>Ga0123355_10017983_pt1 | contig 11194 bp, 8 predicted proteins | sample TergutEmb28metaG_3_FD_89872 | JGI IMG/M metagenome (GOLD analysis project Ga0123355, IMG submission 89872) | Embiratermes neotenicus P1 segment gut microbial communities from Petit-Saut dam, French Guiana - Emb289 P1 | ecosystem: Host-associated > Arthropoda: Insects > Digestive system > Gut ...
AATGGCAAACTACCCCCAAGAACTTGCCCAGGATGCAGTGTGCCAGAGCCATACCGGTCACATGACTGGGCTGTGGTTCCTGCCAAGCCCGGCCTTCAAGGCTGAATACTAATGAATGAATATCAGAACAGTCAGTAGGCTGAGTTAGTGAGAAGTTTCTTTACACATGTATGTTGTGTTGCTGTGTTTGATTCATTGGTCTTCTGTAATTTCCATGCACACTCACCCATGACAAAACTGAAATGATTAACTAATGAATAATTATTTGTATGGAACTGTCTGGTTGAAAAGGAGCTGCAGGATGCAACAGGCAGTGATGGCAGCAAATATTTGAATTTTTGTGAAAAGTGACTTTTCTTTTCATTATAAATACAGGTACCGATACTTGGGGATCAGAGTTTCTGTTGACAATGATTGCAATAAAATTCCTTTACGACTCAAAAGATTAGGCTAACTGTTATGACTGATCTTACTTTATGTATTTCAAAACAAAAAAACTAAACTATGCAACAACTTACCTAAGTGAACATGTAATATTTTTGGAAACAGATTTAGAGAATGATATTTGTGTCATGTTCTGCTTATACCAACATTTCAGAGAATAAAAATACTATCAATGCTTTACAGGAGCTGGCACTGTTCATATAAGCCCTGAGGCTCTTGTAGTGTTGATGAGGACTCAAGTCTTGTGGGGTATGACGCTGTGTCGTTGGTCAGTTGTTCCCACTGCTTCATGGCATGCTTGACCCTTGAAGATGAAGGCACTATGATTTTTTTAAACATTATGAACAACTCATCCAATGGCACAGTGTCATGTCCCAGATGACTTCTTTCCTCTGCTCTTTCCTTTCCTACATTTGATCAGAGAGAGAATGCAATGCAATTAGAGATATTTATCTTAGTAATCTTAATAATTAACCAACTTAATGCACAAAATCTTGTTTTGTTATAAGTTTATTATATGTCTGTACATGTTTCGAGCACAACAGTGCTCGAAACATGTAGAGGCATATAATAAACTTATTATAAAACAAGATTTTGTGCATTAAGTTGGTTAATTACTAAGATTATACTGAGATGCACGGTCAGCAAAACATCAAAATTAGAGATATTTATGTAGGCCTACACTCGTATTTCATTCCATTTTCATTTTAAAGTAAAACTGTATTCATACTCATCAGAAGTTTGACTAGGATTCTTACTTTCAGATGAAGAAATTGTGGTGGGAGTCCAGGAATTAATTCCTTTGAATTAGCACTGAAGAACGAGATCTGTTCTCTCATAACAGAAGGTTTGAGCACATAGCCACACCCACCATTTTGCCTAAATTTAGCATCATATAAATCCATCATTTGCCCTGGTGTCTGGAAGTTCAGAGCCACTGAAAATTTAAGCACATCATTACGTTAATTTTTGCACATGATGTCATTAAGTAGAGCTAAAGATTTTCAATCTAATATTGTACTTACCAAACTGACAACCACAGTTCCAGAAATCTTGTGGATTGTAGTTGCTGGAATCAACCCTGCTGCCATTTGGAAATATTCGGGTCAAAAATGTTTTGTTATGTTCTGTAAATTCTTCTGCATGGGAATGGACCAGTTTACTGGCTGCAGATTCACTCATTGAACACATTTCTGTAGGAGTTTCTGCAGAAAGAATAAGACTGTGGGTAACATGTGAATGGATTCCAATACATGTGATGAAAGTCAAGGATGTTGCTGGAGATCTTGGAAATTAGGGAAATCTCAGTGACAGAAGTATAAATTATTTCTTACAAATTCTTTTTCTTTTGTGAAAATATTGCAGTTGTGCTATAGCACATTGTTTGTTTCTTTGTTAGTTCTTGTTATAGATATTTTACAAAACATCACTTGTTATAGATATTTTACAAAACATCAACTTATTTAGTGTAACAAATCATTGCTTTAAAAATTGCTGTGGTTGTTACTTTTGTTGTTGTTGGTGGTGGTGATGGCGCTGTTGTTACAAGGGTAATAAACCTATACCCAAGCCACTTAAGGTGTCAGTATTTTAATATCATGTTTAAAGACTTTTTATACACACTGTATTTAATTCATATAAACCAGTCCACTATCAAGTTTTTTTTTTTTTGTGTGTTAATAAAAATCCAACCAGATGCAACAGTATGCAGATATTTATTTACTGCAAAGCTACTCTACATGTTTCGGGTGTCACAGCACCCATCATCAGGAGTACTAAAAACTTTAACCGCAGCCTCCGGTACAGGTCATGAAACTGGTGCATCTACTTCCACCAACGTGGCCAATCAGGCCACGTTGGAGGGAAGTAGCTGTACCGATTTTATGACCTGTACCGGAGGCTGCGGTTACAGTTTTTAGTATTCCTGATGATGGGTGCTGTGACACCCGAAACATGTGGAGTAGTTTTGCAGTAAGTAAATATCTGCATACTGCTGCATCTGGTTGGATTTTTATTAACATTGAATTACGATCCACGGAACCATGAGCTTAAATTTTTTTTTCCCGTACTTAAGATACAAAATAATATATTTATGTTACTAAATATTTGGTAAATAAATTGACTTTAGCAGATGTTACTGAAAGTCAATTTAAAGTTTAGGGGTTTCAATATAACAATGTAAAGTATCTCTACTGCATAAGTATAAGCCACTCAGGTCATGTATATTTAAGAGAAAATGGTTTAAATATTCTGGAGTTTGTGTTCTTCCTCCCAATAAGTCTGTCCGTAACTGATGAGTTATAAAAATGTGATGGACTGCATTTCTTTATCAGTAAAATGAATTTTTTTAAAATACATTTTACTGCTTCTCCTTATGCATTGCTAATCCAGAAATCAAGTCATGAAATATTCTTCTATGATAAAGCGACATACGAATTTCTTTTGATGTAAGGAAGTTGACGAAACGACACCGGGCCAGGCTGACCAAATCTGAGAGCTCCTTACATAGTGGCACCCGTTTTGGCTTCTCTTTTTTCTTACTAGTTTCAGCACCTTCATCTTCATCAGTCACTTCACCCTTATCTTCCTTCCAATCAAGTGGCAGCTTCTTACCCTGTTGGAAATCACAGAATATATGTAATATAATAAGAGTATGGTGTGCAATTGAATAAATTTTGTACTTTTTAAGATCACAGAATTCAGTTTTGTAATTTCTGCCTACAAAGTACAGAATGTAATGCCATTGTATCCACCTGCTTTTTTGTCCCATCATCTCCAAATACTGAGTGGATTTTTGTGACGTGCTGTGAATCTAAACCAGAAGTTGTGCTTGTTTTGGTTGGAGAATTGGTACAATATAATCCCAATGTTAGAAGAGACTATAATCAGGCAACATTTCTTGCAAGTGTCTTTATTGTATGAATTGTGTTTCAAAAAGAAAGCAAAAATGTAAAATATTCTGAACTTTATGAGTCAATTCTGTTCATAATCCTCTATGAAAATTATTTTTTTTAGCCTTTATTTAAGTGCAAAGGAAAGAAACTGTAATAACACACCATAAGAAGAATTTTTCCACGCAGTTCATGAGGACTCATCTGGCTTACATCACGTGAGCTGCCTTCACGTTGTATGTACAATAACTCTTGTAGTGTAGATTTGAGGATGCGTGCCACAATACGTTGTTGCTCCACACTACAGTGGTTCTCAAGGTGTAGAACCAAGGGGTACCTGTGGGTGATAGTTATTCTCAGTTCGAAGAATAGATCCTACAGTGCTACAATCTTGCAGCACTTGTACCTGGTGTCTAGTGTGAAACTAAACTGTGCATGATGATAATGATGGTGGTGGTGGTGGTGGTGGTGGTGGTGGTGTGATTCTGTGATAACAACAGTGATGATTATGACAAAAACAGTGACGATGAAGGTGGAAATTGCTGTGAGGGGATTAATAGCTTCACATTGACATGAATTTATGACTTGATTTTTGCCATTTTTTAAAAGTTTCAATCTTGGAATGGTGAGGAAAGGGAAGGCATTTAAAAAAATCTACAGTGAATCCATCTGGTCTCAAACCCAAGACTTTTGGTATAAATGTACTGTGCCTCCTACATGAAATGTGTTGATGCCATCAAAGAGGTTTTTTTATAGGTCTGCACAAAACTTTGTTAGGAAAGAATGGCATATTACTAAGGGACCAGCATTTATTGGAACATAATAGTTTATTGTGGCCATTTGAGTAGAAGCTGCATGTGGGAATTCTTGAAACTTGGAGAGAGAGGAAGTAACAATATGCAAAATTTAAATATCATTAACAGCAACAACAGCAGTGGCTACAGTGGCAGCAGCAGTAGTAGTAGTAGTAGCAGTAGTAGCAGCAATAATGATAATTAGGAGCTTGAGTTTCTGAATTAACACATGTTGCAAAAAGTTATTTGGTTGTTTACAGCAAGGAGGATAAAATGATTAGCACTTGAAGGCATGTCTGAGGACATGATAAATTTCTGAGTTTTTTTGCTGGGAAACCATAAAAGAAGGGACTAACTGGAAATCTGAGAGTAAGAGAAGCATGATTTAAAATGTATCATAGAGTAAGAGGATTTAGTAGGTGGTGTGGATTCAAGTGACTGAGGATAAGTTCTAGTTGCAGGTTCCTTGAGACACCATAATAAACTTTCAAGCTCATAAAATTCAGGGAATTTCTTGAGCATCTGAGAGTACCATCTTCTCAAGAAGATGGTAACAAGATCTGAGTTTTTCGTAGCGTGTGTGAATAAACTGCACTGAGCCGTGTAGTATTGTAGTTTATAAAGCATAATATTTGATGAGAAATAAGTATTTGAAGCACATAATTGCATTACATTGTATTGAAGGGTAACTGCTTCTTTGCTCCACAAAATATTTCAGTAAACTTACTGCGAATATATGAAGGCAAAATCTTTGATCACCTCGATACAGTCTCGGAATGATATCTTGGATGTTAGAGTGTTGTTGTGATACACAAGAGGTTCCTCTGGCCCATCTACACAGTCAACTGCAAACAGGAACCCCTTGTTAGAAAACTTTGATATTTTAAATTGAATGAGATGTGATATGTGCTGATAAAAGTTTGTGGTGCAGTTATTTAATAGCAAAGCAAATATATGTGATCAGATATTGTTACTTAAGTGTCTTATTAGTATGTGTGTAGTATTAGTACATAAATAATAGTAATTTGAATGCAGTTTGTTATTTATAACTTTCAAAGGCACCAAATGTCATTAGTCAGTTTGCATAAATGGCAAAAGTGTAATTATTTGGTGCTGAAATCCAGAGAAAATAGCTAAGGGTATGGTAATGATGAAGTTATCCTGGTGCCCTAGCTTAATGCTGCAAAGTTGTACATTACGTTTGGAGGTAGAATTCTTTCCATTCTAGACTTTGGCATGTGATGGGATTAAGTGATAGGCTTCATGTCCCAACTGATGTCATCCCTCAGGGATGATCAAGTACCCACTGGATAGGAGGCTAGGAAGGCACCACATTCAGTCTGGGCACTGTTGAAAAACAATATCTCTGCTCCTACCAGGAACATAACCCAGGTCACCTGGCGTTTTGCCATCCATATTACACAGTGTGTTGTAAGGTAAATCAGTCCCGTTACAGGCCTGGAATGGCCCAGAGGGTTCCAGGAAGTTAAGGCTCCCAGATTTCATGACAATGGCACAGGATGGTGGTAAGGTTGTCAGCCTTATGCACCGGCCGCCTTTACCCCCAGGAAATACTCCTGGTACTCATTTCTGTTAGAGGCTGAGTCAACCCCAGGGCTATAGTGCGATCGGAAGGATTTTATGTCAATGAAAAATCCAATGACACCAGCTGGGATCGAACCAGCGACCTTCCGATTTGTAGCACAGCACCCTAACCACTGTGCTACCGCACACAGTGTGTTGTACTGATTTATAAGTGCAAACAGTACCATGATATGGCAAACAGTATCTGTGACAATTTTATTCTGATACATCATGTTATATTTTTTTTATACTAACAAATGAAGTACACTGTCCAACACAATACTTTAATATTATATAACACTGTACTACATGTTTCAGTTTACATGAGCCATCAACAGGCATTTGTTATTATGACAACTTAAAAACACATGAATGTGTCTTAGCATGCAGTTGTACTGTTGGTGACATCTCATGAAATTTTGGCTATTTTTTAAAAGGGTAATACCTATCATGTTTGTTTTTTTAATAAGTAGCCAGAATTTAATGAGATCTCACGAATAGCAAAATTGCATGTTAAAATGCACTTGTGTTATTTAGATTGTTATTGTTAGAAATGCCTGATGATGGTTCATACAAACTGAAACATGCAGCACAGTGTTATATGACACTGAAATGTTGTGTTGGATGGTGTATTTCGTTTGTTAGTATCTGTGAGTCATGTGATCATGACATTGGAAAGGAAATCTGGGTACATGTGTGCACTATGTACATGTATACATCTATGTGTGTGTATGTGTGTGTGTGTGTGTGTGTGTGTGTGTGTCAGGGAGGGGAGGAGCACTTGCATGCCATGTTTATGTCCTCCATCTTTTGAGCCTAATGACAGACAAATTAATACAAAGAATTGATGTAAATATCAGATGTTTAAAACCAGAAGAAATTTGCTGTAAAACCAAAGAATCCAACAACTGATACAGTTATTTCTGCATAGCATAGTTGGTGTCATGACTAGGGTATGGCCTGGACATCTGAGGAATTGTGGTTTGATTCCCAGTAGGGGTGAGATATTTATCTCTTCTCTTAAGAATCCGAACCATCTCTGGGGCCTAACTGGCCTTGTACTGAATGGGTAAAAGAGACTCTTTCTGTGAGGGTAAATCAAGCTGGACGTGAAACTGACCACTCACCTGAATCCAGTACCAAGCTTAAGAATAAGTGGGGCTATGCCTCAACTTCCTGTATGACTTTATGGCATGTGCAGGGACAACTTTGTTTTTTGCCGTTATATGTAAAAGAATATTTAAAGTGCAAGCCCTGTTCTTGGATGTACAGATGTATTTCTCATTTTTCTCACCTTTAATACAACGACATCCGTTGCCAAGAGCACGGATGTAGCCCTCAACACTAGATGGACCCTTCAACTGGTCCTCAAGTAGGTAGGTGTTATGAGAGGAAGAAATGAAGTAATGGGTAAGTGGATGCCTCATGTTCTGACACACTTCTTTATGCAGAGGTTCAAAGATGTCACACTCTTCTGACAGCAGGTACTTGGTGAAACCTGTCACATGGCAAATAGAACAACAGTTCTTTTGTGTGCCACATTTATTTTTTATTACATAATACACTTCTTTGTAAGATGATGCTGCATAAAATTTCCATTTGTCTTAATTTTGAAGGTGTAGGAGGAAGTTAGAGGAAATGGTCTGTTTCCTTCTTAGGTAAAGTGGCCTTTCCAAGATTATGCCTGTTTATTGTGAGGAGAACTGAATGTTTTGTTGAGCTAAGGATTTGAAAAATGCTCCTGTATAAATCGTTGCCCTACTTTTACTGCTCTGAATCAGTTGAATTTTCTCTGTTTTTAGTTGTGAGGAACTCGCAGTAGCTAGTACTTAATAGCACAATTCAGTAGTTTAGGATTCTGACAGTGGTATCTTACATTTAGGAGTACTTGGCTTCTGGATTGTGCCCATTGTTAATATTTAAAAAAATACAAAAAAATTAAACATTTTTTGAAAATGTACCTCTTTCTTTTCTGAGGTAAAAAGTTGGATGGTATGTTCACATAACCCAATAATACCCTACCACTGCACACTAGAATGCTCCAGTTCATCATGTTGTGTGCTAAGCAATTTTGAGATATTATGTTTGTAAGGATTTCATCTGATCAATTCAAGTAATATAGTCTGTTTTGGTGAACCAGTAGTCACCCAGTTAGTCAAGAAATTATCAACATTTTTGGGCACAGAAGTAATTTGCTGTGTTTGCAGTAGCCCACAACTAGTTGCTGTTCTGAGCCAGATGTAATGTTTCCATACACTCCAACCCTCTTTCTTTGAAGATCCATTTTGATGTTATTCTCTTATCTATATCAAGGTTTTCCAGGTAGTTTCCTCCATTTAGGTTGCCCAACCAAAATTTTATAAACTTTTAATCTCTCCCACACATGACTTAAAACTACCCATATCATCTTCCTTGATTTGCTTAGAATGAGGCACTTCCCAGAACTGGAAAGTTTTCTTGTGTTAGCGATTGCAATAAGTCAATCATAAACATCTTCCATTATTACCGTATTGTTACCGTATTGTTACCGTGCATTTCAATTAGTTAACTGTTTGTTAGTTGTGAGGCACATGTAGTACTTAGAATCATTAGAATTAGAATCATGCAGTACAGTTACCATCTATAAGTAGTTGCCCATTTTCACGTGCTTCACTTGTTGGTTCATGGCGATTGATGATTTCCATGCACTTCTCCTGTGTTAAGTCTGACATCTGTATCAACACAACATTGTAAAAATTAGTATACAGCATTAAATTGAATTTATTTTCTTTCACATTTAGTTATTATCACAGAAGAGAGCATTGTACAAAACACACAAAGCTTCTGAAAGACTGAACACTTCTATATTGAAAATGTTCAGTGGCAGCTTAGCATATAATCCTGTATGAAAGCTGGTCATGAATTGTGTTTTCAGAATCAATATGACCGCTCAACTCAAGAGAATCAGTTGACGGTAACTGTCAGGTGAAATGTCTGTGTGCCAGTGAATACATGCTTGAGGGCTTGAGGGCTTGTCATTTTTGTTCCCCTTTAACTTGAATATTTGCTTAATATATGCATTAGTAACCTTGCCACTGATTTCTTTTTTCTCAGCTCATTAAATGTTACTCCACAAGGGGATTTCCAGTAACCCAAGAAATTAAGCTTTAATGTAGGATTGTGCCACATACAATGTAAAAAATTCTGTACTAAACAATAGTGAAAAACAGTGGAATAAGATATTTTTCCTTATGCTGTGGATGAATTCAAGTGTACAGGAGATGTATTGAGAGTGATCATATGGTTCTAAGTTTTGTTTAAATTTGTTTCTCCTTCTCACATTAATGATCACATTAATGTAGATGATTAAATAATGACACTAAAATTTTTAAGCTGTCATTTATGTAGTTCAGTAGTTTTTTTCCCTGGTTCATGAATAATTATGCTGAAACTCTTTTAAAACAAGGTATTGAGTCCTACTTTTGAAATTACTGTACTGTTTTTAATAGATTAAGAACAATAATATTTACATATTCTTACATCTTTCTGTGTAGAAGACAGTGTAATTCTATGTACCTATGTTAAAATTTTTCAGTCATGTGCAGAAATATATTTGTGTATAAAAGGGGTGCTAAGCCACTGGGTTAAAATTAATGCTGGCCACTTCTGATAGAGCGCAACTACAAGTCTGCTTCAAGATAGTTTTAATATCTAATGAGCCTATTAAAAAGTAAATGTAGACCTCCCAAACATTCCGAAGTTTTAAAAATATTTTGAGCACTAGTACAGATATCTCAGAACATTAACGTTATTTGCTGGACTATCAAGATCTGTTTCCATTAGGGCCATGGATGTTTATGTCTACCATGTTGTCCACAGAGCTTTCTACCTAATACAAACCAAAGCCTCATTACCCAGCAGTAAAATGACCAGAATTAATAATGCCTGTACATGTCCATTTAAGGCCAAGGTGAAGAATGCATGAAGCTCTATGTTCAATCTCCTATCTGTGTGCATGGCTTGGTGCTTAACTAAGAACAGGCAGAATTTTGCCTTATACTGCCACAAGATCATAATTTCGGAGACCATAATATAAGGACTGAGTTGATAGTACCAATAATAAATATTTTGTAGATGGTGCATAATAATGCAGTTATTTTTCTTTGGAATAACACTGGGTCATGCAGTGAGTCATGCATTTGATAAATTGTCATTTAAACACGTGTTAGTATTGCTCTGTATTTTTATGTGGGAGGTGCCCATTTCAAACTTCAGCCAGGTCACCAACTGTCCTATCCTAAAAATTGCAAAGCGGAGGTTGTGATGCCAATGTAGTCTGTTCCATTAGAAAATAATCGTGGTTTTCTCCCTGTGATTATTATAATGAAGTGGGCAGTGCTTCAGTATATTTCAACTGAGGACCCCGTGATTATTTACCTCAGTTCCTTCACAGAAATGTAGATATGGTAATTTTACCCCCTTCTACACATTTTACAATTCACCATTTATAATTATACTGTCACTTCTTATGCAATGCTACATAGTCACTGCAGTTGACAGCATCATTAAATAAACTAAGAAAGTGTACACTATAATTAACTCACCCGATGAGAGATCAAAGTCTCTTTAGAGTTACAAAAGCAACTTACTGTTAGTTACAAATACAGTACAGAATACGAACAATATGGCTGTGGGAACCAAAACAATATTTTTTCCAGTACAAAAGATTGTTAATTACAACACTTTATGATAAAGCACACACAAGTAATGGAAATTGTAATTTTTAATGTTTTAGTAATATCAATTTCAATGCAGTGTATGTTTTTGAAACCCATTAAATTTTAATTTTTTTTGTGCCACTTACACAGTCATTTTTTGACAAAATAAATTCCACTCTATTGAACTAATATGTACCAGTCTTTTTCCATAGAACTCTTTAGTCTCACAAAGAAACTGACAGGCATGCAAACCCAAAAGAAAAGCCAGAAGTAATCTTTTAAAGTTTCATTTCTTGAAGCCACTTACACAGCCATTTTTTTAAAAATAAATTCCACTCTATTGAACCAAGGTGAACCAGTCTTTTTCCATAGAAGACTTTAGTCTCAAAAAGAAACTGACGGGCACGCAAACCCAAAATAAAAGCCAGAAATAAGCCTGTTTATTAGATGCCATGGGCTTTTGTTTTCAGATACTCGGGGAGTCTGTTGATGTACTCATAGCAGCACTAGGATTTTATAAATGTTTTGTTAAAGAGGAAAATATAAAAAGGAGAGTTCTGATGATGTTGATGCCACGAAATACGTGAGAGACATAGACATCACATTTATTGTGATGAAAAAATTTACTGTAAACATTGAAGTCATTTTTCTCATCGTAGCATCTTGTACCTCTGATCTTGTGTAGACACATAATTAGTGTTAAAAGAGAGAGAGAGAGAGAGAGCCCCCCCGCCCCCCCCCCCCACACCACCCTGTCTTAAACATGTAGGAATAGATTTTAAAT
>Ga0123355_10017984_pt1 | contig 11193 bp, 10 predicted proteins | sample TergutEmb28metaG_3_FD_89872 | JGI IMG/M metagenome (GOLD analysis project Ga0123355, IMG submission 89872) | Embiratermes neotenicus P1 segment gut microbial communities from Petit-Saut dam, French Guiana - Emb289 P1 | ecosystem: Host-associated > Arthropoda: Insects > Digestive system > Gut ...
GAATTTTCTTTCCCATTTGTTAGAATTGTTACAGATTTTGCAATTGGTAGCAAGTCCATTGCTTCGTGCAATGCATACGCACCGTTGCCAATAACAGCAACATCCTTGCCACGGTGGAAAAACCCGTCGCAAATAGCGCAATAACTAACTCCCCTACCCTGCAATGCTGCAAGCCCCTTTATGCGCGGGGTGGCGCGGTTGGCACCTGTGGCTATTAAAATTGCACGGGCGGTATGCGTGGCGGCAATAGTTTTTACAGTCCAGCTACAGTCCTCGTTCTGGCGAATATCTAATACCTCTGCGTTAACTACATGTGTACCAAATTCTTTGGCCTGTGCAATACCGTTTTTCACCAATTGCTTACCGCTGATATTTAAATGTCCGTAAAAATTATCGACATGCGTTGCCTTTTCCAACGCGCCAAAGTCTTTGTAAAGGATGATTGTTTTTAGTCCTGCGCGTGATGTGTACATAGACGCCGTAATGCCCGCTGGGCCCGCGCCAATTATAATTACGTCTGCTTTAGATAAATTCGGCATGTTGCACCTCCAAGTTAATCTTATTATGTTGCGCTTTCTACCCGAATTATACTATACTATAGGTATGTTTGTGCAAAAAATCAAATTCAACTGGTACGAAAATCGTACCAGTTGAATTCGAATTTCCCCAAAAGAAAGGATTCAAAAAATGAAATTAGGTATAGTAGGCCTGCCAAACTCGGGCAAAACCACATTGTACAACGCAATTATGCAAACAACGGCGGAAACAAGTAACTACCCGTTTACAACAACGGCGTCAAACATAGGCCGCGCACTTGTGCCGGACGAAAGACTGGACAAGCTTGGCGAAATGTATAAAACAAAATCCATTGTACCCGCAACGGTAGAAATGGTAGACATCGCCGGCCTTGCAAAAGGTGCCAGCCGTGGCGAGGGCATTGGCAACAAATTTTTGTCATTTATACGCGAAACAGATGCGCTGGTACATGTTGTGCGCTGTTTCGAGGACGAAAACGTAATTCACGTATATGACACAGTAGACCCCGTCCGCGACATAGAAACCGTTGACCTCGAATTAATATTCTCTGATTTGGAGCTGGTCGACCGCCGCCTTACAAAGGTACAAAAAACCGCCCGCACCGATAAAGCATACCAGCGCGAGGCAGACATTCTCGCACTCATTAAAGAAACATTGGAAGACGGCAAAGCCGCCCGCACCCTTACTTGGGATGACGCAGACGACTTAAAATTGGTGGAAACTTTTACACTAATCACCCAAAAGCCTGTGCTTTACGCGGCAAATGTATCCGAAGATGATTTGAGCCTTGCCGACAACCCAACCCCCGGCACGCCGCTGGCGGCACTTGTGGACTATGCAAAATCCCAAAACGCTGCATTCTACGTTTCCTGCGCAAAAATGGAAGCGGAAATTGCAATGCTTGACCCGGAAGAAAAGCAAATGTTCCTTGACGATTTGGGGCTAGAAAAATCCGGCCTTGACCGCCTTATTAACGCTGGATACGAAATGCTAGGCCTTATCAGCTTCCTAACCGCCGGTGAAAAAGAAGTACGCGCTTGGACAATTCGCCGCAATACAAAAGCGCCCCAAGCCGCCGGGAAAATCCATAGCGATTTGGAGCGCGGGTTTATTCGTGCAGAAGTTGTTGCCTATACAGACCTTATGGCAAGCGGCAGTTACAACGCCGCCAAGGCAGATGGCCTAGTACGGGTAGAAGGTAAGGAGTACGTTGTACTGGACGGGGATGTTGTGCTGGTGCGTTTCAACGTCTAAGATTTAAACAACCCCATAATCCGTTCTAAATCATCCAGCGTATAATATTCGATTTCTATTTTGCTAACTTTTTTACCGGGCTTGATGTGTACTTGAGAACCCAGTACGCGCTTCAATTCCGTTTCGGCTTTGCGATACGCAATATTCGCGCTTTCAGCGGCGGCGGCAGATTCTTCATCTGTTGCCGCTGCTTTTTTTTCTTCCGGCAGTGGCCTTTCCGCCAATTTTAATTCTTGGGCAACCATTGTTTCTGCGGCGCGTACGCTAAGACCTTCCTGCACAATTTTTTCTGCACAGTAGGCTTGAAGCTCTGGGTCTTCCACAGTTAAAAGAGCCTTTGCGTGGCTGGCGGTAATTTTGCCCTCCGCCGCAAGTTTTTGCACCGGGGGTGCAAGCTCCAACAGATGCAATGCACTGATTACCGCATGTTTGTTCTTGCCAAGCTTTGCGGCAATATCGTCCGCGGAAAAGAAAAATTCCGTTTGAAGACGCTGGTAGCTTATGGCCTCTTCTATTGGTGTCAAGTCCTGCCGCTGGATGTTTTCGATTATCGCCGCTTGCAAGATTTCTGTATCTGTATATTCTTTCACAACCACAGGTACTTCCGTCAGCTGCGCCAAACGTGCCGCGCGGTAGCGTCTTTCCCCCGCAATAATTGTATAGCGGCCATTTTCTTCCTTATTGACCACCAACGGCTGAATTATGCCAAGCGTTTTCATGGATTCCGCAAGTTCGGCAAGGGCAGCTTCGTCAAAAAATTGACGCGGCTGTGTTGGGTTTGGCTCCACTTTGCGAATGTCTACCATTATTGTGCCGGCCGGTACGGCTTGTTGTTCCGGTTCTTTTATGGGTTCCGGGGCTTTTTCTACAGGGTTGCGGGCTTGCCCAGCCGTGTTTACTCCGTCTAAAAGGGCGTTTAGACCCCTGCCTAGTCCTTTTTTCATATTCATGTTCTCCTAAACAACTTTTTTTGTTCTGTCAGATGATAATTTCAATCTCTTTTGCCTTGCCCATATTGCAATTTCTCGCTCTTCTGGCTCAAGAATTGCAATTTTAGCTAGGAATTCGTTTTCTGGTATGTCCAGATGGTCGATGAGATGCACTTCACCTTTGTCAATTTTTTCTTGAAGCGGATGCCCACGCCATTTTTTACTCGTGTCAATAGTCGTCATTCTCTTGCCTCCATTCTGCAATTTCATTGGATGTTGCTTTTCTTGCTGAAATTATTCGAATAACGTCTCCCTGTTCTCTTTCACAAGAACAGACAAACAGAATGCGAGCCATATTGCTAAATCCAACAACAATTTCTCGCTCTTCACTGTAAGAATGCCCATCGTCCTGGCGATATATTGTCATTGGGTCAAGAAACACCGAAGCTGCTTCTTCAAATGTGATGCTGTGCTTTGCTATATTTATATCATATTTCTCGCTGTCCCATACAAATGCTTGACCACCTAGGATGAAATTTATATTACGATTTCCAAAAATCACCGCAGATTTACCTGTTTATTTATAACTTCCGCGGCCAGTTTCATATACGCGTCCGCACCTTTAGAAGTTGGCGCGTAAAGTGAAATTGGTAAACCGTGGCTTGGTGCCTCGCTAAGGCGCACATTGCGCGGGATAATGCTATCATATATATGCGCAGACAAATTGGCCCGTACTTCTTCCACTACTTGGGCACTAAGGTTTGTACGCGAATCGTACATAGTAAAAACTACGCCCTCTATTGTAAGGCGTGGGTTTAGTCTGCGCTGAACCAGCTCGATTGTATGCATAAGCTGTGTCAAACCTTCCAGTGCATAGTATTCGCATTGAATTGGCACCAGAATGGAGTCTGCGGCGCATAAGGCGTTTACTGTTAGCATATTAAGCGACGGCGGGCAGTCTATAAGAATAAAGTCGTACAGATACTTTGCGTGGCTAAAAATGTCGCGCAATTTGTATTCGCGGTCGGGTTGGTCGATAAGTTCTATTTCCGCGCCGCTAAGCTCTATATTGGCGGGCAAAAGTTGCAGGCCCTCTATACCGACGTCAAGGGCGACTTGTTCCAAGTAAGCATCGCCAGACAGCAGGGAATAAATTGAATGCTCGACAGTATGCTTGTCTACCCCAAAACCGCTGGTTGTGTTGCCCTGCGGGTCCATATCTGCTACAAGCACGCGCTTGCCAGCCTGAGCCAAACACGCGGCTAAATTTACGTTGGTGGTGGTTTTGCCCACGCCACCTTTTTGGTTTGCAATTGCTATTACTCTTTTCATTTATGTTCTCCTTTTTAAGTATGGGCGCTGCGCCTGCGGGGAGCGGCAAAGCCGCTTGTAATGTATATTCTACTGCCCAAAAGCAAACTCACCCATGAACAGAATATCGCCGGTAACATCGTTGCGGATAAAGTAGACAAACGGCCTGTCCAAGTAAAACGGAACTGGCGGCGGTGGCTCGGACGTGGGCACCGCGCCCATGTACACCACGGTTGCGGCGGCGGCTTCTGTACCTTCTTCGTCTACTTCGATAAACACTTTTTGCAAAACTTCGTCAATCCAAATGAACAGCGGTTCGCCGCTTACATAGGTCGGGTACACCATTGGCCAAAAATCGAAATGCCCTTCCTCAAATGCCTTTGACATTCCCATTTCTTGCAGGATTTCTACCAAATTCTCGTGGGTAAACTCTGTCCTAAACCTTGGCAGGCGAAGCCGTACTTCCTCCCAATTCATGCTGTCGATGGCGTCCTCAAACATGCTAAAAGGAAGCCGCGCGTCTACATTTGGAAGCACAAAATACATTCTAATATCCCGGTCGGCATAAGGCTTTGCCAGCATTCGGAAATAATCGCCTTCGTAAAGGCGGAAGCCGCCTGTTTGTTGCATAATGGGAATGGTCGCCTGTGTGCCATCGCGGTTTGTAAACGTACCGGGGCTTGTGCTGTGTCCATTGAACGGAACAGCCCACGAGCCTTGGAAGTAAATCGCGTTTACAAGCACGGCAAGTATTTCGCTTTCCTCGTCGAATGTGTCCTCATGGATAACATCCGTTATTCTGTCTCGGGTTTGCTGGGCAATCCATGCATTGATTACGTCTGCGCCGTTGTGGGCATTTATTCTTTCGGCACTTCCCGCAAAATAATTGGCGATTATATGTGCGTAAGTGTCCCTAAAATCAATGTCAGTATTTGGGAACCTGTCGGCGTTGAGCCAAATGGAATTTGCGATATTTAACTCTACCAACTCGTTTGCATTTGAGTTTGCGATAAAACTTGATGTGGCGCGATTAAATGCGTTTAAGTCGTCTATGTTAAGTATTTCCAAAATTTCGGCTTGCGACACGCCAGTTGCGCCGTTGGCGACCATTGCAAGTGCCATGCGCAAACTAAAGGGAGAAACCATGTAGTTCTCGTCCGTTGGCATGGCGGCAAACAACGCGGCTTCAAAAGTTTGCCCATCCCGTGTGGTTGCATTCTCATTGGCATGGCTTTGGCAAGAGCCACATCTTGGGGAAAACGCTGCGACGTCTGCGTCAATTGTTACGGTGCGGGTTTGATTGCACCATTCTACTGTTGCGCCAAAAATTTCCGTGACCGCGCGAAGGGGTACCAGTGTGCGGTCGCCTATGACTACAGGTGCGATTTCCATGGGGATGGTATATTCAACGATTACCGTCGGCCCAATGTCATGACAAACGCCGCCATGGGGGTGGAATGCTTCCGCATAGGTACTTCCAATTAGGAAGGTATATCTCCAACTGCATTCTGCCCAGCGCACGTCAACGCCGGGGGAATCATCGCGCCAATAAACACCTGCGCCCAACGTCTCAAAAATCCCGCGCATGGGTACCATCGTTCTGTCATTCATAATCAGTGGTGCCGTGTCAAACTCTAGGCGTTCGCCGTTCAAATACACACGAATATCGTCATTTGCCGATGCAGACGTGCAACCCAAAAGACCCGCCAGCATTATGCAACATAATAATGTGCAAATAACTTTTTTCATGTAGTCCACTCCCAAATTTTTATTGGTTATCATTATACCATTCCCCACCAATAAAATAAATGATATAATTCCCATACAAAATTCTTATGAAAAATCAAATTCAGTCGGTAGGGAAAACCGACCGACTGAATTTGAAAAAAGGACTGACTCGCATGTCGCTTCTACCGGCAAAGAAAAAGCAAAACCACGCACAAAGCTCCATTTGGCAAGCAAATATCAGCGATATTCTATTTCCCGGCCGTAAGAAAAAAATTCCACATTCGGAACTCGCTCTCTTTTGTCGCAAATTGTCATACCTACTTGGCTCCGGATTGTCTCTTAGAGCGGCGTTTCCAATTTTGCAGGGGCAGTCGCTTAGCGCAGGGCTTCGAGCCACTCTCCCACAGGTACATACGCGCCTTATGAAGGGCGACAGCTTTTGCGATGCACTAAAGGCCGAGGCTCATTTTCCGGAGTTTATGCTGGGCTACATAGCCATTGGCGAAAGAACCGCCCAGCTTGCCCAAGTATGCGAAAAACTTGCAGACTATTACGAAGAACAGACCCAAGCAAAAAAAGAAATACTGGCCGCACTGCTATACCCCGCAACAGTACTTTTGATGATGCTTGCAGTAATAACACTTTCCATGCTAACGGTACTGCCCGGCTATGCGCGTATTTTTGAAGCATCTAACGTAAACTTGCCTGCCATAACGCAAATACTAATGAACGCATCGGCATTTATGGTATCCAATGCATTGTTGCTATTTATTGGACTTGGCGTAACTATCACAGCATTGATAATTTTGGCAAATAGCCGCTACGGGCAGGGGATATTTTCGTTCTTCCAATTAAAAATACCGCTTGCGCGGCAGGGTGTTAATTTAAATTTGTCGCAGGCACTATCAATACTTTTGACCTCGGGAATAAAATTGTCGGAAGCAGTTATACTGTGTACAAATATTATTGACAACACTCGCGTGAGGGCAGATTTACAAAAGCTGTCCGTAAGCCTTGCAGAGGGGATTGGCTTTGCCGACGCACTAAAGTCAATGCCATACATTGACCCGCTGCTACACGACCTAGCCCATGTGGGCGAAAAAACCGGCGACCTGCCCCAAACAATGGAAAAGTGCCACAGCTATTTTGCAATGGATTACAAATACAAACTGAACCGTATGAACAAAATAATAGAGCCCATTATCACGTTGACAATGGGCGTTTTGCTTGCAATTGTAATGCTGGCGGTTGTACTGCCTACATTTGAACTTGCTACGGCCGTATAGTTTATTCCATGGCCGTAATTACATACCCGCCACGGTTGCTGGTTGACACGGTAAAATCCAAACCATATGGTACGTATAGCATATCATCTGTCGGGCGCGCGTACAGCACGTGAAATGTCACGCCGTCAAGTACTGTGGTAAACCCGCCGTATCGTTCCAAATATTCAAGATATTGCTCTAAAACCATGTCATGGGCACGCATATACCATGCATGAACAAGCCCAACATAGCGGAAATGCCACGGCTCGTACGCAACACCGGTTATATCTATTGCCCAGCGCGGGTAGCGCAGTATTAGGCCGTGCCGCCACGCGTTTTCCGCAAGCCACACTGCCTCCGGCGTACCGCTCATTTGCGCAGAACTCATTGGCATACCTACAACAAGAATATCTGCCGCAAGCCCTAGCTGATGTTCGCTGTGGCCGGGCGGCATTACATATGAGCGGTCTACCGCGCCCGTATACAACTCGCGCTGACGGTCAAAACTGCGGTACCCGCTTGTTACATGAAACTGACCAAGTCCATCTATGTACCGCGCTTCTTCAAAAAGCGCGGCTATCGCGGTGCGTGCTGTTTGGTGAATAGTAATATCGGTTCTGCTAACGGCAATACCGGGCCACACAGGTATAATTTGAGACGCGTCTGTAGGCCGGCTCATATACAAATCACGGTTTACAAGTTTGAGATAGCCCGTGTCATGTATCTGATTACGATACGCGGTAGTTAGCTGTATATCCACCCCGCTGATATTAGCCGGGTCAAAATCAAGCTGGGCTATAATAACAGGGACTGTTTCCGTTTCACTCCTCCATGTAAGGAAAAAAATCCCCGTAACAGCGGCAATGCATAGTAATACGATTATTGCTTTTTTCATTTGTAGCTATCCCTCTCACCGTATCGAACCAAGTACCAAGTCCAACACTACATACTCCCCCTCACGAAACACTGTAAGCTTTACATTGTCACCGGGTCTGGCATCTGCCAGCACACCAAAAAACTCATCCCATCCATACAGGCGAACATCGTTAAAATATATCAACAGGTCGTTGACCATTATCCCCGCCGCTTGAGCCGGGCTGTCTGGGAACACTTCGCGCACAAGCACGCCAGAGTACGGCATGTTAAACAAACTGCGCAAAAATTCCGAAAATTCGTCATGTCCAATACCTATCCATGGCCTGCGCACGGTACCGGTTTCTTTCAAATCCGACAAAATATTCATGGCAACATTACTTGGAATGGCATAGCCCATACCCTCAATATCAGCACCAATTTGCTTTGCCGTAACAATTCCTATAACTTCGCCGTTCTGGTTAAGCAATGGCCCGCCGCTGTTGCCACGGTTAACGGCAGCATCGGTTTGCATTACATTAAGGGTCAACATGCCGCGACGGTTTGGGTCGGCTACTTCAATTGTAAGGTCAAGCGCACTTACAATGCCTTTTGTCACAACTTGGCCGCCGCCCATTGCATTGCCAATTGCCAAAACCGTATCGCCCATGCGCATTACGGAAGAATCGCCAAAGGACGCAACCGTATACGGGACACTTTTTTCTTCCATATATGCGCGATACACGGCAAGCACGGCAAGGTCAGAGTCTGGGTCTGCCCCAACAATATGAGCCGGGACATCTTCCGTATCGTCTAAAGATACCGTTATTATGCTCGCATTCTCTACTACGTGGCTATTGGTGGCTATGAAAACAAAATCTTCGTCTTCGTGAAATATAAACCCGGAGCCAGAACCGGGGGCTTGGCCGCCAAAGGGGCGAGCCTGCCCGGCAATTACGCTAATACTTACAACCGCGTCCTTGACCACAGGTACAATGTCGGCAATATTTGGCTCTTGCGGGTTAATTGGAACCGCAACCGGGTTAATGCGCACGGAACTAACCCCGACTGGGTAATTTTGTACAATTTCCGATACAGGCGGAACCCTGCGTTGCATTATTGCATACCCGGCACCAATACCCGCGCCCAATGTGGCGCAGCCCAAAATTATAAATAAACATATCGCAAAAAATTTACGTCCCATACTAAAACCCCCTTACTACGATGACACAACCCGCTCGATGATATACTCCAACATCATGTGATTGCGAATATACTGCTTGAGCCATGGCAGGCCAAACATTTCTTCAAACCCGGTAATATCATCAGTACCGACATTGTCTATGAAGAACGTTACAATATCATCCATAGTTATCGTAAAGCCATAATCCTCTGCCACGGCCTGCATTATCATCGAAAATTTTGCATTTCCCATAATTTCTTCACGACTTGCTTCAAAAAGTTCCTCTACACTCTCGAAGCCAAACATTGCCAGCATATCGCCAACTTCCATGCCAAATTGCGCGGCTTCTTGTACATATTCTTCAAGCATCATTTGTTCATAATGTCTGAGTATATTTTCCGGGACGGAACTGACGGTGACATGCGTCCTTAAATAATTTACTACATATTGGTGAACAGCATTCTCCCGTAGCGAGGTTTCAATTTCACGATTCAATTCGCTCACAGTCGATATTTCAAGGAAGTAGAAATTTGATGCAACAAACTCATCGGTTAACTGTGGCATAATTTCTTCGCCAGCAATGTAGTTAATTGGCGTAACAAACAAAGCGTCAAGCCCTGCCAAAGATTCTTCCCAATAGTCGTCTGGGAACGGAACTTCTACATTTACAACAGTGCCCGGCATGTGGCCTATAAGCTGTTCCAAAAAGTCGCCAATAAAAGCTGTTTCACCAATTGTAACATAAGTTCCCATACCAAAAGTGTTGCCGCCTTCAAATTCTTCGCCGTCAATGCTGCCTACAAAGTCTATATTTATGGTATCACCATCTTGAACTGGGCGGTCCATAATTTGCTCTGGCACAGCATTGCCAAGCAAAATGTTGTCAACTATGTCCTGCACTTCCTGCTCTGGCACGTTGTAAACATCTGCCGGCACGGGAAATGCTTGATAATTGAACATTTGAACATAGTCAAGCATATTTATATTTGGCCAACTACCGTTTTCGTCAAGTGCCGCGCTAAAAGAAAATTCACCCTGCGGGATGTCAGAGACATTTCCGGCCGGGGGTTGGGGTGTTTCCGTATTGGTACTCTCTAGCGTAGTATAACCGCCTTCGGAATCACCGCCACTGTTTGCATTATTAGTACAGCCCGCCAGTGCAATCAACAACACCAAAATCACACATACTAATAGTTTCTTTTTCAATTCTACCATTCCTCTCGTAATAATGGGGCGCTGCCCCGCGATGGCGCGTTTCAAATCCTGCCACATATGAATTATAGCCTGCATAGTTGAATAAAGTATGTACGGTTTGTAAACAAAATAAAAAAGGCTGCTGCATCAGTGCAACAGCCCCTTTTTGTTAAAGTGTAGGCGATTCCATTTCTTCTTCATAAAAAACCGTTCGGTTTCGCCCATTGTGTTTAGCCCTGTACAGTGCAAGGTCAGCAAACGAAATTGCTACGTCAAGGTCACTCCCAGACGACACGGCGGCAACCCCAATACTTGCAGACACAGATATTTTCGAGTCCTTAAACTCAACCGGTTTTTTACATATACTTTGGCGAATTCGCTCAACAAGCATCATCGCATCATCTGGGGATGCACAGGATATTAACAAAATAAATTCCTCACCACCATAGCGCGCAAAAATATCATCAGAACGAACTATGTTACTTACCAATTGCGCAAAGGTTATAAGAACGTGGTCCCCCGCATCGTGCCCATAGGTGTCGTTTATTTTTTTGAAAAAATCCAAGTCGAACATTACAATAAAAGAAAATCTATCTGTTCTTGTCGCAGTATCAATCAAAAGCTTTGCAACTTCACGAAAGTGACGTCTGTTATAGACACCAGTCAGAGGGTCTATTTTCATGATGGTTTCCATTTTTGAGTTCTCGTCGATTAATGTCGTGAGATCTTGCTCGTAACTGACACGATTATCCGCGGCGTTTGTATTTGTGCTGTCCAGCCTCAAGCAAAGTGTTTGCAAAAGCGAAAATACGATATCTTGCTGGGTCTTTAAAAACTCAAATACGTCGGTACTGTCAATTACAAACAAAACCATATCATCTTTAGCAACAATTGTCGCAGTGCGTTCTTTATTCAAAAAGAGTGACATTTCACCAAAAAA
>Ga0123355_10017985_pt1 | contig 11193 bp, 12 predicted proteins | sample TergutEmb28metaG_3_FD_89872 | JGI IMG/M metagenome (GOLD analysis project Ga0123355, IMG submission 89872) | Embiratermes neotenicus P1 segment gut microbial communities from Petit-Saut dam, French Guiana - Emb289 P1 | ecosystem: Host-associated > Arthropoda: Insects > Digestive system > Gut ...
CTGCCGCACTCACGGACTTCTTCTTTGTATAGCGATTTGATCGGTTCAATCACCGACTTAAAATCGATATTTGATGGCATGCCGCCGACATTATGGTGTGCTTTTACATGCTTATGGCCATCCTTACCACTTTCCGCTAAATCAGTGTAGATTGTCCCCTGCACTAGGCAACCTACCTCGCCAAGTTTTTTTGCCTCCTCTTCGAAAACACGAACAAACTCTTCCCCTATAATCTTGCGTTTACTCTCCGGCTCCGTTATACCCACTAGTTTATTTATAAAACGCTCCTCAGCGTCAACGCGGATCAGGTTGATTGCGTACATGTCTTTAAACATCCGCATTACCAGATCCCCTTCGCCCTTGCGCATAAATCCAGTATCGACGAACAGGCAGGTAAGTTTGTCCCCAACAGCACGATGTGCAAGCACGGCGCACACTGCAGAATCTATGCCGCCGCTTAATGCACACAATATCGGGTTGCCGTCAGACAGATTTCGTATACTTTCACATGTGTCAGAAATAAATACTTCCCAATCAATCTTTTTTTCATTTCTCATAATTCAACCACCAATAATGTATGTTTTATATACCCAGCTTAAATTTCCGAAAACTTGATTTCATAAGCAAATTGCAGTTTCCTACGCACATCCAGCTCTACTAAATCCATGGGTGTAACCAGAGCTTCGCTTTTATCGAAGTACTCTAACTTAGCACATTTTAGCATTTTATAAACAAATTGGGAACAAAAAAGAATATTTGATTTATGAGAGTATTTTAGAACAAGCCCCAAAATATTATAGGCACTCCCTTGTTCATTAATTTCACGAACCAAATTCAATATCTGTTCTTTTTGGGCTCGTGAAGCTTCTAAGCGATATACAATAACGGAAGCGTCTGGCTTTTTGTTAAAAAACTCAATCATCTCATGGTTAAGCCCTGGAGGATAAAGCTTATTACCGCCATTATAACTGATAATAGTTTTTAACTCTGAATCGAAGGATAAGGAAGCATGGTTGTACTGCTTTTTTGTGAACACGGATATAAGCTCGCTAGCGGCGCTTCCTGTGCTGGAAATTACTATATAAATATTTTGGTCATCCAAAGAATCACTTGCTGCTTCAAAATATTCTGGCGTTAGGGTGCCATTGTTAATGTAACGAAAAGAATTATGATGTGGCAAGTCGGAAACTATAATGCCCATGTTAGATACAGATAAAGCCTTGCCGGTTTTTCTTGCGCTTTTCAATATACTTTGCACTCTACCTACTCCGTTATGTAGTTCATTAAATGTGAAAGTAGAAATTTCTTGAACTGATGGAAAGTAAAATGCAGCATATTTATTTACAATAAAGAATCGCTCTATTGCAAATGGAAAAAATATGCTTGCGACGCAAAAAAGGCGAAGTAAATCAAATAAGTTGGTGTTATCAATGTGACTGCTGAAAGAAATCTGTAAAAAGAGAATTGTGCTATATGAAAAAATCATCATAAATTTCATTCGTTTTTTTGAGGAAATGCTTAACGTTCTAAGCGTTAGGAATGCAAAAGATGCGAAATAGACCATGATATATTGCAGACTATTTCCAAAAAAAAAGAGTTGCAACATAAAGACCAAAATACATATTTTTATATAAAAATGGTAAACTTTAAGGTTTTGCATTAGTAGCTCCTAATTAAATTGCCCTTCATCAAACTTGTTCCAAATTATAACACAAACAGAATAAATGATGCAATTTTTCTCAAAACTCCCTTCGTTTCGTCTGAGAAGGCCCTAAATCGAAAACCCCAACTTTTTAAGGTCGGGGCTTACAGGTTTATCAACTATTTATCAGCAACAGCCTCTGTTGCCAATTGTCTTACTCTGCGTCCTAATTTGTCATAATTCCATTGGAAACTCCTGATATATAGAAAAACATGAACTATATAGGCTATTAACCATACTGCAGATAGCAACCCAGCAAACTGCCAAAAATCCCAAGCCCTGTTTGGTATAACCATATTGATATAAGACCATAGGACTGTTCTCACTAGGAATAGCAACAAAGACCAAATGAGCAGTGCAAGAGTGTGCATCTTAAACCTTTTTCGCTCAAATTTTTGTTTTTCTAATAGTATGGTAATCCAGTCATCATCTTGGTAATCGTGAGCCGATATAGTGGGGGAAACTTCGAGTTTGTCTGCCGCTAATCCCCACTCCTCAAGATCAGGAACAAAGCGAACAGCACTTTTGCTATCATCAACCCACTCAGCTCTCTGCTGTTTAACAAGCTGTCTTGCTCTGCGCATAAATGTTTCGCCGATTTTTACATTGCTGGCATCAAATAATAGAACCTTACTCTGCAAAAATGACCACTTCCTCATATAAACTGAAATGAGTCTGATGCATTCTGCTGTTTTTACACGACTCGCCGCATGGCATCGCGTCAATGGGTGCCACCCCCAAGGCATCCTCACTTCTATAATAAATAAACGGATATGGTATAAAAAAGTCTCTTTTAGCTTTTCAAATACCTCTAATAAGCAATATCCTCTTGTACGAGGGGAATATAACAGTTATAATACATATGCTTTTCAATGCAATTACAATATCTGTAGAAAATCATCCGCCTGCATCAGCGGTCATTCTATCAGATTTGCGGACTACAGGCAACCACTCCCGCTTTTGTCAGTATGTCCGTAAGGGGGCCGCCCAACCCTATAAACCGTTTGCTTTAGCATTCGGACAAACTTTGAATGGAGATTTGAATAATGAAGAACAAAAAAATTTACTTGTACTACGTTTTAGGATTTCTAATGCTGCTTACTTTGCTGGTCGGTTGTGCTTCAGAATCTAACGACGAACCTGGCCGTGCTGATTCCAATCCGAGTGTTACTGAAAACGGAAACGGATACGAACCTAGCTATACTGAGAACGGAGCCGAGTTTAGCCATAGCAATGGTATTAATGAAGATGGTTTTTGGGAGGGTGTTGTAGCCCTCGACTATGTTGAGATATTTAACTTTGATAGCATGGAGATCCCTAGTGATGTACATCACGTATCAGACGAAGAGGTCGAGTTAGAGATAGAAAATCTACTTGTCCAATTCCCGCCCCGTGTCATGGATCGCGCTGTTGTTGATGGCGATACGGTTAACATAGACTTCGTTGGAAGTGTAGATGGTGTAGAGTTTGAAAACGGTTCCGCCGAGGGTGCGGATGTAACTATTGGGGTTACAAATTTCATTGACGACTTTCTGGAACAGCTGATTGGGCACATGCCTGGAGATATAGTAAACGTGGAAGTGACTTTTCCTGATGACTATCATGAAGAAAGCCTTTCAGGGGAAGATGCATTGTTTGTTACAACTATTAACTTCATCGCCGGCGAAGGGCCGTCGGAACTGACCGATGAGTTTGTTTTAGAAAGTCTATATGATATACACGGCTGGACAAATGTTAGTGACTTGGAAGAGGGGGTTCATAATGAGCTCCAAAGAATGGCTATTTCAGCTTTTATTGATGACTATATTTTGAGCGAAGTGAACGTATCATCAATCCCTGAGCAATTGATACGGTATCAGGAGCAAGCTATACTTTTCTCTATTGAAAGAAGCGCGGCACAGTTTGGCATGTCAATGGAACAATATCTTGAAATGGGTGGATATAGCAGCGTGGATGAAATAATAGAGGAAAATCAAGAAGGCAATTTGGAAATGGCTAGGCGCAATCTTGTTGTACAAGCAGTAGCAGAATATGGTGGGTTCTCTATCAGCAGAGAAGAGGTTGGAGATTTCTTTGAAGAGAATTTTGGAACGAGGGATTATAGCTCGTATGAAGAAGAGCTTGGTCTGCCTTATATAGTTCAAGTAATCCTTAACCAAAGGGTTTTTGAGCACATTGTTGATAATGCCGTACTTCTTTAAATTGTGAAAGCCAGTTTACTCCCCACTTGTACAGTCAGCAATATGCCAATCCAGTTAAACCAAGACTTGCCAAATACGAATATCGTGTTTGGCAAGTCTTAGTTCAGCGGGTTTGTTAATATAAAATACAGTCCACAATGCGTATCATATGTTGCCCATGTATCGAAACTCTCAACATATTTACGCCGTTAATGTCTACTGAAAATGGTGAAGGCCCAACCCCCGCTGTTATCAATGGCGATTCATAAAGCAGCTCTCCATCTCCATAGATTCTCATAACAGTTTCGAAATTGATCATTAGCCTAAAATCAAAGTTAAGGACGACAGTGCCTGATATAGTACTGAAATTGCCATTTATCGCATAATCCTGAAAATTATCCAACAATGCATCAATACCGCCCAAACCATTGTCATATGTATTTCCGTGATTGTCCTGGACGAAGCTGTAATGCCAAAATCCACCTTGTTCACTGGAAGCGTTTACAAAATCCAAATCGACAAGATAAACTTGCGAACCAGAAGTTAACGCATCGGGCGAGTTTTCTGTATCAGGGTCTGGTGAAGTTAATTGTTCTTGATCAGTTTCTGGAGCATGTGTAGTCAAGGCCCCTTCATCAGGGGTAGAATCATTTGCAGAAGACGGATCTTCCGATGGAATTGGTTCTGTGGCTGGGAATTGCTCTGTTTCTTCTGATATAACTGCTGAGTAATTCTCATCGGTATCGTCGCCTCCGTTGTCTACAGAGCCTCCTCTAAGCAATGCGAGGCTTATAAGAACTGTGCCGCCTAAAACTAGAATTGTGATCAAAGCTATAAGTGCAATAGATAACTTTTTGTTTTCTATCATCGGATGTTCAACTGGCCTATAAGATCGTTCCGATGTTTTCTCGTCTGCATATCTTGGCATATGGGCCTCTTGGTACTGATCAAACGGCATGGGGTGCGGGGTGTGTTCAGCTCTTCCAGCATGTGGCATTTGGTGTGTGATATCAGCCAGTTGTTCAAACATCTCGGAATGTGAATGTTGTACAGGCATTTTAAGGTGCGAATCGAGTTCAACTGGCTGCTCATACATTGTTTGACGGTCGAGTTCAACTGGTTGCTCAAACATCGTTTGGTTCGGGCCGAGTTCAACTGGTTGCTCATGCATCGTTTGGCGTGGGTCGAGTTCTGCTGGTTGCTCATGCATCGTTAGGCGTGGGTCGAATTCAACAGGTTGCTCATACATCATTGAGCGTGGGTCAGGTTCAATTGATTGTTCAAACCTCTTGAGGCGTGGGTCAGGTTCAATTGGTTGCTCAAACCTCTTGAGGCGTGGGTCAGGTTCAACTGGTTGTTCAAACCTCTTGAGACTTGGGTCAGGTTCAATCGGTTGCTCAAACCTATTTAGGCCTGGGTTAGGTTCAATCGGTTGCTCAAACCTCTTGAGGCGTGGGTCAGGTTCAATCGCTTGCTCAAACCTATTTAGGCTTGGGTCAGGTTCAATCGGTTGCTCGAACCTATTTAGGCTCGGGTTAGGTTCAATCGGTTGTTCAAACCTTCTGAGGCTTGGGCCAGGTTCAGTCGGTTGTTCAAGCTGCTTGCTGTACGGATCGAGCTGAGCCGGATGGCTAACTGGCATTGAGTATGAGTCAGTTTCAGGCCTATCATGTTGCATAAGGCTTGCACTGATTACCCCTGCCTCGAAATCGGGACGTTTCTGACCTTCGATCTTGCACCATGGGCACTCAACTGCTTTAAGATAATACTGATGTTGAAAATTTTCGCTGCAGTTCTGGATGCTTTTTTCAAGATGCTCAAGGGCATAGAAGTACTCCTCTGCAGATGGGCGCAACGAAGGGTCAGAGTATCCACTGACAAATGCGCGCGAGAACAACGTATAAAACTCGCCAGGCAACGAATCCAATTCAGGTGAATAGTTGGAGATTTTTATACTTGAATCGCTGCATTTGGGAAAATACGCACACACGCCACTTAAGAGATTTTCCCTGGATGTGAAAGGATGTGCACCGTTCATCAACAAGGAAAAAACCAATACTGACAGCGAGAACAAATCTGTTTGCATTGTGAAAGTAGGCAATGGCGAAGACGCAAAATCTACACCATTTAACTCAGGTGCTATGTACTCTGGTATACCACCAACACAACGATGAACAACCCCAGAGCCATCAACTATATGAAATTGTTCAACATCTGTTAACACAACCGACCCTGTTTTGGGATCTATAAGGATGTTATCGTGGCTAAGGCCACCAATTAGTTGACCAGATTCATGAACATAATGTACTGCCAAAGATAGGTTCTTTGCGATAACTATGTATAGTGTCCATGGATAATTCTTGCGGTTTTTATTCGCATAATATTTACGGAGCCTTTCCATGCCTGTAAACTTCGGCCTTATAGAGCCAGCAAACTTGCCGTTTTCATAAAGGGCATCTATCGGCCATAAACAATACTTTGCAGCTCTTGACTGGAGCTTAAGCATTGCTAACAATTTCTCCTCGAGGCTTGTATTTCGACTGTGTAGGTTATATATCTTTGCAAGTTTATCGGGATGTCCGATGAGTTCATATTCATGGCCATCGCCCGCCTTTGAAACGGGCTTGTCAACAGTTTCATATGTATAACCGGTTAAACCGCTGAAAGTTTTCATTTTCACCCCTCCCGATAATATTTTTTTGCAGAATGCCTAGGGCATTTAGCATTCGCTAATGCCTAATGCGATTTGTTTAACTCTCTCAATTTTACCTGTCGGATAATGTTTTGTAAATAGATATCTTGTTATATTCAGGAGGAACAATTGAAAAATTTATTAGATGGAAAAAAAGTTGTAGCAGTTATGAAAGAAAAGCATCAAGCTGCAGTCACAAAACTTAAAGCAAAAGGTGTAACCCCGACTTTAGGTATAATACGTTTAGGTGAGCGAGCTGAAGATGTTTCATATGAAAAGGGAGCAATTAAGCGCTGCGAGGGTGTGGGTGTTAAAGTTAAGGTTATGACCATGCCATCCGAAGCGACCCAGCCAGAGTTGTTGGAGGTAATTGAGCAAGTTAATAGAGACAGTTCCATACACGGTGTACTATTATTCCGGCCCCTTCCCAAGCATATCGATGAGGATGTTGTTCGCAACGCTCTAGCTGCAGAAAAGGATATTGATGGAATTGGAGACAGTTCCCTAATTGGGGTTTTTGCAGGGGTAGAAAAGGGTTTTGCTCCATGTACAGCTTCGGCTTGTTTGGAGATTTTAGATTTTTATGGTTATGGCTTACAAGGCAAAAAAGTTGTAGTTATCGGACGAAGCTTGGTAATCGGGAAGCCTGTTGCAATGATGCTGATGTCAAGGCAAGCGACAATCACAATTTGCCATAGCGGAACTCAAGACATACCTTCAATATGCAGAACCGCAGACATAATAGTAGCGGCAGCCGGAAAGGCCGGGCTGGTTGGAAAGGAATGCTTTTCCTCCGGACAGGTTGTTTTGGATGTTGGAATTAATTTTAAAGACGGAAAATTGTGTGGAGATGTCGATTTTGTTGCTGCTGAAACAATCGTTGAGGCAATCACGCCTGTTCCCGGTGGAGTTGGAACGGTAACTACATCTGTAATGGTTGGAAATGTAATTGCAGCAGCGGAGCTTGTGGCTGAAAAACGGACATAAAGGGCATGCCTAAGAGTGTAAAGCTTTTTCTCGTCACGGAGCATTCTAAACTGAAAGACATGTCAACAAAAGAAAAGTTTGAATATGTTTGGGAATATTACAAGATTCATATAATCGCTTTCGTATTTGCATGTGTTATTATTGGCAATATATTGAACACATTATGGTTTAACCCGCAAAAGGAAATGTTTCTACAGATCACATTCTATGATGGATTTATTGATTCGGATACGTTAGATTCATTTAGTGCGCACCTTGAAGAGGCCTTGATGACACCAGAGGAGCGCGAAACCATGCGGGTTACAGGCGTAGACCTTATGATAAATTCTGGCGAGCCTCAAGTTGAAATGGCAGGCAGGCAGAGATTCATAGTTATGATGGCTGCGAGAGAAATTGACTTACTGGTAATTAGCCAAGAAGAATTAGTAACACTGGCCCCAGAAGGTTTACTTCTTCCTCTTCACGAGATAATGTCGAATAGTATGATAGCTCAAATGTCAGACAAGCTTATATATGCACATGACGAATATGGTGTAGAATTAGTGTACGGCATTATGCTCGATAATAACAGGTTATTTGAAAGCTATGGCCTGTTTACTCAAGGGAAGTCGCTGGCGGTTATTATTAATACCCAACGGAATGAAGCAGTGAGGAATAGTATCGAATATATTTTTGAACACTCACAGGAATAACCAATTTGTTTGCTGCATTCGCTCTGACGTGCAGCAATTTTTTTTGCTGTTGTTTAATCTCACATTCGGCACCTTGATAAAAATTTTTAATGAATTGTAGGGGATGATGCCAACATCATCCCGAAGTTTACACGCATTCTCGGGACGATGTGGGCATCGTCCCCTACACATTACAATTCGTCTTGTTTTTTTACAAAGGTGCCCGATGTGAGTTTAATCTAAACGAAATTGCGGAACTGCGTCTTAATTTGCAAATTGTTATCATATAAAATATAATATGGTGATATTGCCTATGCAAAAAATGACACAGAAGGGATCGAGTCTGTATGAAAATAGTTGTTTATAAGGCGAAACACATTATCTTTTTGCTTTGTACAGTTGTCATTATGCTAGTAACATTGACTTCATGTAACAATCGCTTGCGTGGGACATATGTGTCCAGGGATGGATTTATAACAAACATGATTACCTTCGATGGCGACATGGTGACTATATCGATGGCGGGTTTGGACATTTCAGGTACGTATGTAATTAGCGGAGATCAACTAATCATAACAACAAACATACTGGATATTGAATCTGAGCATCATTTACACTTTGAAAGAAGAGGAAATTCTCTGTTTATTAACGGCAGCGAATATGTTAGAGAATGATTGCAAAATAATTACAAAAAAATGCATTATACTGTTGACAATTGATGTGTTATGTAATATACTGACGTCGACACTTGATTTCGGTAAGCAATTCAGATTTAGTGTCGAAAATTACATGTGGAGGTAACACAAATGAGGGATTTGAATTTATCAGAAGGATTTGAAGAGCTTAAGGCTGATGAGTTAGAGTCTGTTGAAGGAGGCTTTGTTTTTGGTACCCTGCTAAATGTAACATCAAATATTTTTAGAGGTACTTCAGAAACAGCTTCCGATGGCCTTGCACTACTTGTGCCAGTGGCGGATCTGCTTGACCGAAAGGCTGATGCTGTATTTGGCACTGTTGTTGATATGGCAGGGATTTTTCGCGAGATGCGTGCTAACAGAAACATGTAGAAATTGTAATATCGTTCCGCATACTCCGGCTTTCTATATACATACATAATACAACGGTTTTGCAGTTTCATTCATCTTTAAAAAGTTTGGGTCTGCAAGCTTGTGAGAGTGGTGCTTTTGGCAGGCGAATGTTCAGGCTTGTTATGGCACTTGACTGCGTCAAACAATGATAGTTTAGTTTCGAATATTACTTTAGGTTCCGCGGAAACAAAATGGGGATGTAACTTCAAGTTGGCTCCTTGTATACCTGATTATATGCAGGTTTCGAGTTTCCGTGGATATTCTTACACGATATGGAGGCAACACATTATGAAGGATTTAGCTGGAAGCAACTTTCAAGAACTTAGCTCTGAGGAATTGGACTCTACTGAAGGTGGTTTTATCCTGAGCGCTGCCTTGCGAGGCACATCAACTGTTTTTAACGCTGTTACATCAGCAATTACTGATATCCGTCCAGAGTCCGGAGAAACCGCAGAACGTGTCAACCGAACTGCTCATACTATTATGGGGACTATTTCCGATATATCAAATATTCTTGGCGGAGGACTTTTTTCTAGCAGAAGAAACAGAAACTGGTAAATTTAGGTTTATTTATACTAAGGAGGCAACACAAAATGATGGATCTTAATTTAGCTGACAGCTTTCAAGAGCTCAACACTGTGGAGTTAGAATCCGTTGAGGGTGGTTCCTGGACAAGGGTTATGAGTCTCAAGTCATCTATTTTTGACAACTTATCGACAATTATTGCCGAGACTACTCCGCCGAACGTGCCAAACGATGAACGGATTAACGAGTCCGCTCGCATGATTGCGGGAGCTGTTACCGAGATGCGAGGGCTTTTCCGTGAGAATATGAATTTCAGAAGCAGACACTGGTAGAAATTGCAATGCTGTTCAGAATACTCCGGCTTGATATGCATAGTTTAAAATCCTACATTTTTGTAAAAAATGAAGGATTGATGTCGAAAATCAACTAAGGAGGCAACACAAATGAAGGATTTTAATTTACAGGGCTTTAACCCAAACGAGGATTTTCATGAACTTAATACTGAGGAGTTAACATCAGTAGACGGAGGATCGTATTACCCTAGTATAGTACTGAGTCCTTCGGACCGTGGAATAACCTGGGGAGGTCCAGTGGAACCAGTTTCGCGTGTACATAGCAGAAGCTATAGAGGGGCTCACAGAATACGGATAGTAACTGAATAACAAGGGTGGGCAACCACCCTTTTAAATATTTATGATAATTTAACATATGAGAAAACTTGATGCCAACCTGGTGAGAGTGATGATTTTTCGCAGACGTATGTTGAGGGCTTGTAATGTCACTCGTTCGCGGTAAGCCATAGAGGTTGTCATCAAACTATATAAGGAGGTAACACAAATGAAGAATTTACAGGGCTTTAACTCAGACGAGGCTTTTCAAGAACTTAATGCCGAAGAACAAGCATCGGTCGATGGAGGATTTTTTATTGAGCACCCTAGGTTTAATCAACCGAGGTTTAGTATAGTACTGAATCCTGCGGATCGTGGAAGAACTTGGGGGGTGCCGCCGCGTGAGCTCATTGATGATATCATATGGGATCCGATCAAGAATTGTGACGGTTGTGGCATTATCTACGATCCCAGAGGAAGTCACTAACTACATCTCTGAGATATGAGGGTTTTATTGCGAAAGAATGAATAACAGAACCTGGTAGAAGTTGCAATACTTTTCAGAATACTCCGGCTTGATATACATATAATATTCGTGTAAAGCCAATGCGCTTTACAAAAAGCATATGCAAACATCAAAGAAGCGTCTTAGTAATAAGAAACTTTGGAGGTGTCAGGTCATATGAATGACAACGTGGATATAAGGTCATGTTTTAATTAGGCGAACCAAACTACGAAGA
>Ga0123355_10017986_pt1 | contig 11193 bp, 5 predicted proteins | sample TergutEmb28metaG_3_FD_89872 | JGI IMG/M metagenome (GOLD analysis project Ga0123355, IMG submission 89872) | Embiratermes neotenicus P1 segment gut microbial communities from Petit-Saut dam, French Guiana - Emb289 P1 | ecosystem: Host-associated > Arthropoda: Insects > Digestive system > Gut ...
AAACACATAAACCATATCCGCATCAGATTTCATAAGCCTACAAACGAAAAACGACAGCCGTTCACCTCTATGTCCGCATTTAAATGGAGTTAAATCACCTTTTTGACGTAACGCACCATGCCCTACCTCAATACCAAATGGAACTGGCACATACCTATCATGAAAGTCGTTTTGCAGAGCTATGCTTTTTTTTGCTTTATTGTATAGCTCGGTTGCCGCCTTTATATCCAAAAGCAACTCATCTTCATACTCTTTTTCGTTTACATCGCTTTCAGATAAACTTTCGGACAAACTTTCATTAGGCTCGGTCACTTCAGATGGAAGGTGATCCTGGATGTCGGCTGTGTCTTGGTCTTGTGGTAGTTCTAAGCAATCAAGCTCACCCGTGTGCATATCTTGTGCATTTTCATCATGTTCTGAGCTATCATCGTCAAAAAGCAAATATTCCTCCTCTATTTTGGGGCAATTTAGAGGTTTTTCAGTTTTTCTACTTACTAATTGCAAGCTTTTTGCTAGGTAGTTTTCAGCCATTGCAGTCGCATACCCAGCCCTATATCCACTGGCAAAGAAGCTGATACGCCTTGAGGGAATGCATGTTTCTTCCCAATGCACATAGATGTCTTGATAATTGCTTAAGCCTCCTTCTATCTTTTCGGATAAAAGCTCGGGGCTAACCGTATTTTGGATATGTTCACATCCATCGTCATAACCACATGTAAACCCAGCTGTGTACGCATCTTCCTCTCCGCGCATCTTTCGCTTCCAAAGCTTTCTAAACAACGCATTCCGTACTTTTTTACATGCTTCTTTAATCAACTACCTCCCCCGTTCCATACAAATGGTATGCATATAGCAATTGAAAGTACTATACCTATGACTTTAATATATGCATGACAAGTTTAAGCACAGCATATCCATTATATGACCTTACAGGGATTGGAGGCAGGGTGCTAGAGGGTACCTCGGTTGTCACATCAATGTAATGTCTCTTAGCAATCGCTAACGCATCATCTGCTGACAATGCAATCACATCAAAAATCAGCTTGAAGTCATTAGGTGAAATTCTATAAAAGGCCATAAGAAAATCCGCCATAACTCTTAACAAGTTATCTCTTGTGTAATCGGGATTAAACAGTTTTGTCAATTCATCCCTTACTTGAATAATATCCAAACCATTAAGATAACTCTTTAGCGTTGCATCATGCTCTACGCACATAGCTTCTGCCTTTTCCTTAAACTCCTTGTCATTGGCACTATGGTCATATAATAGCTTATCAACATCATACTTTTTAAACGGCGTTGTACTTCCAATGCTATCTATCTTGACCAAGCCAGTAGCCGCCTCAGTTTTTGGCTTTTCGCTAAGATGAAGGTTGACAGCAAAGCTACTATTATCCAATACCCCAAGGCCAGCCTTCACGTATTGCGACAATATTGTACACCCTTCATATTTATGTTTGTCTTTTGAGGGTACATTATCTTGGTCTGCAAGTACCCAGTCTATTATTCTCGAGCCATTGCCGCATAGAAAAACATCAAGCTCGTCATCACAGTTCTCCATAACGAAACGACCTTCATCGCTAAGGTCTTTTAAAGCCCCCCCAACAAAGTACATTAGCCCGGCCATACACAGCTTAATCTTTGATAAATACAAAGAGCTTGCGCCTTGATTACTTCTTTGTTTTAGAGCAGTGAGTTTAAAAAACAAGCTTGGTCTTTCATCGGAGTTACGTGTCGTATCATCCATAGCTACGATGCTTACGCAGTTTTGTACATACATGTCAATGGCTTGAATAACTTGGGAAGGGCTAATATCATCAGTTTTACTGAACCCTTTACTAAAGTTTTTATTAGAATCTTGTAACATTTGTACACGCTGAGATAGCATTGTCGATGCTTTTCCGTCGCTGGTTGAATCCATATGAGCATTGAACTCGGCAAAAAAGTTTTTTATCCTTTGTTGTAGTGCCTTACTGCCAACATCAATTATCCCAGATGTTAGCATGTATTGGGCAGCAAAAGGTATAGACATATGCGCATTAACTTTGTTTGTACTTCCATCCAGGTCTCTTGGGTTATGTTGCATAACGGCAATATCCATTGAGCCACCACCAATATCTATACAAACAAGACCCCTTGCATAAGCGTTATTTAAATTTCTGTGCGGGAACAAAGCTTGATCATCCTTAATGCAGGCAATTCCGGCAGATAAAGATTCGTTATAAAACTCTACTGGAGATGTGCTTAGGCCCGAAAAGCGGCTAACCCTGCGAAGCACATCACTACTCCAGGTTGCTCTAAAGTTCTTTTCATGAACTAATGGTAAGCTAGTAGGATATGATGCTCTTATCTTTACAGTTCCTATACCGCTACCGTTATGCTTAATTGCAGAAACACAACACATCAATGTAAACAGTGTCAAAAAAACACCTTGCGAATAATAATCATCTGTCCATTTCATGCCATACTTTAAGAAACTAAGGGTCTCCATCATGCTCCCCTGTCCAAAATTGCCAATCTCAGGGCCGCAGAACCTATATATATTAGAATGTAAAAACGGTGACGGGTTTAAGGTCTCGTTATAAACGATAAGCATAGAGTTAAACACTGCGCGCTCTTGCTGGGCGAAAGTGGTTCCTGTTCTACTGATAGTTTCGCGCTCTATATTCCACCGGCGTTGCGATGCAAGTGAAGAAGACATTTCTGATGGAAAGCCAAGGCTCCATGGTACCTCAGTTGTAACAAAGTTTGACTCCACCATATGCAAATCAAATGGTTTATTTGTGCCATTTAAAAGCTTTATAGTCGCTGATGTGTTGGTTGTACCAAAGTCTAAGCCAATAATTACTTCATCGTTACCTGCTTCAAAATAGCTGGCCCCCTCTTCCCCATCGGCTTTACGCCAGCGTGGCATTACAAAAATGCAGCCAGCATGGAAGCTCTTATAATGAACTTCCAGCATTCGTGGATAGTTAAGGACATGGTATGTTTTAAATTGCGGTGTAATTGCCGTAGAGCCTCCCAACTCTGCATTATACACGCTTAGAGTGCCAACCTGTAATGGCTTAGGCCCCTCCATCTCGTGCGTGATGAACGCCGGAAAGCTTACATTATCGTAGTTGCTTTCGACCGTATTTATTATGGATACAGCATATCTGCTCCAGTTGGCTATCTCCACATCCGGCCAGATAGCAACACTAGGAAGTATATCGTCTATAGCGTTTACACTCACTACATTAGCACTAGAATATTGTTTTATCATTGGCAAGCTGTGCTCTCCATTTACCGAATGGGCCATAATAGATAGCTCATATATCTCTTTGTCATCATAAATGCCTGTATAAGCTTCTACAAATCCAAGCCCGTACCACATAGATGTAGCATCATCTGGCTTGCGGTCTTCGCTTAACGTATACATATGCTCACAAGCTCTGGCTGTAAATGGCAGAATAATACCACCTGTGCTCGTCCGTCTTAGTTGCCTATCTGCATAGTCGTATAGCCCACCTAATATGGTACTTTGGCCACCATCTTTGTTATGGTTTGTGATTTCGCACTCCATCTGCTCGTCACCGCCATACATTACCAGGCGATTAAGGAAAAGATTGTCTGATATTGACCCATAAAAAAACTTTAAAGTAGATTCCGATTCGTTATCAAAGCATTTTCCAGATGCTTCAAAATAAGGGCTAAAATTGAAATCAGCCTGTTGTTCAAATCCTACTTGCATCATAAGCTCTTTAATTTTACCTTTAATCATATCTGTTATTATTTGTTTGTCTCTACCATCTCGTACGCCTGTTTTGGCAGTTAGAGTAGCCGTAATGCTGTCAAGCCATTGGGCAAACAGTACAATCTCATAATCATATAGTACGTTATCTACAATAAATTCTGCATTTGGGTTATCTTTAGTGCCTCTGGTTGTAGCGTAGCTCTCCATGTTTTTTGTGCCCATACCCCTACGTGGATGGCGCACTCTTGTGTGGAACCCATAAAAGACATTTTGCATAACTTTTTTGCCCTCGGGCATAACTGTAAACAAGGTATCTGCATTACTTATGGCAATAATCTCTTTATCTAAACTTACCGCTTTAAGCTCGTAGTTTGCACTACTGTTGTTGTATAAGGGCGATATACCACTTTCGCTGACTATTCCCTTAGTAGTAGAAAGGATATCTTTTGCAGATACATGATGTATTGGTATACGTCTTATATCTTTAAAAGCAATAAGCGTAAGCACATTAAACCAATCACGCAGGACTGCCTTTCGATACACACCAAAATTCTTCGCATCGCCATATGACTTATCTTCAAAAAAGGGTGCATTATACTTGTGAATAGAGAAATCAAACGCCGCTAGATCTTGCGCGTGAAGGTTGCCTCCTGTGAAGCGGTTATCTTCCCATACAAGTATATCACCGGCATACCACACATCTTTGCCTGTCGTTTTTTGATATGGTAATAATTCTTTTGACAATATTTCATCTTTGAAATCATTGATATGCTTCACTACTAACTCATTATTTTGCATAACAAATTCGGATTTTGACAGCCTTGCTAGGTATTGATATACACAAAGCCATTCAAAATGGTTTAACGTGAAAGTATACTCATTAGTACTTAGGTCTACCTTCGCCTCAGCCCCCATACCAATGGTTGCCACTATGTCTACATCCGGCACAATCCACGCTACATCAACATATTTAGCAATGCGCTTATTATCATGTCCGTTTTTTATTACAAGTTCATCGTTTTTTCTTACTATCCCGTATCCCTTTAAATCGTTTAATGCAAGTCCTACAAATAATGCCCGCCATTCACGCCTATGCACATGTGGCTTCACAGAGAAGTTAAATGTCTCGACACCATCAGTTACAGCACCCTTGGGGGGAGTAAAGGCATTCATATGGAAACGGCTGTCTTCACCATGGGTGGGCTTTGTTGGATTATTATTGTCAACATTCCATCCCTTGTAACGTGTTTCTGCCGGCAAATTTTCAGCTTCTTCTAAGGAGGAGCTACGTGTTATACTCACCAGTAGTTCTGAAATAAAGGAGTTTACTAAGCCATTAAGCACAGGAGCACTTGTAAGCGCAGCCTTATTTTGTTTGGCAAACCAAAGCAACCAATCGTATACACATACAAGGTCATCACCCTCAAGCTTATCGGCAGATTTCACCTTCTTCTCTTGCGCTTTTTCAAATATCTTGTCAAAGTTTGCGGAGGGGAAAAATAGTGTATATGGCGATGTAGCTCCAAGTACATATTGCCCGTCTGTTTTACCTATCCCTGGGGTTTTGTAGTCTAGAATAATATTATAGCAAGATGTAAGCCATCTCATTTTTCCAAAGGAACTTCCCGCGGCTGGCAATACCAAAGAGCTTGCACATGTATTTAAAAATGCGCTAACTCCCTTCTTATCTTTGTCTGGCAAGTTAACTTTTTGGAATTTAATATTTAACTCATATGCGGTGTTAAGTGCTAATAGTGTAATCATATTACGCCATTGCTGTGTGAATATTTTGCTTAGGCTTGGCCATTCATCAGGTTTCTTTAGGGCACTGTATATGTCAAGTGCCCTGCGGTATATTGATGGAGTTGAGAATGGGATGGCTTCTCTTTCATCCTCGCTTATTTTCATGTGCGCAAGCTGAGAAATTAGGTCTACACTAACATCAACCGGCGGTCCAAATACACCAGCTGTAAGTATGGCTTGGTTATCTTTTTTCTCTGTGCCAATTGTAGGCAACATTAAAATTGACATTTATTACCCTCCAATATCAGAATTAGTTATATCAATTAATGTGTTTAGATACTCTATTGTAAATAGACTGGAGTATCTCTCTTATAGCGTCATCAACGTTTTCCTTGCTCTTAATATCGCGTCCTACAAGATTGTAAACCTCATCATATACATAGCCCCAGAGGACTCTATTCCCTGTAACAAAAGCACTTCCTTCGCCCACATTGCCTTTGTCTGTGTGACTTATATTCTTAGCTACACTACTAAAATCTACAGCAACGTTCTTTTCCATAGAGCGAGCGATTTCATACCTGTTTCTTAGCATTTGATGATGGAATAATCCAGTAAACAGTTGCTCTTTCCTTTCATCATTCTGCTCATAATCAGTGAGCAAGCGGTACAACCAAGTTATATGTCCATTAAAATAGTCTAGCAAGCGTTTAAATTTCATCATTCCTTGGTTATCACCAAAGGTGTCTTCGTTCCATTTCTTAATAGTCATAAATGGTATATCTGCTATTGGTGCCCATATAACACGCTCGCGGCGCGGATGCTTCTTTTTTAAACCATCTGTTGTGTGCACTGCAAATTCATTAAGCACTGCGGGTATATACATGTAGTTAAAGAGCAGAAACTTGCTTAAACTTTTACGTAGTGCCTCGCCTCCGGGCATATCCTCCCATTTTAGTTCAAAAAATGAAGTCTTGGCTACGCTTATACCTACCCAATTCCTATCTGGATTAGAGTTTTTATTTTTAAGCAAATCTGCAACAGATGAACTAAAGCACTCCTTTGCTGCCAAAGCCGCGTATAGTTCTATGATATGCGGCCAATTATCCTGCTCTTTTCCCTTATCAGCATATTTATTTCTAATTATTCTAGGCGATTTATTTGCACTGTCTGTGTCTGGAACACCAAGGACATACACTTTATCAAAAACGTCTGTAACCTTATGTTCACGATAATATACCATTGCGTTTTTTGCGCCTTCTATAAATTTCTTGGGGTCGAGTAGTTGGTCAGTACCTTCTTTTCTCATAAATGTAAAATAAGGTAGCAAAAATACCCCTGCTATATGCACTTTGTCGGCATAGTCTTTAAGTGAATTTTTGATTTTTCGCGCAACGGCGGGGAAACCCGATGCACCAGTACCACCAAAGGAAGATGCAATAATAAACACATTTACATCCTCGCCCTTTGCTCCGGCATCTTGGCTCATATCTGCAATTAGTTCTTTAACATGGCTTGACTCATCCAGCCAGCGCGCAAAGGCAAGTGCGCCTATGGAAGGGTGGGCGAAGAAACCTTCCGACATATCTTTGTTGGCATACTCATCATAACTATATAACGCTTTCATGAAATTGATTTCTTCGTCACTTCCGTGCCCGTTACGGTTTACCAAGTCCTGTATGCGGTAAGAGCTTACTTGGTCGGTGCCATCTAGGTTGGTTACAGGTGTAAGGGCCCAGTCGGCAGATACAGCTTGTGAAATCTTCGTCTTAAAAGGGGCGAATCTTGCGGTATCTGGCTTTCTGATATCGTCTCTACAATCGTTATAGTCGCCAATTAATTGCCGCACAGCGTCTTTGCTACCATTAGTTATATCTGGGTCTATCAGTAGTACTTTAAGCTCACTAACGTCGATATGCCCGCAGTCGCATAAGTGAATTATGGAACGCAAAACACGAATACCTGTGCCGCCGATGGAAATAATGTAATTAGACATATAAGCCTCCTCGTGCTTTCTGTATTACTGAAAATATATTCGCTTCTTTGTTGGAAGGATTAAGAAAATTAGCAGAAAAAAAACTTGTACTAAAACCTGTGGCACATGGAAAATAATGTGATGTAGCATGAAAAAGCTATTATTAAAAACATCTATAAATTCCGCAAGCACAAAGGAAACTGCTATCACAATCACAAACTGTACAAGCAACGCCATTAGCGCATAAAACAAAAGGCGTTTGTTGCGCTCATAATAAACTTGTGATGTGCTCCGGCAATAAAAAAGGCAAGAAACCGTAGTAGCACCCAAAACACCGCCTATCACTAAATAAGTCCTAAATATCCGGTCTTGCCACACACCAAGTATGCCTGATGGCGGAACCATATGCGCTGAAAGCCTAATATGCTCTAACGCAACATAATAGACAACAATATTTCCTACCAACAGAGAGAGCCCAATAATGAGTACGCTAATAATAATGCGCTTCAAAAGTTTTGATTTTACCATAATCTTTCCCCTTCTTTAAGTTATTGATCAACTACTATATAAGCTAAAATTTTAGCAACCACGCCAGAGGCTTCATCAAAATTAGCTGCCCTTTGCGAAAGAACTGACATGATTTCTGTAATGCCAATGGTGTAACTACCATAGATGCTAGGTTCATTAATAAGAGCGTATAACCCGCTATATGCATACCTATGCAACCAACTTGGTGCGGTCACATCTCTAGTCGCACGTACATATGTTGTTATCCTAAACCTGTTCCTTGCATAGTTGCCGATGGTGCGTAATGAATGGGTATCACGGCACAAGCTTATTCGTAAATTAAGAGTTAATGCGTTGTATGGGATAGTGGTGTAACTGCCTTCATCAGTTACCTGTCGCCAGCCAATGCTAGAGTTCTCCATTATTGCCCTTACACGGTCCTCTAACTGAAACTCCTGCCAATCTTGGCCGCCACCCGGCGCAAACTCAATTGTATGCGTTAAGTAAAAAGACATGCCTTCAACTTCCCAAAACAGAGGAGGAGCAAATGGAATAGCGATATCTAAACCAGCCTTTGGGCCAGAAAAACGTGATGAAACATCTAAGTACAAAATCACATGTTCATCTAGGGCCTCTGTTCCGCCAGGAACTAAATGGTTTACCGCCTGCAAGCCTGAGTTGTAATACCAGCTGATTTGCGGCCCCCCTGGGTATATTTCTGCACTATAATCACCTCGCACAATGGATGTATCATTGGTAAAATTGGACACTACATCAAAGGCATTTGAACGGTGAAGCAATGTGTAATCAACCTCTAGTCCATCAAGCCTGTCAAAGGCTGACAAAAGTAGCCGTGAGTAAGTTTTTACATCTTCTGCATCTCCCATGACCAGGATATATAGCGGTCTTGTTCCCTCATACCAAACTGGAGCCCATGGCTCTATATGAGGCTCATGAGGCATATCTGCACCTAAAGGATATGTGCCATCATATACTTCTCCAATAAAGGGTAGGCGAAAGGCAAATGCAAACACTGCATTGTTAGGGTCATTTATAACCGCCGAAAGGCTATTAACTATTCCTGCTGTGTTGAAGTTGTGCTCTGTCATATCTGTAACAATAACTGATATATTGCCACTGTTTGCACGCGATATTGTGTCTGAAATAAAATTTGTTCGGTAATGGTTTACAAAGGGTTCGTTATATAGAAGGCGAAAACGGGCTTGGTTACGCCCATCTTGTTCAAAGTACCAGGGAATAGAAAAAAATAACGGGTTTGCGGCGGCTTCCTGTTCGAATTGCACGCGGCTAAGAATGTAAGGCACATTTCTGTCGCCATCTAAGTTTGTAACATCGAATCTAAAGTAATTTCTGGTGCCGCTTGGCCGGTTAGGCCCGAACTGATCTACTGTAGAAGATAGCAAGCTTAGAATTGCGGCAAAATAGTTTGCCTCACCGTCGTGCCCCTGTTCAACGGCCCTAGAAAAACCCGCCATATATGACGTTGCTTGGATATAAAAATCAAAATTTGTTGAGTACTGCCCAGGCTGGCCTACAGATTGCACATGCAAGCTTGCCGGAACAACAGGATTAGGGTCGTCTGGAGGGGTACGGGAACACCCTACTAATATAAGCAGTAAAAATGCTACTAACGCGAGTTTTTTCATATTAATCTCCATTCTGAGGATTTGCGCAACGCTGGCAGTGAAAATTGGGATGCCAACTTTCGCACTATTCCTCTATTTCTAGGGATGGCGTTGTGGGGCCTGTACCACTTGGATGATTGCAGAATATATCTCTAAGCGAACCAAAGAGGCTATGATTTAGCACAACTGCGACTCTTGCTATGGAGCCATTATTAAGTACTGGTGATAAACCTGATTGACTAAGAAAATTATTCAAAATCGCTCTCTTTTTTTCCCTCTCTTCCTCCTTGCTTAACATGTACATGCCACTAGTTGCACGATTGCGTTTACGATGTTGCCCAAAGATTATTAGCCGGTTTTTATCGTCTTTTATTAGCCATTCGCCTATTTCAACCCACCATGTATTGTCTGTTTCACCAATTGAAGAACCGAAAATACATATTACTGTGCTTCTTAAAATAACTGCTGAGGCCCTAGCCCTTTCTGTTCCAGGATGCTCATTGTCATTACGCAACTCATTAATAAAAACTGGTTTTACAATGGCATTAGTTATTAATATATTCTCTCGTATTTTTTCATTAGCAATTTGTTCAATGCTATCTAGCCCCATAACAATCATGGAGTCGCCTAGCTTGCCATGAATTTGCACGTTGTCTTTCAACTCACTAACGCCCTCGTCTATGCGCCTCCTTCCAAGCTCTGCTCTCATTCCACTATCTTCTAGTAACCTATCAAAGACATTCGTGTAATTAAATTGCAAGAAATTTATCTCACTTGCAACGCTGACCAGTTGTTTAAGCTCTGCTTTCAAGCCATTTTGCTCATTATCATCAATGCAATCGTAAAACTTAACGATAGAGTTTATAAGGTCGGCTTTTTTCATATCATCAAATTTACTCATGTCAATATCATCGCACAATTTACTAAGGTAATCCGCAAACTTGACAGAGTAATCATTGTAGCAATGTATCAAATCCAGTGCTTGGTCATCGCCTAATTTCGCACCATCTTCAAAGATAATGCTTCGTATGCCAAGGGCTTTTTCAAAATCACGCCACAAATCTTCTTTATACTCTTGGGCTGTATCCATATCTCTCATGAACATTTTTAAGATAGGATCTTTAATAGAACCAGCGCGATACTCACGAAGATATACATCACGGAAGTGGCCATATCCCGTCTTAAGCCCAAGATTCAAATCAAACCCATTACCAAAAATAAACGTTAATGCCATTGGGTTTCTCCCCCTGCTACATATAATTCTAATACATGACAATCTGAAAGGTAGCGCAATGCAAAGCCATGCCCACATCAGAGTGCATAATATGTATATTTGCGCGAATCTTGGTGTTAATTTAACATCCTCATAGTTTTATGTCAATATGTGCTATATGCGACTGTGCGAAACTTGTAATTGATGCATGTATAGATGTAGGATAAAATAAATAAGTAAGTAGTTGTGAAAATCAATAAATCAAATGTGACTTAGTAAAATAAATATATAAGGACTGACAAAAATGCAAACCATACATAACCACGCAAATAAAATGATAAAAACCATAATTGCCGAAAACATACCACAAGCCGCAGTA
>Ga0123355_10017987_pt1 | contig 11193 bp, 3 predicted proteins | sample TergutEmb28metaG_3_FD_89872 | JGI IMG/M metagenome (GOLD analysis project Ga0123355, IMG submission 89872) | Embiratermes neotenicus P1 segment gut microbial communities from Petit-Saut dam, French Guiana - Emb289 P1 | ecosystem: Host-associated > Arthropoda: Insects > Digestive system > Gut ...
TGCTGTATGTACAGTCTTGCACTCCTGATGATGGACGGAAAGACCGTCCGAAAGATGTAGAGTGTTTTTCAAAAATAAAATAAATTGAGGCAATGGTGCATCTTGTTGGATTGACTATAGAAAAAAGGAAGATACGCACTTCACATGTTACAGAAAGAAAGAAAAACGCGAGGGAAGTAATAGAGAGCGATACGTGACGTGGGCAGAGGGACAAAGAATTTTACTCTATGTTAATGGAATCCATCCCGTTGTGCTGTGACATTTTAATACCGGCATACATACGCGTATTACCGTCAAGCACAATAAACGTTTAATAATATCATCTATAATTGCTACATGTTTCGGCCTTGAAGGACCATCATCACGCACTAAAATACGTGATTTAAAACATAAGTGATTATGCATGTAGATGTTTTGTAAAAATCTGTGACATCTCGCAAATTTCAAAACATCGACATGCGTAGTTATATGTCAGTACTAATTTTAATCTTGACCAACGGAAGAACGGAGTTCAAAGTTCCTCCGTCTGTCTCGCCCAGTGCAATTTGTAAGAGCCATTCGACCAATTTCTCCGTACATTTCCGTCATCTCTTCCGTTCGACAAGCCCAAACACTCAGTACAGATAATCTAAACCACACATGTACAACATACTGCCCGCGGGACGCATGTGGCCCACCGGGTCTCACTGTGCGATCCGTGGCGACATAGGGAAATACTAATTTGTTTTTAAGGAACAAATGTAATTGTCTGAAAGTTTGAAATTAAATGCTGCCGTCCACAATGGATTTTTGAAAAGTGTTACGTTGATAGGTACATTCTTCCCTATATAACGACCATTTGGAAGGTATTTTGGAAACTTCCACTTCATGTACGACTCCCGAATACCACAAGCTTGTTGCCGCAAGAAAGTGTACTATCTATAAGTACCGATGCAAGGTGATTAGAAATATATAAATGTTTTCTTACAACGGATTTTTTTTTCGACACTTTGTAGTTAAAAATTAAAAAATAATAAAAAGTTATTAATAATGTATTCCGCCGGAATCAATCCCTGCGGTACGCGGCTGTCTTAATTTGAGTAATATGGTTTTTGCGGGTTTCCGACTTGTACCGGACCGATCTAAACCTTTTATGGTCACTCTTTTATAACGTTAACATTTGCTGTATCTCACTAAAGGTTAACTAGACTAGAAAACTGCTTCTCACTTAGATGCATTCAAAAAGTACCGCACCACTGCTTCCGTATTTCGTATTAGTACATCGGGATACCAAAAGCAACAGGCTTACACTTTCAAGATTTAAATAATGCACTATGATTCACCTTGCGCCACGAATATTGTGTACTTTTTTTATTAATTTACCTTATAATTTTGACCAGGTAGAAGTAGCATATAGCACCAGGATAGCTCGGTCGGTAAAATAACTCGACTAATGGCTGGAATATCGAAGAAGAGGTGTTCGACTCACGACAGACACAAGAAAGTGCTTCTCCTCTCCACATCGTACGCAGACCAGCTATAAGCAGCCTCCGACCCAGAAGGTATCCCACAGGTCCTGACACTGCGCTACTTCCTTAAGCATAGGGACAAATTTACCTCAGCGCCAAGGCTCTCGAAATACAACTGTCCATTCGCGGTAGTTGATTTAAACAACCTGATGTCGTCAAAGGCTCAGCCTTAATATTACATTGACAACTGTGTTGAAAATGATTCACGAAAACAGGTTTCCATTTAAGTTCAACAATCTACAACCTTGCAACGCATTAGCCGGATTAAGACTTTCAAAATAAGCATTACAAGACGTATGGCTCCGTAAACAACATTAAAATACTGAAACACTAATTAAAGTTTGTCTAACTTCCAAAGAAAACAATCACAGCCAAAAGAACTGCTTGAAGATTCGCATTCTGACAATAAAAACGCTAAATCTGTACTCAGAAACAGGAGGCACTTTACACTACAGCAATTGCGTACAACTTTCAAGTGAATTTGCCTTACATCACTTTTGCACATGCGTAACAAGGAAAGTATAACCAGTAGGCGCGTATCGCGAGCGCGCGCGCGCAAGCACGGACACACAAACACGCCTTGACTCCGCTGAAGTCAGGGACAATTACTTCCAATTTCCTGTTACCTGACATCACATATTGTAAGCTTCTAGGGTTATGACACCGCTGTAAGCCCATATACAACTTTTCATCATAGGTCCTACATAAAAAGTCTTCACCAAGCGGTTGATCGTGCAGTACGAATGGGAATGCTCGATGGCAGTGTGAGGCTTGCTGATGGGACGCACACATGCACCTGATTTGTAAGATGTGAGAGCGCTTCAAGACGAAGTCTCACACTGAGATATTCCGGTTTGTGGTCGTTCTGTTTGATCCGTACGCAGCAGTGTCTAAATGGTGACAGCAAGTTCCGTCTAACACACCACACGGTGCCACACCACGGAACACAATACAGATGCGACAGCGTCATGGGAGAGGTGAACTACACCTCCACGCCCTCTTCACTGTACCACTGAACAGATGTTAGCGATCAGCTTCATGATCCTGCGGGTTTACTCCCGGGAAAGTGTGACACCAAAAATTTTAATTCTCTCTCGTTGCCCGTCTGCTGTTTTGTTCGGATCTTAACATTTCTTCGCTTACACTATGATAGTCTTCTTAATAATAAAAAAACACCCTTACTGGCTTGAAGTGCAGTTCCTGGAGCATATGGTAGGGACGCTTTCTTCCGGTACGCCGTAAGTAGCAGCTGTTACAAAAGGACGATAGTTATTACAAGAGCTGAAAAGTATTTGTACGCCTATCTGGGACGGTTTCATTGTTTAACACAGTCCTTTACCAACAATAAAAATGAATATACAATACATAAAGTGCGTGGAACTGCTTCTTAAAGTACGTCCACACCTGGACATTCTGTTTCGAAATGGTAGTACAACACCGTAACCACAGGCCTACTATACAAAATACAGTCTGTAGTGTGGAAATGTTCGGAAGTTCGGAAGCATGACGTTAGCTAGGCCTACTTTCTTCTATATGTTGTCTCTTTTTAGCGCTTCCAATGACACATTGCAGAAATGCACCTATTATCTGCGCCATGTCTGTCTGTCCGTCTGGTCGTCCGTCGGCATACAACTCGTAAACTCTTAGCGATTTTTCATCAAATCCGACGCTGGAAAGATGTACGGTGTACATGGATTCCAAATTTGTTTCAATTCTGACAATAACAATGGACACATTACACGACCACTTGCAAGCGCGTCGGCGCGCATCTCAATGGTTAACAAGTTACGTACATATCAGAGCAAGACAGTCACCAACAAATTATGTGGACAGACCAAAACCGAATCCATGTATCACGTTCAATACCATTTTTTCTGCCAGTGTTTCGGTTATCGAGATAAACAAAATCAACGACGACCACATGTTGATGTTACGTGCATGCACACCACACTATTTACAGATTTGTTGTATCAGTGACTGGGGTGCAGTAAGTTACATCTCAGTGTGTGTAAGTACGTGGCGTCGTAGTTATTATTATAATAATAATTATTATTACGACACATTTATACAATAATAAGAAATAACTATCTCCTTGTTTTTAGGCCCTTCCTAATGACATAGTCCGATGCGAAGCTGAAAAGCAAACACTTAACAGGATAATCTTTTATAGCTGCATCGGCCAAAAGTATGACAAGTGACCTGGTGCTAAACAAAAGAAGCGCACAAATGATCCGATTCTATACTCATAAAAGCACACGACAAGTGTGAACTAACCTTACGTAACCTGATCCTAGAAGTAGTATGTACCAGCTGGCAGTGGTTGTTGTCACACTGTGTTGTGTGAGTGCTTAGGTACGGTGGGGCTTTCTTCGAGAAATGTTCGTATCGAAGTCGCCATTATATCGTCTGTATTTCCGCGGGACTGTAGACATTCTCCACACAGTTCCTGTTCTGTGAGATATTATGTTTTCAAAGCGATACCTACAAAACTGCTGTCCTTCTGGACACAAATTTACCAGCATATGGGAGAAATCTTCTACCTCCATCTCCGAACCCTGATGATAGAGCCAGCATGCTCACTCGAAACGATGGTAAATTTCTAACCACTACAATGTATATGGCGCCACATCCCTAGACGCTGCAATCTACAAGTTGTATTCTGCCCTCGCTTCTTACTCTCACTATCAGCCGTGTGCACGGGACACGATCGTTAGCTATAACTGCACTTCATAACTTCAAGTTACTGCAATTTGTGTAGAAAATTAACATACATAACTCCAATATCAGAGTTCAGTCCTCAGAAGCTTTGCAATGTGAGTCATTAACGTCGAGATATGAAGTACGTTCTCTTTAGCACATCATTCCTGAATAACGTCAGTTAAACTTCCTTTTATCGGGGTTTAAAAAAGAGGTAACAGATCATTTTCAGAGTTCATTTGTGTTTCCACATCAGCGGCGAAACTACTGCCTACTTATCTCGACCTCAGACCACTAACAGACTTCGACAACGTTGGATTCGTAAAACTATACACTTAGAGATGATATTTCGGCTAATTCCGAACACTACAGACCGTACGTTACACACGAATTCATAAACACAAGGTCAAGCAACGAGGTTTAAAAATGCCATCTACTTCTATGAAGTCTTAACAGATTTTAAAACAGCGCATCGTGAGTGGGTGGAAATACGAACCCCAAATGTCCCAAGTACGAGATAAGGTCTGCGAATGTTTCGATGTCCGTTGCAAGAGACATCTCCCAGAAAAGAGTGATAGGCTTCCCGTCAATTTTTACAACTGCTCTGCTACAAGACAGACGATAAACAACTCCACTCGGTTCACCAGTCACATCGGAACCAACTCTCTACCAACAGTTACTTTGCTACCATTCGCGCAGAAGAATATCTGAAAATCAGATCTCCATTACACAGGTTTGACGTCGTTATATACAAACAAGATGATTCTATTCGCGCATAGTTCAGTTAACTATAAGAGCGCATACGACTAAATCTCCAGCAGGAGTAGGTTACAGGCTCAATACCGCCATCCACCGCAACTCCCACCCCCGAAACAAATTACTTTTATTTTCTTCACGTGGTTTATTGACTCAGTCGCACTGAAGAACTTGCGATTATCGAGTCTGATAAACCGCTGTATTTGTTACGGTTCGTGTTTGGAACGCATGTCCACTATTTGAGTTCGATACTCCCGCTAGTTCGGTCGAAAATACTAATTCCACAGTTGTAAAACGTCACAGCACAAAAGCCAGTAGCCGAGACAATTTAGAAACAAGCATTTTCAAAGACCTAAAATCTACATATACATTTTGCGTGTTCGAAAACAGTATACCAATGGGATGAGAACAACGATTTTTGTGTTGCAAGACCAGAATATTTAAGTACCAAATTGTTGCAATAAAATATACTTTCATTCTGATTTTCAAAATCCGTTTCTCCCCCCCCCCCTCTTTCCCCCCCCAAATTACATCACGGGAAGCTGGTCCATTCTGTTAAGAGTTAGGGCTGGTCCATTCTGTTAAGAGTTAGGGCTGGTCCATTCGGTTAAGAGTTAGGGCTGGTCCATTCTGTTAAGAGTTAGGGATGCCCAAATTTTCCAAAAATCTAGAAACCACCTCAAAATTCCAGGCGCCAGAATGGTGAAATGAGCAGGTTCCAGACCGAGGACCCACAAATATTGTGCGCCACCTTATCAAATTTAGCTCCCACGGCGAACCTAATGCCCGGGACGTGTGCGCCCGTCAAATATAGCAATTTCGTTCGCAGATGAAGCAGTTAATCAACTCCGATGGGGTCATGTGCAACCACACACGAACTTCCACTTCAGAATACGCGAACGGAAAAAAAAAGGCGGCTTGTTTTGACCTTTTCTGTCACTTTACAATATGAGAAGTAGGTCAACACACAGTAGCCTAGCAGAGAGGTCTTCCAACTGAAAAAAAAATATTCATTGAACTCATAGCCTTGAGCAAATAACGAAAGGCATCTCAATAAAGTCCGCTGAAAATAGCTTATCTTGTATATGGCTTACGCATAGCCCTTCAGTACGTCATTTTCTCCCTTTCTCCGTCTCTCATTTCCTAGGTCGGTGATCATACGTGGTAGTTTTGAAGCAAATAAAACAATCTATGGACATCGCCCTATTCATACTTGACCACGCTTAGTGCATAAATCCGACACTGTTCAGCGACGTAGTGGCAAAATACGGAAAAGCCATGCGTTACCGAATCATGTCATTTTCCGAACAACGCGGGTAATTCCTGTGATTTCTTGTGTCAAGAAGAATTTATTACAAAAGACGTAAAGCAAACCCTGTACAGGACTACTACAGGCCCACAGGGTTCCAGAAGGCTGAGACTCCCAGACTACAAGATCATCGGCATATGAAGGTTGTAACGTTGTCAGACATACGCACCGGCCGCCTTTACCCATGGTACTCATTTTTGTTAGAGCCTCAGCCGACCTCAGGGCCACAGTGCGGCCGGAAGGATTATGAAAAATTCTAATGTTACCATCGGGAATCGAACCCGCGATTTCCGGCTCATAGCGCAGTGCCGCCCATCCGTGTGCCCTAATTCAGTCAGTGTAGGCTGTAAAGGTAACCATATTTTCCTGCTGGTCACTGCGTTATCTAAAAAGTGTGATACATTTAAAGGCATACAAACTTCAACACGTCCCCCCCCCCCCCGCCCCCCGGCCAACCCCACCCAAAAAAAAAGATGTGCGATGAGTTCAGGAAGAGCTCTTTTCCTTGTGAAAATTTGGGTCAGAAATAGAAGTCGGAAATTCTATAGGCATGAGATCATTTTGCAGACATGGCATACACCGGAAAATGCAATTAAAATGGGTGTCAAATACACTGTAAACTGCATTCAGCTGGTGGCGGGTCCGGTCCAATGCCGCGTTCTTGTGAATAAAGTAATGGAATTTTGGATTTCATAAAGGCAGGAAATTTATCGAACAGGTACATAACGATCAGTTTCCAAGAAGGGCGCTTAAAAAAAAAGTCATCGCGTGAGCGACATGGCATCGCTCCACATTTTTAAATGCTGAGTAACCTAACTGAAAGCAACAAAAATCCGATGCATGTGGCCAGAAGTCCAAGGCTTTGTTTTCCAACCATATGTGAAGATACAGGCTACATCGCAGGTGAACTGTGTAATATGAGATAGCGTATAATTTTTAATGGTCAGGTACTACAATGTTAGACACATTGCGCATACTGATAAAACTGACAGTTCGCCTTGCTAGTGTATCGCTCTACTTGATACGAGAAGAATAACTTGGAAGAATGAAGGCTATGCTAGTTTTATTTTGTGCAATACTTTAAGTTCAAGCTGACTAGACGCCAACATTTTACAGTAAAGCTACTTGTTATGCGCTGGACTGGAGCAGCCTCCACGTTCACACCTCTTGTGTCGCCCACCCAGCCTCCAATTAAGTCTTTACCGCGTGCTACTTCCGTGAGACAAAGTGGCCGGAACGTGATTCTGGCTACTTACTTCCGAACAGTTCTGAATGTTACCTTCAAACCCTTCTAAATGCATTTTATGTTTATGGTTCCGTGAATCGCTGATCTATATTAATAACTGTCCAACGAGATGCAACGCAAAGCAGTCTATTTATTATTCTGCAAGTTCTGCAGTCCTCTCTCAACCTGTGCAAGAGACGGCCACCTATAGGTGTGATGATACCAGAGGTAATTTTGACCTCCTGATGATGAGCACATGTGCTCGAAACATGTAGAGGCATGAAATAAACTTATTGTGAAACAAAAATTTTGTGCATCAAGTTGGTTAATTACTGAGATAAATTCACTCTACACGTTTCGGGTGTCAACCACACCCATTATCAGTACACAAAACTGTAACTACAGCCTCCGGTACTGGTCATATTTTTTTGTGCAGCTACCTCCCTCCAACGTGGCCAAGTTTGGCCACGTTGGAAGGAGGTAGCTGCACAAAAAATATGACCAGTAATGGAGGCTGTAGTTACAGTTTTGTGTACTCCTGATGATGGGTGTGGTTGACACCCGAAACATGTAGAGTGAACTTACAGAATAACAAATAGACTGCTTTGTGTTGCATCTCGTTGGACAGTTATTAATATATACCTTCTAAATGTCTCCATTATAAGGTAAGAGCGTTTACCACTTGTAAACTTTAATGTTACGTCACAAGAGATACGAAATACAAGGTACAGAAACGCAAACAGCAGCTCTATGAAGTTTACTCCTCATCTGGAAGTGTGGGTCGACATTCAAAACATGTAACATGTATGGAAAAACACGAAATAGGCACAGACAGATTTCGTTGCTAACAGTTCATGGGAAGCGAACATAATGGGGGCCAAAGTGTAGAAGTTTACGTAATAACAAGCGTCGTAACAGATGTTACGTACAAAGGATAAGAGGATATGAGATTTTCGGTTTTACGACGGTGAAATGTACACTGCGGTTTTATGTGTTATGGTGCGGCGTGGTGTAGCGGACGGTTAACAATTTTTCGAGGAAATCTGCCGCCTCCATTTTCCTGGCAGCACCCTAAAGTCGGTCAAATTATAAAGATGCCAACTGCATCGAATTGATGGACTGCTAAATTTAAGTAGGGTATTACTTACTGACAGTGATTAACCTCAAGGTCCCAAGCCAGGTACTTTCTTGACCATGTCACGAACTACACCTCAGCGAGGAAATCGCTACAGCAGAGAAACATGTCAGTTATATGGTCATGTCTCGCCGCTAAAGATAACATTGTGGCGCGTTCATTTAATTTTATACCTCTTCAGCTATCCTAAATGCCCAATATCATTTTACTCCAACACAGCAATTTTAAGGCGAATTTAAGTCTCCGGTAACAATACGTTTTTAGCACTGCTGGACTGAGCACTGTTGGCAGAGAAACCCAATAATATGTTCTTTCTGCACAGTTTTGTCGCTGGCAACAGCGTTCTTATGGTGATCTCATGTCGCCGGCAATAATACAACATATTTACGTCTTCATGTAAAGCACTCGATATTCCTGTCCCATTTTAAAAAAATCCGGATTTTCTGAACAGATTTTCATACAAGTAAAGGTAAAGGTAAAGTGATCCCGTTACAGGCCCGGTGTGGCCCAGACGGTGGGTAGAAGTATAGCTCTACTCTTCCATGGCCGTGGCACTAGAAGAAGGTGAGTGGTCAGCAGCACGTCCTGGCCGCAATTTACCCCCGGGAAAGACCCGGTACCCATTTTACAGGAGGCTGGGTGGGCCCCAGGGCCGGTCTAGACGGGCGGAAAATCTCGTCCCCACCGGGATTCGATCTCGGACCGTCCAGGCCGTAGTCAGTCCCTATACCGACTGAGCTACCCGGCCCACTTTCATACAAGTCCCTGATATAAATTTAACGGAAACATGCCCAGTGGGAAACGACTTGATACATGCGGAAAGACACGACGGAGCTAATAACAAGCTCTTTTCACGACAATGCGAAAGCGCTTAAATAGGACACAATCACGTGAACATAGTTAATAAATCGTTCGAAAATGAAACGAAGTTGACACTGCGAAAACAATAAAATTACATTCACGCAAAGTCAGCAGCAGCTACAGTGCTCATGAAGACTTAAGTTTCGTGGGACATGACGCTTACAACTAATCCAGTGGAGTGATCTTGTGAACACGGGTACAGACATGCCGGTCCGATGAAAGGTGAGGAAAGTGGAATCGGTCGCTTAGCAACCAAGCCGCAGAGGGAGAAACCGAGGACACCATTCGAGTTTTGTCAGAATAAAACAAACTTGCAAAGAAGAATATTAATACTTCGTCTCTGTAAGTTTTTCACTCTACTGAATATCAACATTAACTACGAAGCTTACGCCACCTCTCTAATTAGCAGCTGCATGAACAGTATCACAGCGTATGCAATGCTGCAATTGACAAGAGAGACAACTTCTGGTACTCACAACAAATCATAAATAAGGATGACGCATATAGCATATATTTACCTTTATTTTCCGATACAAGTGTTTCAATAACAACAGTATGAACCTCCAGTTTTACGACTATATTAAAGGCAGTGTGTCACATTTTGTGCAACATCTGGCTTCCTCAGGGAAATATTCTGACAGAGACACGTTGGTAAAGCGCGTTCGGAGCCTGATGGCACACGCCGACGCACGGGAGGGAAGTGAAGGGGAAAGATGCGAATGGCGTGGGGTAGCCAGCAGCCTTGCACTGTACGTCGGAACACGGTCTATACAATCGCTGACCGCTGATCCGCACTCCTCGACTGCCAGTAGTCGACTGAAATGACACCCCCGCCGATTTAAATGCACTCGTCCATTTCGCTGAAAGACCAAATCTGGTTTCTGCGAGTGTGCCATCACGTTTCGAACGTGCTATACATATAAATGCATGCCGAATTTATGGCCATATGGTGCATTAACCTTTTAAAGGGCAACGGTAACTAATTTATCACAGTTTACTTTAATTACGTTACGTAACACACCACGCACACCTATAGTCAGGCGCATTCTCTACGACGTACCATTACACAACACGACATGCTGCCACAGTACCCTATTAATACAAGAAATTAATTAATGAGTGTTTTTAAAATGTGACTTTAGCAAGGAACAACGTGGCTCCCTGAGGATGATCTTAGGATCGAAACATGTTGCAGCGACTTTAAATGTTTTAATGCGAAATTTTATGTAAGTGCATTAGTTGGTGTGATAATTAAAATAATTCTACAAAATGCACGGTGCAACAATAAAGACAATTTATCACAGATTTTACAATTTACACAGCTTAAGTGTGAATTTCATATAATTCTCAGAATAAGCAGCCATAATTAACAAAAGAGCATTAACATACTGGGGTTTGTAATGGAGAGGTCAAGTGCTTTTTATGATGTGGGAACTGACATTTTATACATTATTTATAAGAAATTATGACTGACACAGTGTGGACGTACCAACAGACCCTAAACACAGCTACTTAAGGCGAATTTCAAATAACAGCCACATGTACACGTATACATCACAGTAAAATACGTAAAACTACAGCCCGATAATTATACCTTAAAGACATAGGCAGCAAACGTCACAGAAGAATCGTCTCAACAGCATTTCGATTACAGCCTACCTGCCAGCATTTCTAATAAGCAATTGCGGACAGCTGGGGGAAA
>Ga0123355_10017988_pt1 | contig 11193 bp, 7 predicted proteins | sample TergutEmb28metaG_3_FD_89872 | JGI IMG/M metagenome (GOLD analysis project Ga0123355, IMG submission 89872) | Embiratermes neotenicus P1 segment gut microbial communities from Petit-Saut dam, French Guiana - Emb289 P1 | ecosystem: Host-associated > Arthropoda: Insects > Digestive system > Gut ...
CCTTCGGGTTCCGTGAAATGCGGGGAATTTCCTGACTAGCTGCAAACCAGTTAGCTTCTCAAGAAGGACTCTGCACCATGGAGTAAGTAAGTAAGTAAGTAAGTAAGTAAGTAAGTAAGTAAGAGGGCAGGTAGAGGCTGGAAGAAAATGGAGGAACTTATCCCTCAAAAATGCTGGTACCTGCTTACCAAAGACACTGTGTCACATCCCAAAAGACTGTAAGTTTCATATTCAGTGCTCAAAAGCCTCAAATGTCACATTCTTAAAGTTCATGTTCGAACAGGCCTACAGAAGCAGTTCGTTATAGCCATGCTGCCTTGTGTTTTGCAGTAGTCACAAATGTTGGAGGGACCCAGGAAGTGGGTGGTATGATTGGAATTATACGAAACATCCTTCAACGAGATGGCCCGATGGGCCTGTACAGAGGCATCACCCCCAATTTCCTAAAGGTAGCGCCTGCCGTTAGTATCAGCTACGTGGTTTATGAACGGTGCCGCCAGGCGTTGGGTGTGAACATGACGTGATGATGGGCCCCCTCTATAGTCGAGGATTAGCATCTACTCTGCGGCACACACTGGATTGCAAGTGTACCTTGTGTTAACATGCTATTTATTACACTTGAAGAGGAACGAAGACAGTTACTCATGGAACAAACTTACTCCTTTTAACATCTTCATCGTGTGATGGTTTACTATTTCTCAATAAGTATTAAAGGCTATCTTTACATTTACTGCTACTGTGTTCCAGGGATATGATGCTGTAGTGTGGTAGGTGGGTGCCAGTGCTTTGAAAAATTGGCTTGGTCATTGATCATGGGGAGCCATTGTTCAGAATAAAGCAGTGTGGGCTGTTACCCTGCATTTAAAGTATATTAAGTTTATGCCTTGGTATCCACCTACGAAACTATGTAACACAATATCTCAGAGGACTACCAATTTTCAAGAATTTAAACTCTTAAAATCTCATATCTTTATGCTTTTGATGTGCAGGAGGATTTTGCATGAACTTACCTGTCCCATTCAGTATGTACTGTTATGTTACAGAAAGTGTTACTGTGTTACTGCATTACTGTGCTGAGTACTGCCACAAGTTATTTTGTGCTCTTGATCTGCTTGTAGTAGTAATCAGTATTAATAGACAGCAGATGTATGACTGCTAGTAATCACATGCAGAGAATCAAAACACTGGTGGAATTCATTAACAGTGATTATCACCTTTCAAATGGCAGAATTTTCAAGATTAATTAAGTAGTGCAATTTTTATTACTACAGTTCTGAAAAAGTGAGACAGAGATAGTGAACGCTAGTGATGTACTGTCATACATCTATTGCCAACAGGAAATGTTACATTATAGGTGACACACATACCAGTAATGAGTAAATGGAGTTTGACAGCTGTAATAATATTGCAGTATATAGTAACAGGTGATGTACAGTGAACCATACTTTCTCCCTGCAGGTTATGTAAAACAAAGATCCAGTTATATTATAACATATGAAATCCAAAATATTAAATTATGATTTTCTTTATTTAATGCATCCTGTCTTTTCTTTTTGTTCATTTTCAGCCAGTTATTTCTATCTTACACAATCCTATGTAAGACACCTTATGTCCCGTCCTTCCTATGCATAATGGATTATTTTACTGTTGTCATGAAATGCTGTTCTGCAGACTTGTGTGGTAATGATGGGGTGATCCCCTCAGGGGAAGCCCTGATCCTGTAGTTACACATCATGCTGTAATTTACCATTGACAACTAAACTTGGCAGGTGAGTTATGTACCTTGATAGCTTTGGTTATTCTATACATTGGAAGTGACGGTTCCAGTCTTTGGGCTGTGACACTGTGTCATTGTGTCAGTAGTTCACAGCATTTCAAAGGATCACAGTGCCTTTGTCCATAGGGTCGAGACTTACTGTTTCCAGCTGACATGAAATTAATTATTTTTAATTTCCACTCCATGCATTGTGATATAATTGTTACAAATTAGACCAACAGAATGCACACACTTTTTGGTTTTAATTTACAAAACTGATACATGTTCTGGGGCTCCCTGGCCCATCCTCATGGAGTAAAGTTGTACAAAACAATTGCTAGACCAGGCTATCATCTCCAATATATGGCACTGTGGTGAGATAATCAGTGTATTATTTACAGAGGTGAATATGTACACTTATTGGAGCAGCCTACTCATTGCAGTGTGTTCATGGTACCATGAATATGTAATGGCAGATGCTAAAAGGAAAGTGTCTTTAGGGAAATCTTCAGGAAGTTCTGTGTTCTGCCACTTGCCAAAGGCTATATCACCATCAATATTATCACTTGTGAACACAGAGAAATTTTGAACTAACTCAGATATACACAACACAGACAATATTGTGCTGAATACAAACCCAAGTAAATATCAAAAAGGAGTTTGCTGGAATCAGGTTACTCAATAATGTTCCTCCTACAGTCAAACGTTTGTTGTAATATGAAAATACTAAAGCCAGCATTAAAACATTACCTGCTACCTCACACCTATGCCATATGAGAATTCAGGTCAAAAATTGTTACTTTTGAATCATAAAATTGATGATTCCATAATTTACATGTATTTTTTTGTTGTGACTGTATATAGATATTTACTGTTTGCATATATTTACATCTTTTTCATGTCTCTAGGATTCCCCACTAAACAAGGGCTCCTGATAAAACAAAATCTCTCCTTTCTCCCGGTATAACAGTGTCCCTTCCATTGTCCCCCAACGGGGCCTGTATGGAGAGAAATGTTCGGTTTCCAGAGGCAGTAGTTTATTCATTCATTCATATCTCTCAAGAGTTCCCAGTTAAAGAGCTCTCCCACCAAATGGGGGAACAACATACATTTGCCGGCCACAAAGCCCCATGCTGAGGAAGGCCTACATATAACAGGGTTCAGTCTGGTTCCCCAAGGGAGTCGTTTACGACACTGCTATTACTATTGCAGTGCCATGCAGCCTTCAGCATACCTTCCACCTTGGCTTGGGTAGACTAGAACCCCGTTAGCCAGTGTGTGTCACAGTAACCCTCTACAGTGTCCCTTGCACACCTGTTACTGCCTCCCACTTTACGTAGGGTACAGACCACCACGTAACTCTGAGGTACGGATAAGGGGTTGGATTTATGGGATGCTATTAAATGTAGGACTTTGTCTATTGTGTAGTGTTCCAGAAGTACAAAGAAGGATGCATAGTGTTTCATAAATTGAATCTGTTTCTGTCCTAAGGTACACAATTATGAAGGTTACTGATCTGTTAGGCCTACTGTACTTATCTGGTCTCAGTATCACATTATTATTATTATTATTATTATTATTACTTTACTTACTCACTCACTCACTCTCTGCAATTGAGTTTTCACCTGGTGGCAGTAGTCCTTACACTAATAGAAACAAAACAAGAATAAAATATACATAAACAAAACTACAAAAACACAGTACAAACAATATAAACACAGTAAATACAAGCGCACACATTACCAAAACACCAACATAATTGTCACAACACCCATACATTACAAAACAAGTTAAAACAACCAATGCCATCATTGAGCTTTGGAGAGACTTGTTAATGTGCTATTTATGAAGTAACGATATTTTGGTGGTGGTAATATTGGGTTCACAGTTGCATTATGAATAGCATACTACCAATTCTTAGGCATTGCATCATGGTTATCGTACAAGATAAGGCGTGAGTATGTGTAGTTTGAACTTGTAACTTTGTTGCAAAAAGTATTAGAATGTTGTGATTTTAAACCAGTTGTAGTAGCAGAGATATGCAAATGTTGTTTGTTGACAGCTGATGAAAACATTGGACATAACACAGCACACAGGATACCCTGCAGTGCTTCTCACAACCTGTCTATGAATGGCATTTCAGCTATTGTTATGTCAAATGAGCAGGACCTGTATTTCAACACCATTTGTCAAATTTTAAGAAAATCTGAACTGTTTGCATGTTACAAGCAAAAGCGTATGTATTGTGCATTTAGCGGGCATCAGTCACATGTCACTGAGGGCTGAACATTAAATATGAACACTACTGAGGTATTTCCAATAGGCCTTCCATACTGAAAGTCATTGCTTGACCACCATGAAGAAGGAGGCGGTACTTTGCTCTGAAATGTCATTAAATTTTTGCTGGGCTACACAGTAACTTCCCAGAAGACAACAACCTTTGTGGCAGCATCAAATGTGACATCTAAGAAAAGCAGAAAACAATTCAGTAATGCTTCTAAAACAGCTTCATGCAAATTGTCAGCATTTCGTAACAGCTGCAATACAGCTGTTTAGATGCCATGTAGTTCAAACTGTAGTACTGAGTGCATGAGTGGCCAAAACATATCGGTGGTCACTATATGATAAAATTACTTTCAAATTGAATAACTGTCCAACAAGATGTGACTGTATTCAGTTTATAACATATCTGTAGACAGCTCTACATGTTTCAGGTGTTGACACCCATCATCAGGAGCTTAACAACTCAACATTGAGAGCGAATGGTAGTAGACTCAGTTGACCAGTGCCAGAAGCTGTAATTACAGTTGTATGAGCTCCTGATGATGGGTGTCAACACCCGAAACATGTAGAGCTGTCTAGAGTTATGTAATACACTGAATACAGTCACATCTTGTTGGACAACTATTCAATTTGATTCACAACGCACAGACCCATGAATATAACAAAAAATTACTTTCACAAAACCAAAGTTCATTTGTTGGTTTTTTAATAAATTTAATTCATCTAATTAATACAGGGAATATGGGGCATATCAAAGATCCATACATGTTGACAGCCACTTGTGCATGTGAATGTTATGTTACAGAATGCATGTTTAAACATGCAACTAAATAGTAGCATATAAAATATTACAGTTAAGAATGAAAATACCTCTATATTATTGGGGGGGGGGAGTGGCAGTTTAACGTGATTTAGTGTATTTACGTTATCGTTCATAACCTTAATTACAGTAGTAATTGTGAAATTCGCAGTGCTTTGGACTAGCAGTACTTATTTCATAGTGCTACATAAGTGTATGCCTGAGCAATTCTAGTTCAGGTGAGACTCTTAGAACATTTCATATAACATTCAGGATAGGAGACAGAAATGTTACAGCTACTCAGCAGAAGGAACATGCCGATTAATAAAACCACCGTTACAGAGTGGTGCAGTTCTGGAAATTCTGCCCCTTCTATTAAATGAACTAAACATCTCATACCAGAGATACGTTTAGCCCCTGTAAGAATAATTAATACATCGCTACACACCCCATATTCCCTACTCTAATTTGAAATAGCTTAAGTCCTGGGATTAAATTCAAGCTACAATCAGCGAAGTGGTAGTCAACAGCCAGTACATTTAATCGAGCACCAGCGTATGTTTGAATTTACCGCCTGTAGCTGAAACTGCAATCAGCTGATGTAATATGAATGGTAGGATGCAAGAAGGTGTAAGGCTGGTCCAGCGAGGTCCTTGACACATATTTCCTGTCCTAGTGTCCGCGAAAAGTAGCGGTGATGCAACATCGACTTACGGTAAAATACCGATTTTTATTTAAGTAAGCTGGCACAATAAAAGGTATGGTAGAATGATAAGACGTCTAAAATGCTCATTCATGAGTCCATATATTGTAAATATAACTGCTTTATTATCTTAATATACTTTTTATTACTAATTGTAGGTGTCAAGAATTGCAACGGAATTTATGCATGGTACAATGGCACGTCACACAGGGGCAATTTTGCATATCTGTAATGGAAATGTACAGCGTTTCAACAAAATGACCTTATTAACCGGTAAATCAGTATCGTGTTTTTTAAGAGTGAGCTGCAACGTTCACCAACATACTTTGAAGACCAAATTTGAGGAAGGTGCCCAGAAATCGCTTAGCCAGACATGTGGCCCTCTTGCAATACTTCAAGAAAGGATTGGTAACGGGGAATTAATGCATGATGATTATCAGTACAGAATCACTGAGAGTTTACAGCGCCTTTATGAAAATATCCAAGGATATACACCGCCAGTGCATGGATTGTTTAGTGGATGGTTTAAAAAAGTGACTAAAGCTCCAAAAGGACTATATATTTATGGTGCTGTTGGTGGTGGAAAAACAATGCTTATGGATTTATTCTACAATTGTTGCGAGGTACATTGTCTTACTCTAGTTTTAATGACCTGTAACATATTTTGTGTCTGTTTAAAACTGCATGGGATGGAAGCATTAGAATTCCATAAACTGTATTAAATGTGTATGTTTCCTCAGTTCTAGTGTACCCCTGCAACGTCACTCTTCAATTACTTTTGTCGTGTATATAGTTCACATTTTTGGGGGATGCAACAGCTTCGCTTGGGCATTAGGCTGCCACATTGCGGAGGTTTCTAGATCACACATAATTATACACACACACCTGGTAGGAGTCCTGTGAATGAGTGATCAGCCCGTTGCAGAGGTCAATACCTACACAACAAACACAAGAGACAAACATGCATGCCCTCAGCAAAATTTGAACACATGATCCCAGTAATCAAGTGCAGCAGAAATATGTGTTAAACTGTATGGTCACTGGGATTGGCAGTGCATATAGAGCACAACCAAAGAGTAGGTACATAACTAGTAGTAATACTTAACATTTCATATTTAGTTCCATGTCTTGTTTGGTTTGTTGCTGTCATTGAAGTGAAGTAGGGATCACAGGTGAAGATTCAAATCTTCCAGGATATGATGCTGTGTCACTTGGTAAGTAGTTGGAGTAGTCAAGCAAGACTCTGAAGATGGAGGCAGCAAGCATGTCTGAAATGTCCATAACTGTTTACTGTTTGACATGTTGCACTGTCCCAGAAGACATGAATCTTCAAGACCAATGTAAGAAACTCAAGTCTTACAGGGATTCCAGATGTTGCATGAGATTTGTGAAGACTTGTTTGAGTCCTCCTGAACATATAGTGACAAGATGTTCAAAGTGACAGTTGGATGCTATAGTAGGCTGTACCTAGGCCACAGAAAGAGGATGATGACATCTGAGTTCCCCACACTTTGACTGTTATTCTCTACCACTGCCCGCAGCCCCTCCTCAAAGTCCCCAAGCCTAGGGAAATGCCTTTAATGAATTTAGCAACCCAAAAGAACTTTAACACATCTGGGATCCACATTTTGAAATGGAGCATGATTCCTATTTCCTTTGTTATTAATGTATAACCTTATTATTTATTTTCATTAATGTTTTCATGTTTACAGGATCAAAGTGGTTTGATTCTGTTCAGTGGTTTTGGCTTTTAACTGATCTGGTTCAAAGTTACATGACAAGAATTTTTTACCCAAGCTCTGGAGCTGTTTAACTGATATACAGGTGGCTGGACCACTTTGACAATTGGTTAGTTAGCTACATCATTTATTTTAAATGCATGCATTATCTTAATTGTTTGGCAACAGTTAAAGGCGGTACATTGACAGTCAGCATATATTACATTGTACAACCTTTTGTTTCTTTTGTTAAAGGTTGAAGGAAAATGTCGTGTTCACTTTCATTCATTCATGCTGGATGTCCATTCCCATATTCATGAGGTAAAGAAATCTGTTGTGAGAGACCGTGCAAGCACAAAGCCACAGCCTTTTGACCCTATTGCTCCTGTTGCAAGATCAATCAGCAACAGCTCATGGCTAATTTGCTTTGATGAATTCCAGGTAAATGATGACACATTATCACTATACAGCATGCAGTTCATCCTGTATAAATTATGTGAAATGGATATTTGCATGTTGGTTGCAAGAATATGACTCATTTTATTCTGTCACTGACCATTTTATATGGTAAACTACAATTCTTTATTTTGTTAAAAAAATTGAAATGTGTGACATCTTTCTTATTTTGTTTGAGGAGAAGGCAAAGCATGCCCCTGTGGGTCGGTATAACACCGGATGTCACTCAGCAGTTGGCCAGGTGATTGTTGTGTCATGCACACACTGGCCGAAAAACTGCCACAGCTCTTTTACCTGTTCTGATGTATTAAGTTTGTTATCATCTTGCCTTATTGGATGCTGCAGAATTTTAAGCTGAGAGTTCAATTCAGAACTTTTGGATTTATTAGACTCAAGGCAAAGAAAAATCTGTTTTGCTCTTTTGTTATAAAGCTGTTTGTTTAGGTGTACAGTGTTGTAAAACTGTTTGTTTGGCTCCACAGTGTCACAGAACTGTTTGTTTTGCTGTACATTGCTATTAATCAGTCTTCTTACATTACGATAAAGTAATTTATTCAGTCAAACAGAACACATATAAAAAAAATCTTCTTACAGCTGAATATACATAAAAATTCACCCTACAGCCTGCCATGAAGGCACAGAGTGGGAGTAGAGGTATAGCTCTACTCTTTCTTTAACCTTGGTGCTAGATGGTGGTAGGTGGTTAACACCATGCCTCGGCCACTTTACCCCAAGGAATGACCCAGTACCCATTGTATAGGAGGCTGGGTGGGCCCCTGCACCAGTCTGGATGAGTGTGGAAAAACTTGCCTTCGCCAGTATTTGATGCCCAGACTGTCCAGCCTATAGCGAGTTGCAATACTGACTGAGCTACCTCTGTCCATTCTGATTGTATTTACAACTGCAATTTGAAAATTGGCATAATTGAGTTTAAACACAGTTATATTTGAAGCTGCAGTGGGATGTTTGTGAATGGTGTCACACACAAGAGCTGGGTGGCCCTTTCAAGTTGGTCTTCTGGGGTGCAAGTTGCTGGCAGAACCAATACTTACTCCATGGTGCAGAGTCCTTCTTGAGAAGCTAACTGGTTTGCAGCTAGTCAAGAAATTCCCCGCATTTCACAGAACCCGAAGGTTCATTACCGCACTCACAAGCATCCACCACTTGTCTCTATCCTGGGCCAGCCCAATCCAGTCCATATACACACATCCCACCTCCTGGAGATCCGTTCTAATATTATCCCCCCCATCTACGCCTAGGTCTCCCCAGTGGTCTCCTTCCCTCCGGTTTCCCCAGCAAGACCCTATACACCCCCCTCTCCTCACCTATACATGCCACATGCCCAGCCCATCTCATTCTTCTTGATTTTATCACCCGCACAATATTGGGTGAGGAGTACAAGTCATTTTGCTCCTCGTTATGCAATCTCCTCCATTCCCCCAGAACCAATACAAATGAAATGTATGCACAGCACAGCGGATATTTCTCGCCCCAGAGAACTATATTCTCACTGACATTTTCTGTGATTCTTCTCAGTCCCTCCAGGCAAATGCTGAGGTTGTGCCTGAGGATGAGCCATGGCCACTTCCTTCCATATCCTTATCTATTCATTACTCACTAGTCATTAAGCCATTCAATGATATAGAGTCTGAGCTATTGACAACATTGTTCAATAAGTATTTCAGACATTGCAAATTGTCTGCAGATCTAATTTTAATGTGTTGTATAATGATCTTGTTTGTTTGTGTAGGTCACTGATATAGGTGATGCTATGATACTGAAGCGTTTGTTTACGGAACTCTTTTATAATGGAGTCGTTGTTGTGGCAACAAGTAACAGGGCTCCAGACGATCTCTACAAAAATGGTCTCCAACGCTCAAATTTTGTTCCATTTATTTCTGTACTTAAAGAACACTGTGAAGTGGCCTGTCTTGATTCTGGGATTGATTATAGACTAAAATCTCTTCCTGGTAAAAACAAATGTTATTTTGTGTAAGTTTCTTCCTTAAGAATGTTCTAATTTATGTTGTTAATTAAATATTAATTGGCTTTGAGTGTCCATTACAGCACTGGGGACATTAGGACAATTACAGCATGGAGAATATTTTATTGGTATCTAAACTGCACCAGAAAGACAGGATTGTATGACTTATATGGTTTGGAACACAGATACTGCAATAACATTTTGGAAGAACCTGCTGCCTCAATCGGTGGGGTAAGTGATGTAGGCAGCAGGGTTCTGCAGTATGGTGGCTCTCACCTTCAAAACTACGTGGCATCATATCCCAGAGGACGGCAGTTCTTGCATTGGTTTCTTCCATTATTCAGGGAAGGCATTGCCACTTTAGAATTTGGGGTTTGACTCTTCTGGGATGTTATGCTGTGTCATTGGCTAAGTAGTTTGCTGAATTTTGGTGGATCACAATGTCTTCATCTTCAAGGTTGGGTAGTCCAAAAGTCTTGGTCTGCCTGACCTTGAAGAAGAAGGCATTACAGTCCTTCATAATATCAGGAACTGCTCACCCAAAAATGCAATGTAACTTCTCTGAAGATTCAAACCATCAGCAACATTGTTATGAGAATTTCCAGTCTCAGAGTTTTAGAAAAAGTGGCCATATTAATTGTGCACAAATGTGTGACTGTAATCACTAAGCTTTTGATATAATAGTCATTGTAGTATAAACCTAAACTGATGGAAATATTGCATTTTAATCTACTTCTTAATACTTGATTTATTTTATCCAAGTGTTCAATAGAAATATCGGTTTCTCTCAGTAATTAACTTCCTGATTTTCACTCACAGTTCAGTTTGAGGCAAGTCTGTTGTTATGTTTTAGTGTACATTGGTGTCTTCTGAATGTAAATTACTGTTTGTTACAGAAAAGGAGAGTCTGACCCTGATCAAGAGATGGATAAAATCTTTAAGTACTTATGCTCTCTGGAGAATGACATAATCCGACCTCGAACGATCAGTATAAAGGGACGTGACGTTTCCTTTAGCAAGACTTGTGGTCAGGTTCTTGACAGTACCTTCTCTGAGTTATGTGATAGGGTGAGTTGCACTTTAAGAGAGCATTCAAGTACATTCACTCACACCCTGTGATAGACTGCCTGTCAGTGTGAGAATGTATGTAGCTCATTCCTCTCTATGCATAATGTGGATGCTGTGAGTCAGCTGTCACACTGAATGCTAGGATTCTTAGAAGTAAGTCTTGTTGCCATCTGTCAAGTGCTGTTCTGTATGCTTCAGGTGACATCCAGAGACCACTTTAGAAGAAACTCAAGCTCTTGTGACAGTTTTCTGAAAAGCTGCTTACTAGCCAAATTGTGCTAAATAATATGAAATATGTAGTTCTGTGCTGCGACGTTACTTTCGGACCGGACTGTACCATGTGGACCTGCGCCGTAAAGGGGTTGTTTCCCCTTTCTCCTTTCCTTCCATCCCCACCTGCCTTTTACTAGTAACTTAGGTAGGCTC
>Ga0123355_10017989_pt1 | contig 11193 bp, 4 predicted proteins | sample TergutEmb28metaG_3_FD_89872 | JGI IMG/M metagenome (GOLD analysis project Ga0123355, IMG submission 89872) | Embiratermes neotenicus P1 segment gut microbial communities from Petit-Saut dam, French Guiana - Emb289 P1 | ecosystem: Host-associated > Arthropoda: Insects > Digestive system > Gut ...
GAGCCGTTTTTCAACTTAATCACATATTCATCGTCGGAAAATCCGCCGAAACCGTTGAAATATAGAAGTTCATTCATTTTACCGAACCTCCTTTTCTTTATCGTTCAACAAAATTGCCGACGCGGCGAAGAGTAAATTCCGCTCGTCTTCCGAGATGTTTTTCGTGTTGAGCAAGAAAACTCCGCCGGGCAAATTCAGCAATTCCCGCGCGTGGGAAACGCTGACAATCTCATACACCGCCTGCGATACGGGCTGAATGTAGCTTCCGTCCGTCTCGCTGATGATTACCAAATCCACAGCGATTCCCTTAACTCGGAAAAATTCGTGCGCGTTCAATGTTTGGCGAATCGCATCCAAATTTTTCCCCTCAACCACAAGGGTCATAATCGGATTATCGCCCGAAATTCCGAACCGCCACAAATCCTCTCGTCCAAGCTTGTTGGCGAGAATGTACGGCTCCAACGCCTCGCGGTGCTTTGTCGGAAGCAAAATCGGCGGCAGCATTTTGAGGTAATTCTCCTGCTCGCTCGGCACGAATCCCAAATATTTGCTCTCGGTTTTACTGCGCATATGCGCAAGCTCAATCGCCCGAGTGACCGCGCTTTGCGTTTGATAGCGTTCAACCGCCAGAAGCGTGTCGGCTCTCGAATTCGCCGCGCTCGTTGCGAAGGCGACGCGAGCCGTTCCTCCTGCTTCAATCGAAACTCTCGCTCGGAGCGCAAAGCACGGGTCAAGCACCGCGCCAACCGTTTTCGTCAGCCCAAACTCCATCGCCGCCGGATTTGCAACCGAGCGATTTCGTCCGATAAACTTCACGCGGTCAGTTTCATATTCAACCTCGCCGAGAAGCTCACAATCCGCCGCAACCGCGTGCGCCGCGTAATGCGTTTCAGCTCCCGCGTGGCGCGGACGGCGGTTGGCAATCAGCGCGTTATGTTCCTTGTCGAACTCGGTTCGCACGAACAAATTCGAAAACGCAGGATGCGCAATATCGCTCGCGTGCGGCGTTAGCGTGACTTCCGAATAACTCGTAACGTCGATAATCACGTCCTCGTCGGTTCGGTTGGTAATGCTGACGTTGCGAATTTCGCAGTCGCACTCGGCGGAAACGATAATTTCGGTATGAGTTTCAATCTCGCCGAGCCGTATAAACTCCGCCATATGAGGCTTAAACACGGTTCGGTGTTCGCTTGCGGCGTTCCAAGTTTCGCCCGAATTCACGTTGGTCAAGTAGATGAAAGTTCCGTAATTTCCGTTAATCGCATCGTAGCGGAATCGCGTGATATTGTTCTTCATTAGGCGGCTGAACCCAAGTCCGCTATCGGTAATCATCGTGCTGAACCGCCCGTTTGAAAGCACGTTAACCTGTGGCTCGTCTGCGCGGATTTCGTCAATATTCCGCACAACTTCCTCGGCGTTCGCTTCAATCGGAATAAGCGGCAGAACTTCCTCCTTATTATCCTTCGTGATAATCACACGCGTTGGGATTCGTTCTTCAAGCAATTCTTCCGCGGCTTTAACGTTCACGTTCTCGTGGAATCGGCGTTGCATAATGTTATCGTTCAGCACGTTGTCAACGGCAAGCATACTCATTCCGATATGATGTGCCATATACGAGCGCACAACGCCGCAATCCTCGCCGTACGGAACTCGTTCGGGCGTGAAATCCGCAGCCTCAAAGAATCCGTATTTGCCGAACATTCCCATTTTCTCAAGCCGCCGCAAATTGTACAACGCCGCGTGAGGATTAACCTGCAACGCCATTAAACTCGCATACGGCGCAACAACCATATCGGTGACAAGCCCGCGCTTGAGCCCAAGTTCAGGAACGCCGAACGCCTTGTATTGGTAGTTCAAATCAATGTCGAACGCGTTGAACCCCGACTCGCTCGTTCCCCACGGAACGCGCCGTTGCCGTCCGTATTTCCGCTGACAATACAGCGTGAATTGATACGTTTCGTCAAGCAGCGTGTTCGGGATATTTTTCATCACCAAAAGCGGCATAAGATACTCGAACATCGTTCCCGTCCACGAAACGAGTCCACGGAACTTGTCCGACGTCGTAAGCGTTCGCCCGAGTTCGAACCAATGGTCGCGGTCAATTTCGCCGTTGGCGATTGAGATAAAACTTACCTGCCGCGCCTCGGAACCGAGCAAATCGTAGTACGATTTTGTCAGTTTTTCTTCTTCAATGTTGTAGCCGATTGTGAACAATTTGCGTTTTTTATCGTACAAATATCCGAATTTCGTTCCCTCGATTGTATCGGTTAGAAATGCAAGAACTTTGTCAACTCGCCGCCGAGTTTCGCCCGTCAAATCCTCGCGAATTCGGAGCAAACCTTCCTTGAGTGTCATCAAATAGACGATGTAATTTCCGTTATCAACCGTGGAAATATACCTCGGACGCAGGAGCGTCAGGTCACGCGTGTTGTACCAATTGTACAAATGTCCGTTCCACTTTTCCAATCGATTAATCATGCCGATTGTTTTCTCAAGCTTGTCTAACATTTTCTCAACCGAAATTATCTCCAAATCATACGCCGCGAGAGCGGAAATTAGGTACATTCCGATGTTAGTCGGCGAAGTTCTGTGAGCAATTCCGTTCGGCGGGCTTTCTTGGAAGTTGTCGGGCGGCAAGTAGTTGTCGCGAGCCGTTACCAAATCGTCGAAATACCGCCACATTCGAGCCGCGTTTTCACGGAGGAATTCCTTATCGGTTGCCGAAATTTCAAGTGTTGCAACTTTCGTCGGCAAGCTGATTGCATACGCAATCGCCGGCGCGAAAATCCACATAAATCCAAGAATATACGCGAAAATCAACATCGACTGCGCGAAAAAGATTAACGCCAATCCAGCGACAACGTTGAACCACATCTTGCCGAAATAGCTCGACATTCCGTTTTTGTTAATCCGCTCCGACTGCTCCGCCGTGGTCCATTCAAGCATTTTCCGCTTGGAAATTCGGCTACGAAAAAACACTCGAATCACGCAATCCATCGTCGAATACGCTCTGTGCGGCAGGAACGAAAGTTGCAGTCCGAGTTGATACAGAACCGCCTTGAAGCCGTGAATAATCGTTGAATGATACATTACGCCTGAATATTTGTAGCCGCTCGCCGCGACCCAATCGATTGTGGAAATGAGCAGCGACGAACTCAGCGCAACGAACGGCAGAATTACCCACCAAATCGCCAAGTTCGGCATCACGAAAAACGCCGCGACAATCATAATCATCAGCGCAACATCAAGCAACGACCTCCGCAGATTGTCGAAAATTTTCCACCGAGAAATCGCCGACAAAGTGTTACGAATCCGCTTACCTTTGGCGTTGCGGACTCGAGCCTTGAGCCACCGCGCGATTTGCCAATCGCCGCGCGTCCAACGGTGCGCGCGGGCGGCGAACGAATTATACCGCCACGGAAATCCGTCAATAAACGTCACATCGCTGACCAATCCGCACCGAACATAGCAACCTTCCAACAAATCGTGGCTCAGAACCGTGTTCTCGGGAATCAAGTCACCCATAATTTTGTCAAACACGCCAACGTCGTAAATCCCTTTTCCTGTGTAAATTCCCTCGTCAAACAAATCTTGATAAACATCCGAAACCGCGCCGGAGTAAGCGTCAATCCCGCCTTGACCGGCAAAAATTTTAGAAAACGCCGACATATTCGACGCTTGCAAATCCATCGAAATTTTCGGCTGAAGCAACCCGTAACCGTCCACAACTCGCCCTAATTTCTCATCAATTTCCGGTGAGTTAAGCGGGTGCAACATCGCTCCAACCAACTTCCGCGCCGCGCCGAGCGTTAGCCGCGTGTCGCCGTCAAGCGTGATTACATACTTCACGTTGCTAAGTTGCGACTTGTTGCCGAGAATACTACAAAACGTCCCCACATTGCCGTGCGCCAAGTAGGCGTTCAGCTCACAAAGCGCGCCGCGCTTACGCTCGTAACCCATATATTTCTTGTCCCTCGCCGAAAAACTCCGCTTTCGGTGGAAGAGGTAAAAGTTGCCGTATTTTTTGTTAAGTTCAACAATTTCCCGCTCCATTGCAGATAACGCAAGCTCGTCCGTCTCGCTCAACTCCTCAAACGAGTCAGCGAAGTCGGACAGGATTCCGAAGCATAAATTTTGCTCGTTATTCGCCGCGCGATAAACTTCCAACTTCTCCGCAAGTCGGCGAGCGTCTTTAGAATTCATAAGCAAGGTTGAAATCACAACCAACGTCTTACCATCGTCGGGAATTCCGTCAGCAAGTTCGAGTTTCGGAATCATCGTAACTTTTACGCCGCGCGTGACGATGTAGTTTAGAATGTTGATTATAATATCCGAAACGGGAATAAGCGCCGCCAACCCCGCGGCAACACCAACCCAAATTCCCCAACCGTAAAGAAGTCTGCCGTAATATCCGATGGCGGCGCTCGCGCCCCAATACGCCAGCCAACCCAACGCGCCGCTAATCACCACGGCCGAAATTACTACCGACAGAATGTACCACGCCGACTTCGCGGCAACGCTCGGCTCGGATGGTAAATTCAGTTCTTGATTGATGAGATAGTAGCCAACGTGCCGCTTTTTCGCGTTCTCGCCCTCATACTCAAGCGCCATTGAAACCGCGCATTTCGCAACCTCAACCTCGGCAATCGAGTGCTTCTTCGCAATCCGCTCAACATTTTTGCGGTAGTAATTCTTACTGTCCTTATCCATTTTTGGATACGCTCCGAGCGGGTCGGTGCTGAGAATCTGCTCAACAACGCTTAAACTCTCGAAAATTTCGGTGAAGTCGAGATTGAGAATAAATCGCAGCGAGGTTACAGCGTTGCCGAGCGAAATGTGGCGCGCCGCCTGCTTCTGATGTTCGATTTGCACAATGTCGTCCGCCGACATATTGAGGCTTGTCAGCCGCTTGTCAATCGCGGCGAAAATCAGCCTGCAATCGCCTAAATTCCGCAGGATTTTAATCAACGCTTCAAAAAAATTGGAGCGATTCACATCGAAGTTCCGCAAGTTGTCTCCGACGATTTCGCGAATTTTCGCCTTGTCGTCCCGCACGGCGTAAAGCTGTTTCGCAACCGTTTCCGCGCGCTCGTACTGAATTGCCGACTGCATAATTCGCTCGCAAGTTCGGCGAATATTTTGCAAAAGCGCAAGCCGAATCATAGTTTCAAGCGACCAAATTTCCGCGTCGGAGAGTTTGAGCAACTTCTGATATTCGGTGGTAAACTCGATTAAAACATCCTGTTCAACAACGCTGTCCGAGTGGGAAACGAGTTCGTGCACAAGCGCGAATACTCGCGGATATCCGCGGTACGCGCCGCTCTTCATCACCGGCAAATGCCGAAAATACTTGCGTTGAATGGACAGGCGAAGTTCCTTGGTTTGCTTTTCAATGATGTAAAAATTGTCGAGCAACCACTCTGCCGCATCGGGAATTCGCCGCTTTCGATTCACGTATAAGCTTAGCCGTTTGTACGACGTTGCGATGTATTTGTAATTTTCCTCCATTCGAGAGAGGAGATAATTGATGGAATAACGCCCGGGCTGAATCTCGTGCCTTTTCGAGATGTTCGCCGCGTGCTCGATTAAATTTTGGCGCGTCAAAGTCGGGCTGTCCTTGTGCGCAACCTCTCGCCGCGTTCGATTCAGCGCGGAATATAGGTAGATAATCAGCGCGAATAGCAACAAAAAAAAGATAACCTGTACGTACAGCATAAATTACCTCCAAATAAGTAATTGATGTCAATAAAGGTTATCTTTCCCAATTTATTCAATTTTTAGTCGGCAAATTTATTCACCGTCCCGCGGCGGCGCGAACGTTCTCCTGATGAGCCTCGTCAACTCTGCCGTCCGAATGCCACGAACTGTTCCTAAAATGAAGATTAAAATGTCCGTCAAAATCATTACCCATTACATACTGAACTCCTCGCGGGAAAAAGGTCGCAGAAGCGGCGATTCGCCGCCCGTCAACGACAACGACAACCGCTCGTTCGTCCCACGAATATCCGCCCCAAATTCGCCGCGCGGTTTCGGTGTCACGAGTGGTTAGCGGCTCAACGTTAGCGTGATTCTCGCCCATCGTCCGCCGAACGCGGAACGATTGCTCGGTTTCGAGGTCGATTATCCGCGCGATTTCGTTAATCGGGAATAAATACTGCGCCTCGGTCCACCAATCAAGATACTCGCCGAACTGACTTCCCGGCGTTGAACGTGTTGGAATATGGTGAATCGGAACCAGCAAAACTTGCCCTATTTGCAGTTGCGAACTCAATGTTTTATCGTTCGCGTACAGAAGTTCCCGCACCGGGATTCCGAAGCGGAGCGCAACGTTCCATGGCGTGTCGCCGCGCCGCACAACGTATGTCATATGCGTAATCGTTGGCTCGGTTGCGCTCAATTCCACCGTCCACGGAATTTCGGGACGAATGAGGTAACTTTGCTCGTGAATCGGAATGTTGAGAAATTCACCGATTTTGAGGAAGTTCGAGTCGATTCCGCTGAATAATTGAATCAACTCAACTGTCGTTCCGTGCATTTGCGCGATGTCGTGAAGCGTGTCGCCCGGAACCACGATATGCTCGGTAAAATCGGCGAGAATACTGATTTTCTGCCCCGGATAAATCATATTGAGGCTAATGTCGGGATTCAGCGCGGAAATGGTAGAAATACTTACGCCGAACCGCTCGGCAATCGCTCCGACCGTATCGCCGTCCGAAACTCGGTATGTAATGTGGTTCAATCCTGTGTCGTAGATGCTTCGGCGAACGATTAGGTTCTGCCCGGGATAAATCAGGTCGCCGTGATACGGATTCAAATATTGAATCCTTGAGAGCGTGGTTCCGTGCCGCTTCGCGATTAGGTAAAGCGAGTCGCCGGGCTGAACCGTGTAAACTCCGCGGTGCGAACCCGCGCCAACGTTAGCTAACGCAATCGCGGCGGTTGTTGCGAGTATGGCAAAAGTTAGAATAAACGAAATTAGTTTTTTCATCAAAATTCCCTCCTTAAATACCAAATATATGCAACCGACAAGGGAAATATTTATCGATTTTTCTACAACAAAAAACCTCCCGCAAGCGGTGCTTGCGGGAGGTTTTTTAATCCTAAAACGACATTCTACCTATCGGCAATCCCTAGAATCATTTCATCAAATTCGTCCAACAAAAACGCTCGAACCTGCGCCGTCTCAGGATACCAATTCGCAATCGTAACAGGCGCCAACGCAACTTCGCCAACACTATTCGCCGGAATCGTCACCGATTGACGGTCGAAACTAATAAATCTGCCGCCGCCATTAAACATCACCATAACAAGCGTCGCCTCAATCGGCTCGCTCGACGCGTTTCTCCCACTCACCGTAACTTCCGTTCTCGCTTCATTGATTTCGATATTCGTAAATCCGCGCGGCGCGAACGTCAAAATAAGTTGCGGTCTGCGCGAATCACCGTCAGCTCCCACAGTCGCCGAGTAGAAATTCGTAACCGTCGCCGAACCGAACGCTTGCGCTCCCACATCAACTCCGGCAGGAGTTCCCGCCCAAGTCAAACTCGCAGAAGCAGGACCAACTTTCTCAAGCATAAACGACAGTCTGTCGGCAAACTCGTCAACCATTTCAACTTCTTGATATGTCCCTTGAACCGGGTTACCCGTCATAGGAATAATATTCGGCACAGGATAAACGTATTGTTGCCTGTTCTCAACGAACGGCTCTTGCCGTCTAAACGTTTGCGTGCCGTCAATCCAATCCATCGCGGAGAGAACGTTGAAGTAAACCGTTTCTCCCGCCGTTAGGCTAAACGCGCTCGCAATCCCGCCGGGCGCGGCTTCGCGCTCGAATCTCGGCACAGGCATATACACTCGTGTCGGAACGTGGTTTGGCATAGGCACATTTCCGGGATAATCCGGCTGCCAAGAAGCGAGCGGCTGCATATTATTACTTCTAAATCGCCGCATATAGAAAAAGTCCGCAAACACGGCATTGCCGCCATCCCAATCGTCGTTGGCAAGCGAAACCGAAACAACTCGCGGGTGCCGCTCGTCAGGTCCGCTTCCCGACTGAGTTGTAAGTCGTAGCTCGGCAGAAACCAACTCATATCCCAGCGCGATTTTGTCAAAGTAATCCTCCATGTCGAACTGCAAGAACGAAGCGGTAAACGCCCACTCGGAAGTTGGCCCGTGACTTACTTCAAGGGTATCGCCAACAACTACTCGGTCAGCATTTCCGGGCAATTCTCCCGCATCTCTGCTCGCAACATCTCCGGTATTTCCAACCGTCGTAACCGTCGCTTGGTCAATCGGGTCAATAGTTACAACGCTATAATTCGACGGCAACGACGTATCGCCAACGAAGTTTATCACAATTTCAGGAGCATTTCCGCTCTCATGTCTGCTCGAGTGGAACAACATAGTTCTGCGTGACGGCGTTGGACCGTGGAACATATGCGGACGCATTCCGATGTTAACAACGCCGTTTCTGCCCCAACCCGTTCCTTGCCCAACGTTAGCGTAACGAAATCCCGCCGGAGCCATTGAGTTGATTACATATTCGGTAATATCAATCTCAAACCACCCGCTCGAACCGCGCGGAACGCCGAAAGCGGTAATCAACGCGCCCGGCTCGCCTGCCGCCCTCGCGCTGAACGCTAAATCAAACGGAATATTTGCGGCATATGCAGGACCAATTTCACGTCCATGCGTAATCGCGTAACCGTCGTTCGCGGAAGTGAAACTCAATGTGTCAGTGTTCCATAAAGTCCCGTAATCGCCGACGGCGCTTGCGTTCGGCCACGCGTCAAACAACGTAATCGGCACAGCGTCGTGCGATTCAAGGAACGACCAACGGAATCCCGCAAGGTACATTCTAAGCGTAACGCTTTCAATGTGATTTCTATACTCTGCCCACTCAGACGCGTCAAAATCAAGATAAATAATCTGCTCCGCTCGAGCGTGAAGGAAAAAGTCGTCCGCGCCCGCAGTAGAACCGTCATTCTCCGCATTTCCCGCCGCGCCCGCCCAGCCTGTAACGTGCGTATCTTGCCTTGCCTCAATCGCAACGTTCGCAACCCCGGGATGAGCCGAACTATACGATTCCGCAGGCGGTAAAGCCGCTTCCGCGCTCGCGGCAATTCCACCGCCAAATATCGGCGCAACCTGCAAAACCATCGCAAAAATAATTACCACGTACAACCAACTTTTCAAACTTTTCATCAAATTTCCCTCCTAAATTGTGTAGTATTTGTAGAATAAATATATTTTAACAAACAATCGTCCAAGTGTCAAGTTTCAATTTAAGTTCGCGAAATTTCCCGAAATCATTTGACATTCCTCGGATTTTCTGCTATGATTTACGCAAGATAAATATAGTTCCCAAAAGGAGGATATAAAATGAAAAAATTTCTCACCTTAACGTTGGTAATCCTATTAGCGATTACATCGCTTGGCGTGTCATTCACCGTCGCTTCATCGAACGAAATCGCGGTATATTTGAACGGCGAACGAATGACGTTCGACGTTCCGCCGCAAATCATCGACAACCGAACAATGGTTCCAATGCGGGCAATCTTCGAGGCACTCAACGCGTGGGTTTATTGGAGCGGCAACACGCAAACGATTACGGCAACAGGAGCCGCAACAACCGTTGAAATGCAAGTCGGGAATCCGATAATCACTGTCAACGGAAACGAAATAACGCTTGACGTTCCACCGATGATAATCGATAACCGAACCCTCGTTCCCGTTCGCGCCGTTGCGGAGAGTTTCGACGCGGAAGTTGAGTGGGACGCGGAGACGCAAACGGTTAGCATACAAACAACGCCTTACCACAATTACGTTACGATAACTGCAGAACGAGTTGTTACCGTGAATTTGCGGAACGGCGGCGTTGTGGAAATGCGCCCGACAGGTGAAATTACCCTTTGGACGGCAGACGGGCAGTTGATTTTTACAGGTTCGTCCGGGGCTGATGTGCCAAATGTGCCTGCTTTGACAGCTTCAAACAGATATGACAGGCTTTACAATTCAGCCAACACAGCTTTTGAGCGAATTTATCCGCGATTACGTCCGTTTATTTACACACGGTCGCAAATAGTTCTGCCGAATCGACGGTTGACAGATGAAGAAACGCAGGAATGGATTGCGGAATATCACGCAATGGGCGGCGCGAGTGCGTTTGAATTGGAAGTTATTCGATTGATAAATGAAGTAAGACGCGAACATAATTTAGTAGAGCTACGAATTCATCCCGAATTAATGTTGGCATCTCGTTTTTACGCGCAAACTTTAGCGAATGCATTATTTGCGGAAATCAGACATACTATTCCGGGCGGAACAGCGCACAACTTTGGTCCCTACGGCGGCTCAGGAGGTACAGCGCAAGCTTTTGGCATAAGAAATCGGCAAGGAGCAAATCTGGCGACGGGAGGCTGGACGCCGGAAGTCGTTGTGAATATTTGGATGAATTCGCCTCCGCATAGAGCGAATCTCTTGCGTGCAGGTATTCGATATGTCGGCGTGGGGGCTCAACAAATAGAAGCGGGGCCCCCATACACTTATTTTATGTCTGCTCCCTCCCGAACGGTAACAGCGATAAATCAAGATAGCAACGTTACTGCCGGCAGTATTTTCAGACATTCACTTAACAACAACGCGCAGCAATTTTACACATCAGATGATTTAAATCACATACATCAGCAGTTGGAATGGATTTACAACGATAATTCGATTGTTATCGCGCGAGTTGCGCAAAATGGATATACAGTTTTCGTGTGCGAAAATGTTATTCGTGACTGGTATAATCATTACGGCGAGTTTGATTTAGATAATTTTGTTGACCGAATATACAGGTGGACTTGGCTTGCCCCCGGTGACAGGGAAACCGAGGCGCGTATTCGTGTTCTTCGCCAATTGCCGGGAACACACTATGTTTTCCGCTATCAATTTGCGTCAAGGCTTGTTGCTGAATTTGAACGGCGAGCAATTCCTATCGAAGAAGCGGTTGCGATACTGCTTATTTAGAAGTGTTTTGAGGATAATTTAGATAAAAAGGAGAATTTTTATGCACAACTTCATCAACGGCGGCGTTTGCGCGCCGTCAGGATTCCGCGCGGCAGGCGTTTTCGCCGGAATCAAAAAAGGACGAACCAAAAAGGATTTAGCGCTCATAGTTTCCGACGTTCCCGCAAGCGCGGCGGCGGTTTA
>Ga0123355_10017991_pt1 | contig 11191 bp, 9 predicted proteins | sample TergutEmb28metaG_3_FD_89872 | JGI IMG/M metagenome (GOLD analysis project Ga0123355, IMG submission 89872) | Embiratermes neotenicus P1 segment gut microbial communities from Petit-Saut dam, French Guiana - Emb289 P1 | ecosystem: Host-associated > Arthropoda: Insects > Digestive system > Gut ...
GGCCGACTCCACCGCTTGTTCCGCCGAGCGAACTGCCTGCTCCGCCGAATTTATCGACGATTGGGCGTTTAGCATACTGCTGTCAAGATTGTTTTCCGCGTTAAACTGTGCAGTCTCCAGCCCTTGTTGCGCGCTGGTTAAATTTTGCCGCGCGTTTGCCTGCGCGGAGTAAACCGACGCCCTTTGCCGCGCAATGTCTGTTTCAAGGCTGGATGTATCAAGCTGCGCCAGAACATCCCCCTGCGCTACTATATCGCCTACTCTAACACTTATTTCACGGACAGGGAAGTTCATCGGCGAATACACATGGGTCACATCGGCGCTATGTACTGTGCCGGTAACGCTGACCGATACGGCAAGATTGTCTTTGGCTAGCGCTGTTGTGCGTACCGGTATTGCGTCGCCCCGGCTGTTTCCCGCGGTAAATCCCGAAAGTAAAGCCGCCGATATAAATATCCCCACCACAGTAAATACTGAAATTCCAATCGCTATCTTCTTTTTCAAACCAATCAACTCCTGTTTGATTTTTCGTTATGGATACATGATAGCAAACCAACCTCAACCCAACATCAACAAGTGATAAGCTTTTTCCTGATATTCAGTTATAGCCTCATGCAAAACCGGGCTGCGCAGTTAACGCAACCCGGTTGAATTGTTTTTAGCTTAGTGTTTGGGGAGGATTACAGTAAAAACGCTGCCTTTTCCGGGCTGGCTGGTCACTTCGATGGTTCCGCCGCACAGCTCCACTATGCGCTGTACGATAGGCAATCCCAAACCATTGCCGGAGGGGCTTCGTGATTTATCGCCCTGATAAAATTTTTCGAAGATATGCGCTTTTGTCGCGTCATCCATTCCTATGCCGGTATCGCGGATGGTAAACTTCACGGCGCTGCCCTGTTCGCTCAGACCAATTGTAATTGTACCGCCCATCGGCGTGAACTTCACGGCATTGCCCAGCAGGTTTAGCCAGATTTGTTGCAGCAGGTTTTCATCACCGCTAAAGGTCACTTGGTCAAGTGCAATGTCGATTTCAATGTTTTTCGCCGACCATTTAGGTTCAAGAATGACAACAGCTTGCCGGATTTGCTCATCAAGGCGATAGGGCGCTTTGCTCGATACAATCTCGATCGCTTCATATTTGGATAGATTGAGTATGCTGGTTGAAAGGCTCGCAAGCCGCTCGCTTTCGGCAATGATTATTTCAAGATATTCGCGCTGCTCGGCTTCGCTTAAATTACCCTCGTGCAACAGTTTGGCAAAGCCGCGTATAGACACGATTGGCGTTTTGAACTCGTGGGAGAAGTTGTTGACAAAATCGCTGCGCAGTGTTTCGATTGAAGATAGCTCCCACGCCATTTTGTTGAAGCTGATGGAAAGCTGTTCCAGTTCGCGGATTCCCTGTGGCTCAACGCGGGCGCCGAAATTTCCTTTTGCGATCTCACCGGTCGCGTCGATCAGCTTGCGTATTGGTTTTAGTGTTCGCGTGCTAAGAAATGCCGACAACGCCACACCGAATACACTGCTGAACACTACCAACCCCATGAATCCCCGAAACGGATGAAACACGCCGATCTGTTCGGGCGGTCGCCTCATTCCACTGAAATCCATAAGACCGGCTACATCGAGAATTGCCATGAATAACCACGACAGAAGCATGGCCGACACCATGATGACAAATACATACAGCACCAGTGTTGCCGTCAGCCCCAGCCTTTTCTTCACACACTTCATGGGTGTTTCACCGCCTTGTAGCCCAGCCCGCGCACGGTGACAATTTCGAACTCCGGCCAACTGTGGAACCGCTCGCGCAGACGGTTTATATGCACGTTCAGCGTATGGTCGCTTGTGTCCGATTCCAACCCCCATATCTCGTCCATGAGCTGTATACGGGTAAAAATCATGCCGGGATGCGATAGTAATTTGAACAGCAGCTGAAATTCCTTTTGCGGCAAATTGTGTACTTCCTCACCGTTTGAGACGGTGAGAGCATTAAGTTCAAGCTCCGCTGTGCCGATTATAATCTTCTGCTCACTGGCTATTTTAGAGCGGCGCAGCAGCGCTCTTATGCGCAGAACCATTTCTTCCTCGTCCGCGGGTTTTGTCATGTAATCATCACAGCCGGCAATGAATCCCTCGCGCTTATCTTTAGGTTCTTGTTTGGCGGTGAGCATAAGGACGGGCAGGTTAGGCCACGCCCCGCGCAACTCCCGCGTCAACTCGTAGCCGTCCATATTCGGCATCATCAAGTCAAGAACAACCAAATCTATGTGCTGCCTGTCCATTACATCAAGCGCTTGCAGACCGTCCTCTGCTTGGAACGTTTCAAAGCCGCTTCTGTTTAGCACAGCGCACATCAGCTTTCTTACGTTCTTCTCGTCTTCGACAACTAAAATCTTGACCATAGGTAAGCACCCCTCTGTATTGTCTGCACAACTCTATTTTACATGATAGCAGGCAAATATCAACTGAATATCAACGGGGGGGGTACATAGCGCTGCCCTAATTCTTGAGAGTATAACGCTCAGGCATGGCAACGGCTATGAGGGCTGGCCGGAGCCATGCTACGCGACCATCGTTACTGCTTTCAAGATGCCCGCTCACGGCGGCTAACTCTGCGCGTTTTTCCGCTTTATTACCCTAACTATCGCAATAACAATAATGACTATGACCAGAATAATCGCCCCGGCCGGTAAAACTATAAACACAACGAAGATGAATAAAAGCGCTCCTCCCAGGCCTGAGCTCGGTGGGTCTTCCCGCTCGTTGTCGATAAGCCAAAAGCCGAAGGTAATGTTCTCCCCCGGGCGCTCAGCGCGCAACAGCGAACTGGCGCCGGCGCTCTCAAAGCCCTCGGGTAGCTCGTAGGTTATCACGCCCTCGGGGTGGGTGGTCGTGACCACAAGCGGACCGAAGCTTTCCCAAAGCCCGGCGGCTTCGGTGTGTATGGTGTGACTAAACAGGCTCTGGCTAAGTTCCCGGTCAAAGGACATCGCCGCCCGTACAGGCATTGTAATGCTGAGCACACGCTCCTCCCCCGGCTGGAAGGGGATGGTCGCAACGATTATGTTTTGGTTGGTTATCACATAAGTCCTTACGTTTATAAAGCTGGATCCATCGTGCAGCTCCTGTGTATTTCGCCGCAAGAGGAAGTCTTGTGGGTGAACAACCTGTGGATAGGTGCTCTCATTTTGCAGCTTGCGAAAGAACTCGCGGGGGGTCACTTCGCTTACTTGCTGGTTTAATGCAATGCCGCTGTTTTCTAAGTGTGCAAATGTGCGGTTGTTTCTCTCATCCCGCCCGGCGTAAACAAGCGGTGTAAATTCATCAAGCTCAAGGGTGTCCTCACCTAACACAAGGATATCAAATACCATCGGCTCAGCTTCGGTAATACCAGCGTCAACCAACTCTTGGTCCGGGGGAGAGATAGAGAATCGGATTACACCGGGACCGTCGTCTTCCCACCAATTCGAATCGTCTATTACAGTAACGAGGCGGGGTGTACGCACGATTAGCGTAGTGACGTCACGATTGTAAGCAAATCTATGCCGAATTCTGCCAATCTCCGCAGGCAGGTGCTCCGGCATTTCCACTTCGAACGAATAGAGCAAAGCAATCCGGTCGGCGTCGAAAACTGTCGGATAGTAAGGCCCAGACAGCTCGCGCACCTCTTCGATTAGCTCGGCAAGGCTGGTATTCCAAAACAACTCCCGCGAGGTGGCAAAGTTTTGGAGAAACTCGATGGGCTCGCCGTCCAAGGTTGCGCTAAAATCCTCCGGCACGCCTTGATCGAACGTGTGCGAAAACCCGTCCGGGAAGTGAACCGGCAGGGCAACTTCGACGTAGCCGGGCTCTTCCCCGGTAAAGCGCAGGGTGTACTCGGCGGTAAGCGTGCCGCGGTAGATTGGAAAGTTCAGCCGCCCGTACTGCCTTCTGCCCCAGCTGAAAGTAAGCTCGGAGCTGCTTGCCTCGACCGGCGCGTCACTCACCGGAAATGGCAGCGAGACCAGCGTCCCGGATGTGTGCGCCGGAGCCGGTGGTTCGGGCGGCGCCATGGCGTAAGCGGTTGTAGGCAGCAAAATTCCGAGGAGGAGCAAGGTAATGAGCATACGTCCGGTTGTTTTTCGCATGGCTTTCGCCTCCTATACACTGATGTCGATTGCAATTTTTGTGATCACTACAACATTTTACCGCCCGGCCACAACACAGTGGCCGGGCGGTTTTTCATGTCTCTTTGAAAGGGGCGCGATCCTATAAGCTTAACGCCTGACATAAAAGTAGCGGGTGCCGTCAAAACGAATAAAGAGGACGGTGTTTGCATCTACAATCTGAAATTCCAAATCCTCATATGTACCGTCTTCATAATCAATTTCAACCGTGCCGTATGACACTCCCGATACGTCCCAGTCGAAGTCTATATTAAATCCAAACCAATTATTGGTACCTGTGCCCGCCTCATTAAATGTGATAGTAAAGTGCCGGTTATCCCTCCAAACCCACGCTCCTTGAAGCTGGCGGGCTGCTCCTGCAGCTGGGGCAGCCGCCCCGTCACGCACAAACACAAAACCGGCAATGGATACTGTATTTGCGTCTATTATGGAAAAAACGTAATTTTCCGCAGAGCCGCCGGTTGCGGTAACCGACAATCTGTCGCTGGATAAAACCCAGGTAAACGGCCCCGGAGAGATGCTCCAATCCCTGCTGCCGGACCCATCCGCGTTGAACATATAGTAACCGCCGTCCCATTGCCATCTGCCTGTTAAATCAAAGTCTGCTATTGCTATGGGTTGTATGTCCGCTGTGCGCGTAAACAGCGAGCCGGAAATTAAAACGATATCCCGGGACTGCACATCAACATGCCAGCTGCTGCCCGGCACCGTTGTGAGAATGCCGCCTTCTAAAGTCCATGTAAACGCACCCGGAAGAGCGTCCCAATTTCTGCGGCCGGTACCGTCTTCATTGAAGATATAGTAGCCTTCACTCCAAATCCAAGAGCCTATAATGTCGGCCCGCGTTGCAAAGGCGCCGGGTACCATAGCCTGGCCTATGGGCAAGGGTTGGAGCGGATGATCGCCATGGACTAAATCCACAGCCCGCTCGATACGCACTGCGATGTTAAGGTTCTGCCCAAACTCCGGGCTCACCCCCGCAGAGTTTATTCCGATGACTTCCCCCCGATCGTTAAACAAGGGGCCCCCGCTGTTACCCCCGGATATGGGGGCGGTAAACTGCATAGTATCGTACACTCGATATATGCCGAAATAAAAAGCGTAGGGAATAAATCTCGACAAATTACCGCTGGAGAATGTAAGGTGCATACCCAAGGGGCTGCCCAAGGTAAACACATCTTCGCCGACCCGCATTGCCTGTGAGTTGCCGATCGCCATATATGGCACGCTTCGCCCTTGTGTATCCACTTGAATCAAAGCCAGGTCATTATCGAAATCGTATACGTAAAACCCGGTTATTTCGTATTCCCTCATATTGCGCGTTACAATACGTGCGGCGACGGACCCATCCATAACATGATGATTTGTAACGGCCAGGCCGTCCGGGCTTATAAAGAACCCGGAACCATTCCCGCCAAACGTAACCCCATCATGAGATAGCAATATTGTAAATGCGGCGTCTACATTTTGCTCGTATATATCGGGTCCGGTTAAGGTCCCCCGATTTGGTTGTGGTGCGGGCAGCCTCGGCTGTGTAGTTTGCGCGGCCGGCGGATCGCTCTCTAAACTGAGTTTACAGCCAACCGGCAGAGCTAAAAACATAACTAAAGCAAGCGCTATAATTAAAGCTTTTCTCTTTTTCATTTTTCATTCCCCTTCATAGCAAAAAGCGTACTTTTGGCAGCTAATGTCAATACCTAGTTTATCATGCAAAAAGCGTACTTTTGGCAGCTAATGTCAATACCTAGTTTATCATGCGCCAGCCCTTATAACAAGTATTTTTCGCAAAGTATAACAAATTTCTCACAAATACATAAGGCAAGACGCAAATAAACTTGAAAAAGTAGCAAGGGAGCTAGGCTATTTTCAGGTTGGTTGCTTTTGAACGCAAGGGCAGATATCCACCGGTTTTCGCTTTGTTGTAATGGGAACACTATGCAAGGCCAAAATAGCGCATAGCGTTGTTGTAGGAGATATCCTCAATCACCTTGCCGAGCGCTTTAAAATCTGCCGGGTATTCGCCGTTTTCCACCCAATCTCCGACAAGGCCACATAGAATGCGGCGGAAATATTCATGGCGGGAATAGGAGAGGAAGCTTCTTGAGTCTGTTAGCATACCTATGAAGTTTCCAAACACCGCCATGTTCGCGAGGTTTTGCATTTGCGCGTGCATACCTGTTCTTGTGTCGTTGAACCACCAAGCGCTGCCATGCTGGACGTTCTGGAAGCATCCGGTGAGCGCTGCCAGATAAGCATCATTACCCGGATTTAGGGAGTATAGAATTGTTTTGGGCAGCTCGCCCGCGTCGTTGAGCGCTGCCATAAACGAGATGAGGTTTCGGCTGCATTCTGTAGTCACCATACAGTCAAAGCCGATATCCGGGCCAGCTTCGTTTAGCATTTTGGCGCTTATGTTGCGAACCACGCCGTAGTGAATCTGCATCACCCATCCGCGCTTAGCGTACTGGCGGCCCAAAAACAGCATAAGCGCCGTCTTAAATATTTCGATTTCCTCTGCGGTAAGCTGCGCGTTCTCCAGCCCCTTTTGGAAGATTTCCTCAAGCTTTTCGTCTTTATCTTCCCGATAGCAAACGTAATCGAACCCGTGGTCGGACGCGCGGCAGCCATATTCCGCGAAGAAATCAATGCGGCTTATGAGGGCGGCATATAAGTCCTGAACACTGATTATAGGGGTGGCACTGGCTTTCGCAAGCGCATCAATATAAGCCTTATAATCCGGTTTTTCAAGGCTAAGGGCCCTGTCCGGGCGAAACGCGGGGAGTACTTTCACATCAAAGCTTTTATCCTCACGGATGGATTTGTGCCAGCGCAAATCGTCGATAGGGTCGTCAGTTGTGCAAATTGCCCTGACATTCGACTGCGCTATAATCCTGCGCACCGTAAAATTGCCGCCCTCAATAGTCGCATTGCATCTATTCCAAACTTCCTGAGCGGTGTCTCCGCTCAGCACGCCATCGTAGCCAAAATAGCGCTTTAGCTCAAGGTGGGTCCAGGTATATATGGGGTTGCCGATCGCGCGGGGCAAAATCTCCGCGAATTTTTGAAAACGCTCGCGGTCGGGGGCGTCGCCTGTTATATAGCGCTCCTCCACCCCGCTTGCGCGCATAAGACGCCATTTGTAGTGATCGCCGCAGCTGCCTTCACCCAAAAATAGCCTTGCGATATTCTCATACTGCCAGTCCTGCGCGATAGCTTGTGGCGGCACATGGCAGTGGTAGTCCATAATCGGCATTTTGGCGGCATAATCGAAATACAGCCTTTTGGCGGTATCGGACTTTAGCAGAAAATCCTCGCTGATGAACCCTGACATCGCGGCACCCCCTTAACATTTTATTTTATACCTGCGGGGTGGGATTGTCAATATTTAGCAAGTTACTGCATAATTAACACAATGGGAATCCCGGACAATATAGAAACAATTGCGGCAGCAGGACAATCCGCGCGTATATTAACGTATGCCGGAGTTGCCGACATGATTGTGGGCGTTACGGAAATGGACAAGCATAGCGACCCGCATATGGATTTATTAGAGGAGTTAGAATCAGCAGATCAAGAGCAGAGCGAGCTTTTATCTGCGGTTAAAAACGATACACAGCTAAAAACGCGTCTTGCTGAATTTAAGCAGTCTTAGGGCGAAACGAAGCTATGACCGAATTTGACCCAGTGGCTTTTGAAAGCATGATTGAGAAAGTAGTCATCGGTGAGGTTGGCAGGCAGGGCAATAAAGATTCTGCTAAAATCACCTTTGTTTTCAAGACGGGTTATACATCGGAGGCCGACGCTCCACCGCCTAAGAAGGCAGGTAGATCAAGCAAAAAGGGTAATAAAGTCGGAAGCAAGACAGTTGAATTTGGAAAAAATAATACGTATTCCCGTGAAATAGGACACACTGTTGTCATCTTATACATGCTATGATGTTTGTGTGGTGCAAACCAACAAAAGCACAAATCTAAACGCTAAAAAGGAGATGTTACTATGCAGGAAAAATTTTGCCAAAGCTGCGGTATGCCTATGGGGGAAACCGACGAGATGTACGGAACAGAGCCAAACGGAAGCAAAAGTGCGGATTACTGCAAATTTTGCTATGACAGCGGCGCATTTACAAACCCGAATGCCACACTTGAAGAAATGATTGAGCTTGTTGCCGCTATTATGGTGAAAGACTTTGGTTTTTCGCCGGAGGACGCCAAAGAGCAGTGCAACGCAGGGATCCCCGGCCTTAAGCGTTGGAGAACAGCGTAGCATATACTCACATAGGGCAGACATGGGCAATATGGGAGCAGTTACATTTTCAAACCGCAAAGAGGGCGCCGGTCAGAGGGCGTCCTCTTTGCGGCGCAGCGGCATATAGTTGCCCGCTATGCTTCTTGCGCCAGGCAAATGAGCGGGGGAGGGGGGCGGCGTAAATTCGTCAATCCGATTTCCAACCTCCGATAACGGTATGCCCCGGCCGGGGTAGTGGCCACCGCCGCGTGAGCAATATATCCTCGCGGGTGTAGACCAGCCTTTCCAGCCACTCCGTAGACTTCGCGCATAGACTGTGCTATACTGAAACTGGATTTTCATACTAGCGGGAATCAGGGGGGCTTTGAAGGTGAAAACACGTAAGTATTTAAACTTTCTTAAAGGCTTTACGAGCTCCTACTTTCATTATACGGCACTTTTTGTAAGAGTTATCCCTACGGACAACTGCAACTTAAACTGCCTTTATTGTTACCAGAAAAAAAGCGACTGCCCAAATATGCCGTGGGATTTGTTTAGGCGGATTCTGGATAAAGCAATCGATCTCAATGTTGGGATGATCAGCTTTCTGGGTGGAGAGCCCATGCTTTGGGAGCATTTATACGACGCCCTAGCGCTCTGTTCAAAGCATAATATTTTGACTGATATGACAACAAACGGAACATTATTAAATGACGCCACCATACAAAGGCTGGCTAGTTCAGGGCTGGATTGTCTGAATATATCGGTAGATACAAAAGACAACTGCTCAGTATCAAAGAAGAACACGCTTTTTGACCAAAACATAATGAAGGCATTAAAATCAGCGGAAAGCAACTGCGGCATTAAACTGAGAATGAACAGCGTTATTTTCAACAATAACTTTGAAGATATAAAGCTGCTGCTGGAACTTTCAAATGAAAGCAAAATCCCAATCTCTCTCGGTTTCATAGTACCGGATCTGAAAGACGCGGGCAACAAAGAAATTTATTTTTCGCAGGAGGACACTCAGCTGCTCGAAGAGATCGTAAATTATATTCTAAGGAAAAAGCGGGAGAAGTACCCGATCATAGACCCGAGTTCGTATTTTACGAATGTTTTCAGATTCATTAAGCATGAAAACTTTTGGGAGTGCAATTACCCCACCAAATACGGCTGGATAAACGTAGCGGCAAACGGGGCAATCAGAAGCTGCACCAAAAAAATGGATGAAACCGACATTGACTTCCTCTCCTTAACATCTGAAAAAATAGAAACTCTGAAAAAGTCTTTCGAAGCGCCGGTCAAAGGTTGTAATCCTTACTGCTATTCCAACTGTGCTTACGATTCTTCGTTCTATAAAAATAACAAGGCAGCTTTCCTGATTGATAGTTTTAAGAGAAATTTAGTGTAGCGGCGCAGCGGCAAACAACTGCGCGATTTTCTAGGAATTTGACTGTAAGGTATACCGTAATCAAAGGAGGGGCGGGCTGTGCAGGTTGACACTTTCATGCAAGTGCTTTGGATTTTTCCGATTTATTCTTTTTTGGGCTGGTGCCTCGAAGTTGTCAACTCTGCCCTTTATCGGGGGGAGCTTGTAAACCGGGGGTTTCTTGGCGGAAGCGTCTGCCCGATTTATGGGGCTGGCGCGGCCGTGCTGATCCTTACGTTCTCGCCGGTAAAAGATAACCTGTTTCTGCTTTATTTTGGCGCGGTAATTGCCGCTAGCGCGGTGGAGTTTATAGTTGGATATCTGCTGAAAAAATGCTTCCATATGACCTGGTGGGACTACTCTCAGGAGAAGTTTAACCTGGGCGGGTATATCTGCCTTAAGGTGAGCATCCTGTGGGGAGTGGCCGGTGTGATGCTGCTTCGTGTAATTCACCCCATGATTCACTACGCGGTGATGGAGATTCCGGCGCTTGTGCTGAACATTCTGCTTGCCATGTTTTATACATATTTTACTGTTGATGTTGTTATAACGGTGCTGTCAATCCTTAAATTTAACCGTGACCTGCGCGAGATCACCCGCCTGTCCGAGCTTATACATAAAAGCAGCGACGCGATGGCGGGCGGCATAGGCTCGGCAACACTTCAGACAGTTGAGAGAATAAGGAAATTCGATCTCGCTCAAAAAGCCGGCGCGCCCAAAGAGTTTGCGCGGCAGGCGGCTCAGGGTTCCCGCGCAAAAATCCAGGCAAGGCTCAAGGACATTGAAAAGCTTAACGCTTTGCTGGACCACAACGCCGCGGCTCGCGCGCGTATGCTAAAAGCGCTCCCCGGAATGAAAAGCTTGCGTGACGCAGGCGCCCTGCTGGAAGTAAAACGGCGAATGGAAAGCATGGTTCAAAGAAAAAGCGGCAAAGCCGCCAAGTAAAGGCAGAGCTTGCCTAAAATCAAATGAGCTTTTCCTTGCCCGGCCTGCAGTCCCACACAAAAATAAGCCAAAGCTAAAAATGCTTTGGCTTATTATGCAAGGCAGCTTTATGATGACATTACCCTGTTTTTTATAAGTGCGACATTGATGCTTTTACCGATCAAGGGCAAGACAATGATTCTGAGAACGGCCGATGGAATAAAAGGCAGCACGGTGGCGGCAAACGCAGCTTGAAAGTTAGTAGACGTAACCAGGCTGAAGTAAAACATGCCGCAAGCGAAGTTGATGACCGTGCCCGTTACAAGGCCGAGCACCGTCCAAGCTGTGTTTTGCTTGGCGTGACCAATTCCGGCCAGCAGGGCCATGATGGGAAAGGACATAATAAAGCCGCCGGTCGGCCCGAGCACTATACCCATGCCGCCTGTAA
>Ga0123355_10017993_pt1 | contig 11191 bp, 4 predicted proteins | sample TergutEmb28metaG_3_FD_89872 | JGI IMG/M metagenome (GOLD analysis project Ga0123355, IMG submission 89872) | Embiratermes neotenicus P1 segment gut microbial communities from Petit-Saut dam, French Guiana - Emb289 P1 | ecosystem: Host-associated > Arthropoda: Insects > Digestive system > Gut ...
AAACCTGTATGACATATATCATTGCTGTGTGTACAGTGAAAAACTCCTGATGATGGACAGAGGAACTGTCCGAAACATGTAGAGTTTTATTCCAAAAATAAATTTGAGAAATAAGTGCATCTAATTGGTTTTTTTATAAGAGTGTATGCAAGTTGTTTACAATTCATCTTAATTTATATAGACTAAAATTAATATTGGTTACATTTTATATGTCTTAATATTAGTAACACAACAAAAATAAATGAATAAAATATCTATACCGCATATGAACAAATTGTCATTGGTATGATTGCCCTAATCCATTATTTCTTGCGGGACTATAATCTTCTATTTAGGCCTACTTTTCAGGAAACAAACTACAGAGTAAAACAGGGGCTACGTGTATTAGAAACTGATCAGTCTCGCTATTACACAGTGCATCAGTTAAAGTACTGTCTTTTAAACACAATCCGCCTCCTGAAACTTTTGCAAAAATCTAAATTTTTGTGCTTGTAAATGAAACAACTTTCCGGCTGCATTTTGCATAGCTTTGTTAATCTGACTTCCTGGCGTAGCGGTCTTACAGATTTCTGTGGTGATATTTCTCATCGCGCTTCGCTACAATTTAATATTTCTTCTGAAAGAACACGTAGTTTTGGCTGTCACTTCGTTTCTAACAAAAAAAGTGATGTCCGGAATTTGTTTTCCAGGGGGTGTAAGGTGTGAGACAAAAAACTAAGCAGTAAATAATTAAAAACTCCTTGCTACTGAGTGTTGTTTTGATACGAGCCATCCCGTTGTGTTATAAAATATAAAGGAATTTATTCAGGCAAACACAACACATGTATAGCCAATTAATACACAGTTGGCAAAATGTTTCGTTTCTAGTGAACCATCTTCAGGTTAATTCTTAATATACATATATTTTAAAAGATATATCGGCCACTTGAGGGTTGTTTGACGGTGCATCTTCCTCATTAAATAAAGTGAAATGCCACCTTGATGCAAGTAGGTAATTTTATTCACGTATTCTTAGCTCGACATGTTTCGGGTAAATACGCCCATCATCAGGAGCATTAGATGTTTAGTTACAGCATATGGTTTTCTGTATCGAGTTTTTGGATGGGTGGTGGTCTTGAGAGCCGTTGTTTACGGTGCGGATGGTGCCGTGCCGTGCACGGCACCATCCGCACCGTACACACGACCTACGTAGCGGCTGTCAAGACCACCATCCATCCAAAAACTCTGTGCAGAAAACCGTATGCTGTAACTCAACATCTAATGCTCCTGATGATGGGCGTATGTATCCGAAACATGTCGAGCTGAGAATACGTCAATAAAATTACCTAGTTGCATCAAGGTGGCACTTCACTTTATTTCATATATCGGCCAACAGATTTTTAAATTGAATTTTAAAATAAAAATGGTTTGTAAACATTATGGGATCCCATAATGTGCGCATCCACTGAATACACCATGTCCGTATACTAAGAATTGGCCTGAAGATGGTTCACTAGAGCCGAAACATGTTGCCAAATATGTATTAATTGACTATATATGTGTTGTGTTTGTCTGAATAAATTACTTTATCATACTGAGTGTTGTGTTCTTCCTTCACAATCATCACCCCAAAATACCGGAGACCAAGTGCATCTTGGTAGGTCCCTGAAGAGAATTGCATGCTTACATCATCAGTGAGCTAAACCATTCAACTTACTTCCTGTCCGTTTCACCTATCGCAATTAATTAACAGCGCTATTCCCAAAGATGGAAAGCTTTTAATAAATATATTTGACTGAAACACAAAGTCGATGTCTCACCTAAAGATCAAAAACTTAAAATATTTGCCAGCTCAGTTTGTCTATCGTGAATATAGTGTTTTGTGACGTACAGGTCTTTGCGACGAGCTGATTACTCGTCCAGAGAAGTTCTACCGACTGTGATGCGTCGTTATGTGTGATCTAGTAGCCGCAAGAATGAGGGGGCCATGGTCCGCGTTGGAGTCCAGTGCCACAGGAAACAAAAATGCACACATACATCATGAATTCACGCGTATAGCTTTTCTTATGAACTAATAAGCTCTCGTATTAACTAAAGAGCAATTCTTGTTGGGGATCTATGGAAAGTTTCTTAATATATAATAAGTCTGTTTACTAAAACTTCAAAAATAAGGTAACATAAAAAGTTAAAACAATTTAATATAAAATAAGCTATGTATTTGCAAAACAGACTTTTTTCATGGTACAATTTTTAAATTCGCCTTTTACGGAGAACTGGAAAAATTAAATGTGAAATACATTAGTAATTGTCTAACTAAACTGTAAATTCTTACCGTGAAATATTTTTCACGTAACCGGATAATTTCAATCCAATTAGCAGCAGACAACACGTACAATTAATTACTTACTGAAATGAGGCTAGCTAAGAAGAAAGACGTGTCCCTGCATTCCGACTACTGACCCCACACCTTTCTGCATGTCCTTCGTATACGTCTTCTGCCTTCTCCGCACCCTGGAGCTCTTATTACAAATCGCTTCCAACGTGACTGGCCCTCATAGTCGCATGTAAATTCGCAGTTGTTGTATTCAGTCCATCCATTGGTAACAAAACTTGACCATAAATCATCAGTAACACATGCAAATTTCACGTCTGCGTCCACATGACCAAACTCTAAAGATATGTCAAGGGTGTCAGGAAACCATTTTTGATCAAACATCTTCCTAATTACGTCTGTTTCATAATAACTTGGCCAAATATCAGTATGTTGATAATCATAGCTTTCTCTCCAATTCTTATCGCCCATACTTGAGCCAACACGCTCTGGAAGTGTACCGATATTAGCATTCTCCAGCCTTTTACGCAAACTATCCTTAATGTTCTGTAAAAATTCCCCGGAAACTGCCTCATTTCTCTTCACATATCCCGTATCTTCTGATGTATCCTCAGTGTTGTACCCAAACAAATCCTCTGACAAGTTGCTTTCCTGTTGTAATGAGTGTGATGCGAAGTTCTCACCCAGACTCTCCATTTCCTGATTGTAATGAATATGTGCTGATGTTTTCTGATTGATACCGGGATATGTCATTTCTGGATAATTCATTCCGAATATAAGACTGTGTCTTGAACCTGACAATTCTCCTCTCGTGACAGCGTTTGTTAAAGCAGTAGAAAACTCATTATCTCTTCTTGTATGACTTTCTTCAAATAACTCACGATCCATTCTTTCAAGTGCTGGGTGAATTTTACCTAATGTTGTTAAGTCACCGTATTCAGTATGCAAGCCGAAATCAGAACTATCCAACGTAGGCACATCAACTTCAGGAATGTGAGGAAACTCGCTTTGTAAATAGTCATTTTCAGAACTTATGTCTCTTGTATAAAAGTCTTCTGCGGAATTAAAAATAGTCTTTTCACTTGCGCGTCTGTTAAAGGCTCTCGACACTAAGCTACTTGTACAGTTTTGTATCTCAATGCTTAAGCAAGCCCAGAATGCAGGAAGTGTAATAATACGCATGGTGGCAATAAGCAAGCTTCTGCAGCCACAAGGCGCTTGTTGCAGACATACGCAACGAAGACTGTCTGGACCACAAAGTATAGGAAGAGCGGTGTAATGACCCAAGCCTTTAAGGTCAGTATTCATTAACTTATCAGCATTCTATCAGGCTGTGTTTTTGTGGACAAGCACGGGATGTTTATTTTGAAACTAGAGATGTTCTAACAACTATAATTATATCATAGCCCATGTGGAATATGAATTAAAAGTTAGTTGGAAAGGTCGCAGAGAAGAAGTCACTTGGGAGGTCTAATCCTAGACAGGAGAGTAATGTTAAAACAGTGCGCCGTAACTCACCTCAGTACGTCCTATCGTCTTCGCCGACGCCGCCCGAACACCTTCCTGCACCGTCCATTAACGGACCGGTAACCATCTTCACACTTGCCGTTTATAAGTGGTGCATCTATCAGAGCCCTGGCGGCTGGATCATCCTGAACGGTGTTGTTAACTGAGTCTTGATGTAGCGTAGAGAATTCCCCTGGTTGCTGAATACCTTCTGAAGAAATCGGGTCGTAGGTCGGTACAACGTACTGCGAAGTTTGATCCATGGGGAAGTATGTTGTAGCGTCGTACTGAGAAGGCTCGGTTGGCAATTGTGTGTTGAAGTGAAGTATTTTGTTGATTGTGTTCCTTACTTTATCCACAATTCCAAATTTCAATGGTTGACCCTCGACATGTTTGGAATGCTGTGTGAATGACAGCATTGCCACAAACAAAATCAGTTGATGGAACAATTTCATGTTTTTAAAATACATCTGAGTGTGCAAGTTCTGTGTACTCTTATCTCAGCCTGAAACGATCAAAGATTTTATGGGTCACTTAATTTTTTGCAATTACGTTGTAAATTTCCACGAAACTCCAATTAAATACATTCTCATTACCAGTTCCGTACACGTACCGTGTAATATACTTTACACTAAGCAGAAACAAGTTACTAGCTCACAGAGTACTAGATTTGGTTTTTATGTTTTAAATAATTTTCTTACACAGTAATCCGAGTTCCGCTGATAACAAATAAGTGAGCCCTAAACGCACTTGCTAAAGATATTATTGTAACTGCTGTGTTATTTGTCCTGTTCCGAGCTACAAAACGTTAGATTTGTATCACCTTTCAACGGATATTGTACTTCCTGACTTCTTTTATACCCACAAAGATGTCTTGTTTCGCAGTACGTTGCGGTACGTTTGGCCACTATTCTTAGCATAAGATTATTACCATTTCTCGGAATAAGTGTCATGGTTTAACATGACTCGATAAAGAGTTCATCGTGGATATGTAAAGTGTGCAATCTAGCCTTGATATTGACACACTAAACAAGTTATGATACTGGAAATATGCAGCGCTAATATCAGTTTCTGGGTTACAGTCATCAAAAGCCAGAGTTTACAAATTAAAATTAAACCAAGCATAATTTTTAAAGATATTGAGTGACCTCAAAAAAGTAGAGTAGAACAAAATACTGATTAAATTATAACCCTTTTGGACCTGGTTTAATTTTTTTTTTTAAATCAGGAAAGTATAAAATATTTGCTTTTTAATCACTGCAACTCTTTCGTTTTTTTTTAATGTTTTACTGACCGTGCATCTTAGTACAATCCTAGCAACTGACCAACTTAATGCACAAATTCTTGTTCTATAATAATTTTATTATATTCCTCTACATGTTTCGAGCACGGTTGCGCTCATCATCAGGAGGTCAAATTTTATTATACAGCATCTGGTATCGTCACAATCTGTAGGTGGCTGTCCGGTGCGCAACTTGCGCACCGGACAGCCACCTACAGATTGTGACGATACCAGATGCTGTATAATAAACTTTGACCTCCTGATGATGAGCGCAACCGTGCTCGAAACATGTAGAGGAATATAATAAAATTATTATAGAACAAGAATTTGTGCATTAGGTTGGTCAATTTCTAAGATCTTACGTAATTAGATATTTTTCTTGGCGAAAATTTCCAAACCAGTTCAGGAGCCCATCTAGCATTCTATGCAACCGAAATGGGGGCCTTTTTTTTTTTGCCAGGAATAAAATATTTGGGGTTTGAAGCTGACCACTGACGTCATTCTAGTGCCCAGCAGGAGATAGCGTTGAACTGTAGCCTACCGCCACTCACCCATACACTTTCATGTTGTGTTGCTTAATTAAGCACTGGGAAAACTTTGTTGACGGACTATATTACAGCAGCAGTAGTAGTATGAACTGGGATCGAACTTGGGCCTTCGCGACGAGAGACTGGACACTAACCGCCTGAATCATGGCACGGCCTTCAAAACGAAAACTACGTTGGGAAATTTACCTCGAAATTCACTTCGTACCGCGCAGTAAACAAATTTCTTTTTGTTTATGAAGTCAAGTAAACAATGTTGTATAGGGCAGTGAGCGATGCTTATTCTGAGAAATGTAAAACACACTTAAGTGCACTTTATGGGCAGAAATATAATTTCTGAATGTTAAACCTAGTGATACGCCGGTCCCAGTGGCCGCGCGGTCTGAGGCGTAGGTCTGCGGCCGCCCGCTTGCTGGGATTGTGGGTTCGAATCCCACGTGGGGCATGGATGTCTGTCTGTTGTGATTGTTGTGTGTTGTCAGGTAGGGGTCTCTGCGACGCACTTATCACGCGTCCAGAGGAGTCCTAACGACTGTGATGCGTCGTTGTGTGTGATCTAGAAACCTCAAGAACGAGAAGGCGATGGCCCGCGTTGAGCCGCAGCGCCACAAAAAAAACCCCCAGTGATACACAAAGTGATCACTGAGCTTTAATGAGTTAAGCACAAAGCTAAAAATTTTCAACAGTCACAGGTCGCCTGGACTCTATTTTCAGGTAGATTTTCTCAAAAAGCGACGTGTTAAGGTGTAGGATGTTAATGTCATTAACCCTTACCCCGCTAACGTGGAGAATACGGTGAGCTCCTAATAATGCCAGCAGATGGCAGATGGGATTTAATTCGGCGTTTAGAGGGTTAATGTAGCTTAATGATCGAAAAGTTGTCAATGTGGTTCCAAAGAAGAAACTCCTCTTTCCCGTGAAAGTTGCAGTTGAACTAATATTACGTAAACAACAGCAACATGAAGTAAATTTAATAATAATAATAATAATTATTATTATTATTATTATTAACTGCTATTTGGTTGTCACCCGGTGGCAGAGGTTATTTTATGTGTATACAAAATATGAAATTAGTTAAGTCGGGAGGGCCACATGAGAAGCATGTAGTGGCAACTTGGAATCTTGGGAACCATCTCAGCATTTGCTTATAGACACAGGTAAACCAAGAAAAACCTGTGTCGAGGTGGCCGGTCGCAGGACCTTCCGGATACTGACTTCTAGCCAGCAGTCCGGCGTCTATGTTCAGATTCACAGATTGACGTCCTTTACGTTCCGCCGAGAGAAATAACCCCCGACAAGTATTGGGTAAGGTGGTGGATGGGCTCCAGTTCCTGTAAAGACGGAATAGTGACAAGGAAAATACTCCTGTCCTTATCGGGATTACAGCCATCCGTCTGGCTCCTAACCAATAGATAGTGAATAATCTATCGCGGTTAAACTCTTTCTTCAGACCCCTATAAAAATTAAGGTGTTTGAAAGGGTTGAAATATGCAAATTCTAAACATAAACAGTGACTTGAAATCTTTAAGAAGGCAAGATAGGTCACTGGACGTGATACTTCTGGTTCTAATTACTAAGAATCTGAGGAATATGTTTTTTGGGATGTGACGTAATCTCGGTTGGTGGATAGTTTTGAATGTTTCGAAGTAGCCTGTGTTAAATTATCCGAATAATCAATCTATCCTGAGGATGGAGGCGGCAGGTTCAAAAAAATTGTGGAGACCTGTCTAACAAACTTCATCCTATCACGTCCCAGAATACCGTAATCTTCAGCATGGACCTACTGCATGCCACAAGGAATTACTATATGTTTCAGGCGCATCTCTCCAGTTGAGAACCTCCCGCATGATTTTCCACCCACAAATGTAGGAAGAGTGTCATCCCCGTTGTGTGTATGAAACTAGGAAAATGGTTGCGTAAAGAGAAAAACCAACTTGATGCCACTTATTTTATTATTTATTCAATACTCATTCATTGCTCAACATAGGAAAATGGTATTTAGTCAAACACAACTGTGTCCCAATAGGTATACTTAGTGACTATAATGGGCAACTACATGTTTCGGCCTGTACTGGCCATCTTCAGGTTATCTTAGGAGAACTTAAATTAAGATCTTACTATAAGCATGGCGCGTGCACGTGGTGTAGAGATCTCTACACCACGAGCGCGCGCCATGCTTATACTAATATCTTAAGTTAAGTTCTCCTAAGACAACCTGAAGATGGCCAGTACAGGTCGAAACAAGTAGTTGCCCATATAAATATACCTATTGGGACACAGTTGTGTTTGACTAAATACCATTTTCCTAGTTCCAGCCACAAAATTCAGGAAAGTTCTTGTTAATAAAATTTTTCTTCTCTACTTCTTCTCCAATCCGCGGTAGCTCAGTGGTTAAGGTGCTGTGCTACAAATCGGTAGGTCGCTAGTTCGATCCCAGCTGGTGTCAGTGGATTTTTCATTGACATAAAATCCTTCCGATCGCACTATGGCCACAGGGTCGACTCAGCCTCTAACAGAAATGAGTACCGGGAGTATTTCCTGGGGGTAAAAGCGGCCGGTACGTAAGGCTGACAACCTCCCACCATACTGTGCCGTTGCCACGAAATCTAGGAACCTTAACTTCCTAGAACCCTCTGGGCCTGTCCAGGCCTCTAATGGGACTGATTTGCTTTACTTCGTCTCCAATAATTCCCTTTTTACCACAATTACGTCAGTAGGCACTTAAGTACTTTTTGCGACGAAATCTTAAAGTTAATTTTGAACTGCTGGCCGGAACAAAGTGCTCTGACCTGTCCATGACTCTTGACGGCTCGTGACAGTACTCTTATTCCGATATCGTTGCCTGATAAAGAGCTAACTAGTGAGTATTCGAAATCAACAAGTGGGTCGGCAAAAGATCGTGGTAGAAACCAGTTAGAACTGAAACTAAAAATTTGCCTGTTGCTTTGTGTGAGAGATGGAACTTGGTCTGTATTAAAAAGGGGGCATAGATTGAGGGCCTTTGAGAACAGGGTGCTTAGGAATATGTTTGGATCTAAGTGGAATTAGAAGGAGACCGGAGAAGACAGCATATTGAGTAAATTCGTGCATTGTGTTGAGGGAGAAATATTCATAAGACAGTCAGATTTAGAGGGATGAAATGGACTTGCACGCTGCACGCCTGAGGGGGAGAAGAAATTTTTATTAGGACTAATAATTATCTCCTTTTTCTTCTTCTTCCAAATCTTATTAGGTTTTACTAGTTACAGTGCCACATTAACGACAACATTTTTCAATCATATCGGTCATCATCAGGCAATCAGTTTTAACAAAAATACAAGGGCGGGCTGATAAGTTTTGTCTCCACTTAAATAGAAAATGAACGGGAAAAGATATTTTAATGTAAAAAAGGAAATATGCCTAAGTCAATTATTTTCAAAGCTGCATAATCATTTTTCTACAAACTAACAACGCACTTCAATACACTTCTGCTAACACTGCACTAGTTTTTGAAATCTGTCCTTTAAAAAATGGATGTTTTGTTTTTGAAACCTGCTTGCCCCAATTCTCCTTCTTTGAACCGCCTTACCCAGCGTCTTACTGTACTCACATAAACACACCGATCACCACAAACAGCTTGCATTCTTCTGTGAATTTCAATTGGAGGAACTTTTCCCGCGGTTAACATTTCAATAATAGCACGCTGTTTGAACCGAACGTCTGAAAACTCTTCCATTTCGATGTGTACTGGGTGAGAACTGTAAGCATCTGTGTGTTCAAGGTGAAGTATGGTGGAAGAGAGATACCATGCGACTGCACAGAACCGGTTTTATCCAGATATGTCTAATGTAAATAAAAATATTACAGTGGAGGCAAAACTTATCAGCCCACATATGTATAAACGTTAGTATACAAAGTTTGAGCTTACGCCAGTTATTGTCGTGTGATTGAGATCTGAATCGTGCATGTATTGTAGACTATAATGAAATGTAATATTAGGTTAAATGTATAATAAAATTAGTTAAAAAATTCCTTGCTTCAGCTGATTGTGGGTGTTTTAATTGTGGGCGATGTATATAAGATGCTCGTAAAGTTCGTGATTCATATTAAACTCTAACGAAGTTGTATGTACTGTTCTGTTATGTATATGCTATTCTGTATATTCTGTTTTCCTCGCGCCAACTGGCACCCTTCGGCCACCCTGACTGAAGCTTCTCCGTGCTTTTTCCTCAGCTGCAAGGCAAATTCCAGGGTATAACTCGCAAAACCAGGACACGGCCCGCACTCTTCCCAATTAGGCGATAATTTTTTACGCGGTTAGTTCATCGTTAATTTTAGTTTGACCAGTCCGGGTTCGAATCCCAGAAAGCTTTCGAGCCTAAGTTTTTAATTGTGTTGTTCTATGTAATGTTTGTGCGTAAATGTGTACTGTATTACTGCCACCGTGTGTCAACACAATTGCAGTTAACAAATATATCGATATCAATAAGATATGATTCGGAGACCGCGACACTAGAAGAGGATGAGTGGTCAGCAGCACGCTCAGGCTGCACTTTACCTCCGGGAAAGGCACGGTACCTATTGTACAGGAGGCTGGGTAGGCCCCAGGGCCGGTCTGGACGGGCGGAAAATCTCGTCGCCACCGGAATTCGATCCCGGACCGTCCAGACCGTAGTCAGTCGCTACACTGACTGAGCTACCGGGCCCAAATGTATAAATTGTATGGTAGAAAAATACAAACAAATTTGTCACTCTTAATACCTACGGATACATGGGAAGATAATATTTAAACGGATCTTAAAATATATAGGATGTGTGAATGTGGGATGCATTCATATACCTGAGATATACAGAAATACCCCGCTCTTGTTAACACGATAACAGAACTTTGATTTTCATGAAACACGTGGAATTTCTTGATTAGATGAACAACTGCTAATTTCTCTATATAATATTACGTCTTGGCAACAAAACTTCACAATTTTGAATCATCTAATGTATTTTGTGACAACCACTTACTGTTAAGAGAAGTATGAATTTTTTCTTTGTTTATGTCCCTCTCATAACTCATATCCTACACGTAACAAAAAATATTCACTTTGTGTACCATTTCTAAGCCAATATATGTATATTATGTACTGATTATGAAATCATGAGAATACTTGTTTACAGACTACGAGCGAGTCAGGCTTTTAGAGATAAAGGACATGTTGATCTCAAGTTCGGTGACGTGACATCAACAAATAAAATTTATGACTGACCGTTTACTGGTACAAACACAACATATTGCGTGACTTTTATTGAAAATAAACAAGGATTTAAATCCATTATGTTACTTCTTTTATAAAAAATAAAATACTTGAAAATTTACAAATAGAATGTACAGAATCTTATGTTTATTGGACCGTGCATCATCTTGATAGTTGAGTAAAGACAGACCAACCCGATGTCACTTGCTTTATTGTTTCTTTATTTAATGCTCAACATGTTTCGGATGTTAATACATCCATCCTCAGGAGCTTGCGACTTATTTGTTGAGTTATTTCATGGGTTGTATTGCTCTGGTTC
>Ga0123355_10017994_pt1 | contig 11191 bp, 8 predicted proteins | sample TergutEmb28metaG_3_FD_89872 | JGI IMG/M metagenome (GOLD analysis project Ga0123355, IMG submission 89872) | Embiratermes neotenicus P1 segment gut microbial communities from Petit-Saut dam, French Guiana - Emb289 P1 | ecosystem: Host-associated > Arthropoda: Insects > Digestive system > Gut ...
GATGTTTATGCTTGCATCATGCTTACACACGTGCAGGCATGCTTACTGAGTGATGTCATCACCTCAGTGAACAGAGACGTCCTGTTTCGATCACACAACGCAATAAAATCAGGAAAAGCGCAGAAAGAGCGCTTTAGAGCGTTTAGAGGGGGAGGGGACATTTAAATCCCGAGCGCTTTGGAGCGCTAGGGAGGGGAAAGGGTTAAAGAAAGATCCCCCCCTCCCCTTCCCCCCAAGGAATGTATCCCGAGCACTCAACAGATTATAACTACATACTAACCTGAAGAAGTCCATAATTGTGCAATTCATTTACTGACAAGAAATACAATTCTTTTCCTGATGTTTTCACTGTCCAGTTTTTATATATCTTTTATGGTGTAAGTCTGCCATATGATGTCACTGCATGTTGAGACAAAACAGTTATTTTATCTTCCTTTAAATATCAGCTATAAATAATGGACCCTTGGGTGCCTGATGTCAGGCATACCTGTCGTGCAGTGTGATGCTGAAAATACCAAGTGTCAGGTATAAATGACGGCCATTCAATGGCCTCCTCATGCAGATCTCATTCAATTCCTGTCTGCTGCATAACATACTGAGCATTTAATTGCAGAACCAGACAGTTAAAGTTACGTGAGTTTGGATGATTTTTACCTGTACACTATTTGAAGTTCCATAATGACCAGTGTTGTTGCCTGCCTTGCCTGATCCTAATACAGTTGTGCATTCATTGCTCTGAACATCAACAGCTTTCAGTTTGTGGTTATACGAGTCTGCAACATACAAAGTTTTGTCACGGCTGCACCAGGCTACACCCAGAGGATGCTGCAGTTTTGCATCAAACTGCTTCCCATCCCTGTCTCCAAAGCCAAAGAGGTTCTGAAAATCAATCATATCACCCATAATTATCATCAAAGAATGATGTCCCATTCAGAAGGGTAGTTACAGTTCTGGATGCCTGGGTTGAGAAATCACAATGGCCTCCCAAAATATCAAAATCATTTATTGAACTTACTTTCATTTAGCTTAATGTGCTGAAATGTAATTTTAAAAAGTGTGTGTGTGTGTGGGACAGGGTGGGAAATTGGGTTGGTTAGCACATGAATTGTGGGCAAAATATGGCAGTGATGCAGAATCCTCATTCTTACTGCTCCTTTGCTACGCCTGAATGATGATTATCAACTTAAACTGATGCACACAACACTGCGATAGAGTTTCATGTAAATTTGATAATTGTAATATATTTTTAATTCTGCTACTGAAAGTATAACACACTTTATATGGTGTGCTAGAGTTTAATAAAAAAACTTATGCTACTGCTTGCAATGACATGCAAACAAACTAAATTTCAAAATTATCAGTTTGGCCTGCATACTATTTGCATAAGAGACCCTTGATTTAGGGCATTACTGCAGTTCAAATAGAACGTTTCATTATTAAATTTGGTTATCTAGCACCACAACAAAATGTCAGCAGAGTTAAGTAAAAAATCTGGATCACGCATCAGCTAGGACTTACAAATGGACTCCTGTCACCTCCCACAACAGCAGACACTTTCCCATCTGTCAATGATATCTTGCGAATGCTGGAGCTCTCACTGTCGGCAACAAATGCAGCCTGGAATTCGTCTACAACACAGACACCAGACGGTTGAGCGAACCCAGCAGCATGTGGGTATGAGTTATTGCGATTCTCTTCTTTACCACTGCCTACGATTGCAGCACATGTACCTGCTAGGTACATTCTGAAAGAGACAGTGCAATGTGAAGTTCTAGAAATAATTTGCAAAGATCTCTGCTGTCACTTTCCTTGACCCTCTTTGATGTTATCCTTCTACTTTTGTCTAGGTCAACCATGGGACCTATTCCCTTGAGAATTTTACCATTAAGATAGACCAAGTTTCAAAAGCAGAGTACTATCAGTTTATACTTACTTTCCCTTCCACCATGTACATTCACTGAGGAAAAGTGCCCAAATCTGATGAATTCCTGCCATGGCAATTAGCAGTACATCTCTGTCTGACTCTTCTGGAGGTGATGTCCCATTAATCACACTGCTTGACACCAGACACAAATCCCACGGTGAAGAGATCACCTGCTCCGTTAACTGTGCACCACCAACAAGATCTGAACCTTGAACTCCACTTCCAACAAGTGTCCTCACACGTAATATTTGCAAATTGATCTGGAATTGTGGCAGTTGCAGATTTAACCATCCTCCACTTATAATTTTCAAAATGTTAAAGCCAAATTAAATCTTCACAGAATTAAACTACATTCTTCTCAATATACCACAGTGCAACAAATGGACATCAGTCTGAATTTCTCTCAAAATGTAATTTAACTTAAAAGGCACTTTTTCAATTGATTGTATGCGAATGAACTTAAAAGCTTTGTGTATTGCAGTTTAAAAAAACAACATTAATTATAAATTCAACGGAATGTTGAGAGATAAGCTACTTGGTTTGTTACCTCTCTGATGGCATGGTTTTCTGTGTCAGCAACATACAACAAACTGGGACAGTGAAAAACCACTCCTTGAGGACTGTGAAATCGTGCATCTTCAAAAGTTCCATCTATGAAACCAGGTTCATCTCCACCAATTATGTGCTGCAAAGTAGAATTTATATGTAATTTACACACAGTTTATACAGTTAATGAAACTATTTTTAAGAATTCTATTCATTATTCATGGATGGAAAGAAATTTTAGACTGTAACATTGTAAAAGGTGAAGTTGTCCCTGTGCATGCCATGTATGCACACAGGAGGAGCAGAGGTATATCTCCACTTATTCTTAACCTTGGAAGGTCAACTTCATGTTCCACCCGTATCACTCCTGAAGAACCCCTGGCACTCAACTGAACACAGGCCGGCTGGGCCCCACTGATGGTCTGGACGTTTTGGACGAGCTAACAATCTACTGCCTGTGCCACAATGAACCCTTGCATCATCCAGCCTGTCATTTCAATGAGACAATTATCTTTATATGAAAACCCACAAAGTCCTAGTGATATAATATGCTAATTTATGTGATACAACATATGTTTTTTCCCAGCAGTATTTTTAAATGTGTTTCGCATTATTGTGTCCACATCAATGGTATTCTTTGTCACTTACTGCTATGGCAAGTTCGGGTGACAGGTACAGGCATGTATACATGTGCCGCTTGTGCACGCACACACACACACGCATGCGCGTGTGCATGCATTCATACAAGTTTACTATCAGTACAGACAGGCTATTTTGCAGCTTACAGTTCTGCAGTTTACAATTGAAACATGAAGGCTGTACGTTGTTCTAAAAAACTCTAAGACTGAAATCTTAATCCATCTGACACATTTGTTTACGTATTTATAATATGTTTATATGTTTATAATTTGGTTAGTCTGAAACATGATACCATAATAATATGATAAATTAATAACAATAAAATTGCAGTTTATATGCTCACAAACAAATATGCTGACAAAGCTGCAATTACCTCAATTCTGCCAGATGTTTGAAATATAACAATCCGATGGTGTCCTGTGTCAGAAACTGCTAGCCTGTCCTCCTGTGATATATCTAAACTGCTGCTGCCTTCACTGGTGTTATTATTATTAACATACTCCTGATGGCTGCTCGTGACTGATGATATGTCATTATCATTAACTACTTTGTTGTGTATTCCAACTGCATCTTGCACATGAATATCACTACATGCAACTTTCCCAGGAAACAATAACAGTCCTTTTTGTGGGAGAATATGCAAAGCAGGAGACATAGGTAATGGGTGATACAGCAGTTGTTCATTATCTTTGTAATAATTTAATGCAGTCTTCACAAACTTGGAGATGTTATTTTTATGTCCCTCGCCTATTAATACAAACAGCGGCTCTCCACTGGGTCCTGTGAACAAATTGTAAAAGTTCCTTAGCCCCATTTTTAATTATTTTATATCCTAAAGTTATTTCAGTTTTATTTTGGGAGTTCAGTACTATAATACAACAGGCAAATGCATGCCCAGATAATTATGCATGAAGATATTCCTAAACCAAGAATATTTATATGCCATAGTGGTACAAGTTCTTGGGGAAAAAGAATGGATGCTTACTCTTAATGGAATGCTTCCATCTTGATGCGGAGAAAAGCACAATCAAAACTTAACCTTAACTAATATCTACTTCCAAAACATAGAGGCTGTCAGACACAACCCCCCCATGTTGTGTTCTGCTGTCATGTTTAATTTCCAACACCACAATAATATTTATGAAAAATGTATGCATAGCTTTATGACATGTCTGTTCCAAATTTCATGTTAACTAGCTATCTATGGTATATTGTCAAATTATACAGTAAATACTGATCTCACATGACATGGTAAAGCAATCCCATTATAGGCCTGGATAGGCCCAGAGGGTTCCAGGAGGATGAGGCTCCCAGATTTCAAGACCATCGGCACATGGATGTGGTAAGGTTGTCAGCCCTATGTACTGATTGCCTTTACCCCCAGGAAATATTCCTGGTACTCATTTCTGTTGGAGACTAAGTCGACACCAGGGCCACAGTGTGGCCGGAAGGATTATGTCAATGAAAAATTCCACTGACATCATCACGAATCGAACCCGCGACCTTCCGACTTGTAGTGCAGTGCCTCAACTGACTGCGCCACCACGTGCCCCTTACATGACACAGTCTTCTGTTAAATTCCATAAGAAATAACTTAAAAGAACGCAGCTCCCAAAGTTTTGCAAGATCAAGGTACAGTTCTTCAAAACATCAGTTTATTTTATGAAAGCACGTCATACAAACATGACTGAACAAATCAGCATTTCAAGTTATTAACTAGTTCCATCACTTAACCTGACAGATTAGATGTCTGTACAGAAAGCACAAAACCTGTTCAATAACCTTTTGATAGGTACAGAGATACAAAACAAGGGAAGGGCAGTACTATTTTAGGTGATAACAGTTCATGCAGGGCTCATCACTTCATGACAGCTGAGACAGCACATTTGGTATAGTGGTTATGTGATGGGCTGGATTATCCAGGGTTTGATTCCTGGCAGATGCAAGATGCAGACCAGCTCTAGGGCCCATCCAGCTTCCCATTTAATGGGCATAGAGGGTTCTTTCCCGAGGTAAAGCAGCTGGGCTATTAAGTTGAGCAGTCACCCCATACAGTGCTCAGGTTGAGAATGAGTGGTGCTATACATTGTATGATGTGGACAGGGACATCATCACCTTTACTGGTCTCTAACACACTTAGACTGTAGCTAAAGGTGTGTATGACTCCAGCCTTTGTTACCTTGTCTGTGGTGAATGAGAAAGGGTGTTTATAAAGACCAGGGAGTATGATACAAAAAAACCTGCTCATATCAGACCTACAGGATAGAGTAAAAAAATGTTACACATTGCAGGAATATGAACTCTGCCTGACAATTATAGTGATGACAGCTGAAAAAATAAGCAGAAGTGCATTACCTAGAATGAGTACCGTTGGCCAGCAAGGTATTCCAAGGTTTTGCCACATAGTTCCATCAGCATCATTCACTACAGGGTGTGTGATGTCATAACGCTGGACTGCGGCCAGTATGTTTGCAGAGTCCTTCTCATTGTCAAACTTAGCACTGTGTACCCCAACCTATTACCACAAAACACGGTTCTTTTTATCAGGTCTCCACAAATTTCTTACAGACCAATGCGCCAGTGCCAAAAATTAGAGAGCAAAACGCAAATGGGAAAATATGGGGGACAGACAAGATGCACAAAAAATTTTAGTCAGAAAATAATGGGTGGAAAAGAGACCCCTTTCAGAGGCTTATACTTACATAATATTAATAATGTATCTTATAAGTAAAAAATCTTCGAGTTCAAATAAATGTGAGGAATTTTTAAACTAGCTGAGCTGTTACTGGCATCTGAATAAAAACTATACTTCATTCAGTTGGTTGCATTATAGAATAGTATTGTTTGCAGACAAATTTCACATTATAATGAACATCTCTGAACAGTTACCTCTATATGGCCAGTTCTATTTACAGCATTATAATACGTACTCATCATCAAATATTATTGCTAGTGAGATCAAATCGAAGATGTGATGGGTGGGGCAGGTAACGTGAGGGAGAGATGAGAAATGCTTATAAAATGTGGCTCAGAAAACCAGAAGGAATGAGACAGCATAGAAGAACAACTATAAATGGCAAGATACTACTAAGATGGATCTGAATCAAGTAAGGTGTGACAATGTGGAATGGAATCGTCTCATTTATGATGAGGTCTTATGGTGGGTTCCTGTCAATATGTTGGTAAAACTATGTGTTCCATAAAATTGCGAGGAAATTTTTGACTAAATGAGCTCTGATCTCTTCATAATGTCTGATGACATTCAGGTTAGTCGGTAGCCACAAAACTTGCCTTTATTACATATATGGGATCTTTTAACCAGATTGCTTGGGACTTTGGCTTTATAAATAAGACATTTTTCTATAACCTTGGGCAACATACCTATGAACTACCGAAACATGTTTAAAAATTAAAAGAGGAAATATGCAAATGAATGAAAATAAACAAATAACTGTTCTTCCTTCAGAATATAGGTAGGTTGGGTTATTTAACATCATTTTCAAGGCACTATATAAGGAAATATCAAAACATGAAAACAAAGCATTTGTACTGGAATTAGGCAAAGTTCACCCTAGAACAGGCCACAAAGGCCCAGAGGGGGAGTAGAGGTATAGCGCTACTCTTTCTTTAACCTCGGCGCTAGATGGGGTGGGTGGTTAACGCCATGCCCCGTCTGCTTTACCCCTGGGAAAAACCCATTACCCACTGTACAGGAGGCTGGGTGGGCCCCAGGGCCGGTTTGGAAAATCTCGACTCCCACCGGGATTCGATCCCTGGACTGTCCAGTCTGTAGCGAGTGACTATACCGACTGAGCTATCCCGGCCCACAGTACTGGAATTACTTGGTGCTAATTTTAAATTTATTTATTTTTTGGAATGTAGGCACTTCTTGGAGTGTTCTGGATAGCATAACACTGGATAAAGGATCTCAAACCTCCACCAAAGGCTGGTTGTCATATGGATATTGGTTGAGAGACTGCTGCCTTCTTGAAAATAACTCTGCTCCACACAATTTGCTAGATATATTACAAAATTCAGGAAGCTTCAATTTCCAAATGAAGTCTGAAGCATTTCTGGAGGAAGTGGTCTACAATAATTTTCCACAGCTTCATGTAGCACATGTAGATTAGCTGTGACAGAATTTAAATTACCAATTATGCCAAGCAACATGTTCTCCTACTGAATAACACTCAGCTGTTTCAACACAGAACTGATCAAAATCAGATATTTAACATTTTTTCATACATGAGGGTTTGCTTCAGGACAAAACTGTACAAAATATCTGGTGGCACAGTGGCCACTGCAGGTGTGATCTAGTGCTGAAAATCTGCAACAATCTGCTTGTTACAAAAAGTTCCTGAAATCAATTATGATGTAGGAAGCAATCCCATTACTTTTCCAACTACACATTAAAATACAGCATCACACACATTGTGGATGTTAAATTGCATGTTAATTGATCAATTTACTTAATCACCATGCGGGGGTGTACAAATCCTGAGTGCCTGGTTGTCTAAATTTTGTGCCCACGTCACATATGATAGAATATACCGAGCTATATGGAATGTCGAGCATATAACTTACAGTAGTGACAGAAACCCATCTATCTTCCCAAATCATAGCATTGACTTAAACAATATTGTCCAGAATTTCTGATGTTACTGTCAATTCAATTCAATTCATTCAGCCACTTCCAAACCTGCAATGACCACTCATTCAGATCCAGTCATACACCTTCTCTCAAGCAACAAACTTTAACCCTAGCTGTACTAACATTCTGAATATTGGAGTGTTTCACTCCCTGTGACCACATAAAAACAGAACAACATGTTGCTATTAGGGGTGCAATTTGAAAGTGAGGAAGAAACATATTCACCACGGCTGTGCAAGACACACGAAATATACAAGCAATTCAACTGATGTTAACTTGTCTTAGCTTACATTTAATAAACTTGGGAGAACATTCTGACATGTCAAAGCGTTATATGTTAATTCTGGAAAATTTTTTGATCAAACCATGTAATTAGCACATAATAAAAAAACTCACTTAACTGCATAATGATTACGAAAACTGTAATTCCAAGTCTATTACACCTACTTAATCAATTATGAATCACTACTTTCACTCACCACCACCACACCATCCTGTATGGAGTACTGTTCTTCCAGCTGTTTAAGTTGTGCTAGGATGTGCATGCAATTAATGCAGCAATACGTGAAAAAATCCAGCACAACAATTTTGCCTCTTAAGTCTTTACTTAAAGACAGAGGTCTGGACACATTGAACCACTCCAAATCTGGAAATGTAATAACAGAAGTAACACAAAATAGCATGTAACAGTACTTAGCCCACCTCAGGAGTACTATGTGCTCATCATCTTAATTAATCTGTATTCTTGGTGGGCTTCCATTATCATGTATTTTAAGAAATGCCAATATAAATGTTAATGACAACGGTAACAGGATCGGTTATTATTAACCCCATGAACTATAACATAAACCAAGAACTTTAAACCTCAATATGGTCATGAGAAATGCGACATTCTGCACTTTATCCCAGTTAACTACTGTGTATCTATGTCATTAACCTTACGAAGAACATTCAATCCTCAGCGAAAACACCTAACACCTTCTGTTACACTTGATCTCACAGCGAAAACCATGAGGATTAGTCTTCCGGAATACGACACCGGTATTGTGACATATTTACTGACGTTTCGGAAGAACCTGCAATCCCTGACAATGGAGAGAGCACGTTCCTTCAAACAGTCCGAAAATCTGTACCAGCTTATAAAGCATCACTTCCCATAAGATACTCCCATAACCTTAACCATTATTTCATATTTACTTACCCATCTTAAAGTCACCAATTTGGATATCCTTGCTGGCACACTGTTTGATATGCTCTAGTATACATTCTTCTTGATTACTGTTCTCACTTAAAGTTCCAAGAATGTCGAATAAATTTTCACAAGCTGTTGAAATTGGCTCCAACGTATCAATCGCCATTTTTCGCTCCGCGTAACATCACGTCAACGATGTTATGATCGTCCGTCTACTCCTTGCTGCGATCTCCCCCTCAACTCTGCCGATGGATGCGCTTGCCGGGTTCGGTAGCTTGCTCCGATAAAGCGCAGAGAGGGGAATGAAACTAGTGGTAGTCGCTTTGTCCTTTTAACACGTTAAAAGGTCACCGCCGCAGCCAAATTGTACTTCGGCTTCGGTTTTCATTCGAATATATTTGCAGTGTCCCATTTTTTGGCGCGTTCGCAAAATTGCGATAAACGACTGTCAGCTTCGTCATGAAATTTGGAAAATACATCGTGAAATTCAAGTTTCATTAAAATCTGACAAAAATAATGGGTATTTTACATGACGACGAATTACAGTACACTTATAATAACATCTTAATGGAATCTTCTTAGAATGAGAAATGTTTCAAACAAAATTTGTAGATAAAAACAAAACACACATTTTATGTTCAGTAGCTTTTTTCTTCCTGCAAATCGTGCCGTTTACGAGACAATGTGGAAAAAATATGGTACAGCTACAAACACACACTCAGAATCTGTAATACGTATTGCTATTCCACTGCAACAATGATTCCACAAACACCCTTGAATGTTACGTTTATACCAGGTCTGTCCCCAAAGATTCTGAACAATTTAAATTAATTGTTTTCTTACTTTGGAGCTATTGGGCTTTGTCCCTTGTGACGTACTCTTCTCCAATTTTTATACTTTGCTCCCAGCGTTTTGTCTGGTTTTGCAAGCATTCCTGGAATGCCGTTTGTGGAATACGGCATAGCTCTTCCAGTGAATTTTCTTCATCTCCTGGACAGACTCAATCCTCATCCTTTTGGTACAGATTTCAGCCTTCAGCCATTTTTTCTCCTCTACAAATCAGGCTTCTTTCTCCTCACTGCCTCTCTCAGCCTCTTCATCACCTTCAGATAACATTCCTCATTCACCGTCTGGCCACAAAGTAGAATTTCATGATGAATTATGCCCTCACAATCAAAAAAACACAGCATAACTTTCACTCTGGACAGAACTGGCCTTGCTTTTTGGAGTCTGGGTAACATTTTTGATACCCATTACAAAGACTGGGCTTTTGTTTTGACATCAGAGCTGTAAACCCCAATTTTCATCACCAACAATGTGAGGACATTACAGACGTGCTGATTAATGAGTGGCGCCTGGGAGGTGCAGGAATGCAGGCCAACGACGGGGCTGCTGTACCGAAATAAAATTCCTAGAGATTTCTAAGGATGTCCATTTAAAATACCATGAACTTCCTGAAGTTTCACATGTGACTGCATTTTCTAAGGGGTACAATTTCACAACTATTCCATTCAAACTCAAAACTGACACCATTCTTTCTGATGCAATACATGAATCAATGAAGAATGCACTGCTTGGTTCATCTGAAGTGTTTATTGGAGGCATACCATTGCTCATAGAAGCAATGCATTTTTGAGAACCCTCATTCCCGCAACATGAATCTCAGTACGTTTGGTATATTCCTTCTTCCAGACCCCTTTCCTGTCTCCTTGAGGTTTCTAACATATTCTCTGTACCGCTCTGGATAGCCGTGGTTGCGATGATGATCCTCGTACCTGCCTTTGTCAAATTGTTCCCTGGAATATCAAAGCCAGGAAAGAATGTCCATCGCCTTCTACAACATGTGGGTCATACTCACAGCCATTTTAGTCACACATATGCCATGTACGTTCAGGCTAACAGTGTAATGTACGCAATATCGACTTGCTAATTGTGGCCTTGGACAAGCCGGAATGTGCTGATGAAGTATCCTTGGCGCAATTAGTAAACACGGGGCAACCTTTCTTTTACAAGTATTTGTTATTTAAGGTATGCGCGCCCCAGTAATTTGTGTATATAGAATACCATTGAGTCAGCATAAATGCCACTATAAAATCCCAGGGATTTTAGGGAAAACAGGCCTTTCGGTATAATCTCAGCAAAGCGTCTCTACGTACGAACTTGCCGCTTGACAAGTCAGACGCTACGACGGAAACTTAGGCAAGCGACACGGCGTACTAGGTGAACCCAGGACGATATA
>Ga0123355_10017995_pt1 | contig 11191 bp, 9 predicted proteins | sample TergutEmb28metaG_3_FD_89872 | JGI IMG/M metagenome (GOLD analysis project Ga0123355, IMG submission 89872) | Embiratermes neotenicus P1 segment gut microbial communities from Petit-Saut dam, French Guiana - Emb289 P1 | ecosystem: Host-associated > Arthropoda: Insects > Digestive system > Gut ...
GAGAAGTGTGTGGAGTCCCAAGGGAACTACTTTGAGGGTGATTAGGTGTCCAACGCTCCAAGTAAGCCAGTTTCTTTTTCCCGGCCAAAGGTCGGATACTTTTCTAACAGACCACGTATAAGGTTTCATGTAAGGGTGCATAACATATAAATATTCAGTCTCACATCCTGCAGTATCAAATCAACCCTGTTTACCCATAGAGTACATACAAGACTGTCTTCTGGAATGTGACAGTGTGTATTTTGTTAGATATGTTTTGAAGGAACCTGCTGCCTTCATCTGACAGATTGCAGTCTTTCAAGGTGTCAGAATCCCACAAGGCAGTAATGATCATAGGCACCGCTACTGAGAACCTCAATTCCTGCAAAGAGATATAAGGTTCACATTTGTGTATTATTCCTATTGCAGGAAGCTTTGGCTCAAATCAGTGAGTACTCTGAGGCTGGAATCACGGTTCGTGGTACCTACTTCACACCAGGAAAGCCAGCACCAGAAGGGGAACGGAAGTTGTACCTTGCTATTGAAAGCACGAATGAACTGGCGGTGTCAAAAGCAAAAATTGAAATTACACGGCTGATCAAAGAGGAGCTGTTGAAACTGCAGAGCTCAGCTCACCATATCATGAACAAGGCACGCTACAAGGTTGTGTAGTGACGCTGTCATCAGAGTTCCTGCAGCCAGTGACTATGTTACATGTCTGTGAACAGTTTGCAGAATGCCATAGAATGTCAGTTTCATTGTCAGCAATTGGTGAACCAGATTACACAGTCCACACTTTTAATATATTACTTTGTATAGACCCTGGTTTTTAAAGTGAAAATTATCATTAATGGACTTACTGTTTAGTTTTCTGGATGTGGAAATACAAGATTATAAAAAGTTGCACTGATATTTCTGTGTAGTTGGTATGATGAAGTTAATGATAATATTTTAAGTCCAACAATCCTTGACCACATACCTCACAACTGCTTCCTTTTGCAGCGACGAGGAATAAACCAAATTTGCAATGAGGAGGAATCTAATGTACAGTGAACTTCTATCATTCCCTTGTATGGCACTCCCCCCTTCCCCCCTTTTCACCCCTCAGTAATTACCAGTATAAACAGTTCATAATACCAGATGCATTATTCCTTGAAGCATTATTTTCTGCATCAATCATTCATATCTCTTAGTCCTGACCTACAGTGTTCTGGAATGGTTAGTTCTAAAAAAAAAAAGGGTGACAGTGACATAATGTTTTTGTAACGTACAGTAGTGGTAACCTGCCCATACTAACATTATGTCATTATGTCTCAGCCTGGTGAGGCATGGTGGTAGAGCAGTGATGGGGTGAGGGGGAGACTTAATATAAGTCGTAGGTTGAGAAACTTTGCCACATGTGGCATTTCCAGCATTGAGAAGTTATGTGATCATCACGAGTATGATGGGAGCAGGGAAGAAGAGGAAGAGGGAGACAAGCATGAGCCTGAACAGTTGCTGAGCTTTATCAAAGCACATGCTGCTTTTGAAACTTGCAGCAAAAGTGCACACCAGACAATATGGGACAATGTTTGTATGCAACAAGTCAGTGTTCATGTTGAGCTCAGAAGACCATGCTGGATTTTCCATGTATGGATTGACTAATTTTAGTTTATTGCAGGTTGTTGATTATTGAACAACTTGAGCAGTTTATAGGATGGGGGAAGAGAAGAGGAAGAGGAAATAGTTGTGCATATTTTGTTAACTGTTCTATTAATTGCCCAACTTCTTCCAAAATTTTTTTTCAAATGTGGAGTTCTGTGTAGAACAAACAAAATTAATTGTTTGTCATCCATTGCTGGATGTTTTCATAGTGATTCAGTACAAAAACAGCCACAGATACAATGATAACACTTCCCAAATTTTGTCATGTCATGCACTGATGAATTTACCAGTGATTCATGGTATGCAGTAGCCAAATAGAAATGTTTCTAGACAAGAATATAAAACATAATTGCTGAACTCTGTTGTGGCTGATGTAGATTAATGGACAATGGCACATAATTAGAAATGTGGAGAGTAATTTCTCTCCATGCTGTGCCTCCAACCATTCCATCCAATGCAATCCAATGTGTACTTATTCTACATTCTTCTATACAAACAGCACTCGCTAGCATGGCAAACAACATTTTGAACTTGGAATTGGTGCTGTTTCATATGAAACAGATTTCAACTGAATAATTGTGAGATACAGATTTCTTTAGGAAAAAGTGATTGGCATAGAGGTATTAAAGTAACTTGTACTTGCTTGTGTATTACTGCTGTAGACATAGATGAAAAATGTGTAATTTTTATTCTTTGTTGTTTTCTTGTGTTTCTGAAACATTTATTGCTTTCCCACATTTGCTGTTTTCTTCCATTTGTCTTTCCTTTCCTGCCTCCTTTCCCTTCACACATGATGGGTAGAAGTTTCACTGTACTAAAAATTTTAAAATGAGTTCAGTTTTGCTCTTGTATCACATGTGAACTGTTATGTACAGACTAATATTAATCACTGTAATGGAAACATTTGAAATCTTGTATGTATGATATGCACATTTCTACTTTGAAATTGCCATATTTCTCTGTTACCTTCCATGAACCACCTAGTTGTAATGTCCTTTAAATGTTGACAGTATATTTTATCTAACTGGTCATATATTTGTGTCATATCAAGGCTTTGACAAGTGTAGTCAACAGCTGGATGATAAATTATAGTTTATATTTTTCCACAAAATTTGACACATTATAATGAAATTGATATTTAAGGAATACCTGGCTTATGGCTTACCCATATTCTAAATCAGTATTTGCACCACAGCGGTACTGTAAAGTTATGTGAAAGAGCCATTCACCTTCTTACAAGACTTCCTGCATACAGTTAGGATAAGTATTTTTTTTTATGTAAATAGTTAAAGAAATTGTTTCCACACAGATGGATTCAGTTTCATAACAAATTTCAAATTAGTTTCTAAAATAATGGTATACGGATAAAACAATGAAGGAATATTAGTCCAGAATCAAGGCTGTGAGATCTCAGGCTTACACCCTTGCATAGTTGAGATCTTCAAATCCTACTTCTCTTTGGGTTTTTAGGATGATTTTCCAATCTCTTTGTGGAAAAGTGTTATCTTCTTATCTCTTAAAGTTTTTCAATGTTGTTGTATCTTAATGCTTGCATGTTAATGATATTATATGCATCATTAAGAAGTACCATACTCAAGGATATTTCATGTATTACAAACCTGGGGTGCAATCTTTCAAAATCCTAAAATACGTTAAATGTGTTATGAATATTTTTAATACGTGTGTGAATACAAGTAATTTAAAACCAAATGCTTAGGAAGTTGTTTGGGCTTGGGATCCATGTCTCAAGTGAGCAGTTTAGGATATTTTACAATGGGAGACCTTGTGATATTTATAGGTCTCTTACCACATTGATAGAATTCTGAGATAAAGGAGGCTTAGGTGGTCTGTATGTGTGGATATGGTGGGAATCACTTGGAAATCTGAGAAGAAGGAGGAATGTTGGTATTAACACGTTCACTACCATAGTCGACCTTAGTCAATTTAATAATTCATGCTTAAAATCGCCATCATCGACCTTAGTCGATCTAATTTTTCAGTTGCGCTCTTTCAGCTTAAATCAGCTGATCTGGGGGGAAACTTGTACAGCAGCTTCAGTATATCTACCTGACATTATCTTTATCCCTTTATAGTTTATTGTGCTTACATTGCAGTATAATTAACCTGTTTTTATCCTTATGCTCAGAGGGAGAGTGGGCTGTCTCTGGCTGCAGTCTATAAAGAATCTTTTATACGTGAAGTCGTGTATGTGTGATAGTTTATACTTCTCAGTGCAACATGGCATCTAGGAAAAGAAAAACAGTTGGATTTAGAACTGAAGAAGAATTAGCTGATGCGGTGAATGAAATTGTAAATGACCGTAATTCGGTTACAGATAATATTCCCGAATTTTCAAGTAGTGAAGAGAGTGAATCTGAAAGTGCAAATGAGCGTGATAATGAGAGTAACATTTCAATACCGGGCCCTAGCCGCAGACAGATAGATGTTACCCCAACTACAGGGTTTCATCAACCAAGAATACCGCTCTTCGTAGGCAATCTGGACGTGCAATTTGCAGTTGAAAATGAAGCAGATGTGATGAGTTATTTTGATCATTATATTCCTCCTGAACTCATTGAAATAGTAGTTGACCAGACAAATTTATATGCACAACAACAAATCGTGAAAATGCCTCGCCCTATTACGAAACATGCACGTAGTGAAGAATGGAAACCAGTAACAGTAATCAAAATGAAAAAATTCCTTGGCTTGATTTTTGTAACTGGTATAGTCTGAAAACCAAAATTAGAATTGTACTGGTCAACGAGAGGAATTTTTCAGACTCCTATATTTCCACAAACAATGTCTGGGAACAGATTTCAACTTATCCAAAAGTACCTTCACTTCAATGACAATAATGCAGCAGAACAAACAAAGATCGTTTGTACAAAATCCGTACAATTTTAGACATTGTTGTAAATAATTTCAGAACTAATTATATACCAGATAGAGAAATTTCTCTTGATGAAGGTATGCTTGGTTGGCAGGGTCAATTGCAATGTTGTGTGTATAACCCAGGCAAAATTACAAAGTACGGCTTACTACCCATTCATTCATAAAACTGTCAAGTGGCCTAAGGAAGTATTTTTCTATCTTCTCCAATGTTGCCTTTTCAACAGTTCTGTTACCTTTTCAAAGAATAATCCTAATTCCCGCAAATCATTCCTAGATTTCATGTAAGATATCACAGAAAATATGATACACACATCAGATGCTATATCATCACCGTCATCATCTGACGAGTCGCAAGGCTCAAGTAGAACACCTACACCTACTCCAACAAAATGTGCCCCAAAAAATGACCCCTCCTGGCAGGCTTGATGGAAAACTAAAGAATCACAAACTGGTCCATATTCCACCCACAAAAAATGATTAAATGCCAACACGAAAATGTCGAGGGTGTGTGCAAAAAAATATCAAGAAAGAAACTAGATTTCTCTGTGCTCAGTGTGGTGTTCCTCTGCATCCAGATGGCTGCTACACACGATATCACACTGAAACATTACTGAAGTTATGTTCTAAATTTCAAGTCTTTATCTCATATAGTTTTTGTGTAATTATTTTTTTACTGAAATCATGAAAGAAGGGGCTGTGGACCATTTAAATGGCTGGCATTTTAAAGTTCCTGGATATTTAAATAGCTGGCAGTGAATGTGTTAAGATGAGCATATGATATTTTATAATGAGTTTAATTCACTGATCTAGTTCTTGAATGTGTGCAACAGTAAAAGGTAAAATGTTCGCCATAGAACAAGCCATGACAGCCCAGAGGGGGAATAGAGGTATAACTGTACTCCTTCTTTAACCTTGGCAGTAGATGGGATGGGTGGTCAGTGCCATTCTCTAGCCACTGTACCCCTGTAATAGAAATCAGGTGCCCATTGTATGGGGATTTGGGTGGGCCCCAGGGCTGGTTTGGTTAGATGTGGAAAATCTTGCCCCCGCTGGGATTTGATGTGTAATAGTAGACTGATATTTTGATGTTGAACCCTCAAATGCTGTTACTAAAGTGGCAGTAATGTGTATTAGTGAATAGTTTATTCACAGAATCTGAAGTAAGTATACAAACTTTTGATCTGATTATGTTCACAGAACCTAAAACATGTCAAAGAAGTTTATGGGGTTGGGCATGGATGGCGACAGTACAAAGTTAACATAAGCATTTGTCAGGAAGTTGTTCAGATATGAATTGCTTAGGTAATGAAAGTACACAGTACAAGGTAGAGTAATACTGCATGCGGACAAAATGCAGCCCTGGTCATAGCTGTAACTACCACTTCATGCAGATGTATGGGGGGAGTGGGGGTATATCACTATGCATGCTTGGCCTCCGCATTAGATGGAGGAGGGCGGTCAGGTTTACTTCCTGGTTGTTTTACCTCTTGGGAAAGAGCCCCATAATTGTCCCATAGAGACGGTCATGATGCAGTGAATAATAAAAAAAAAACTCTTGTCTCTTCCCAGAATCGAACTCTGATTCGCAGGGCGTCCAGCTTTTAGGTAGGCACTATACACACTAAAGCATGCTGGCTGATGGTAACATTAATAAAAAAATATCGAAGATGTTTAATGTCGTAATCATTTTAAAGTGCGCGGCGAGTCTCATTGCTACTAACTATGGTATATGAATCAATATTGGCCGTTAATAGTATACAATAAATATGTTCTAGACGCAGTATCAACTTCTAACCAAAATTATTGCCCTTCTGTTATCAGTAGAAGTCTAAGGGCGAGGGGGCTTTAATTATTTGGAGAATGAAGTTCATCAACATACGTTGGCAGCAATTAGGGCCGATCACGAGATCAGTCTGCTGCTGTTCATCGGGTGTTGCGAGTGGTGTCTTGTTTTGATGTCAAGTGATTGTATATATTTGTAAATATATTACTTTAGAAGAACGAAATAATAGTCGACATGACGAATACAGACTTTAACGTGAAATCTATGATACCTGCTTTGCCGGATGAGAAAATTGGTGCGTACTGTAGAAGGCGTCTATGTGTTACGATGTAGGTTAATGCAATTTTCGGGGCAAAGAATAGCTACCCGATGTTGCTCAGAAAAGTATTATGAATTTTGATGTGTAGGTTATATGATTTATAATTGAATCCAGTGTTGCAATTGAATTTGGAGGAAGGTTTTGTATATATATGTTTGCACACATACATACAGAGAAGTATACATCTCTCAATTTATAACAGCCTTTTTGTTAATTTAAACTAAACTTCTAGGGATTTTGTTTTTTTGAAACCAGTGTATGTACGATTTGACAGCCGCATGGAATATTTTGGACATGTAATAAGGGGAGTAGTTTTAGTTACATGTTTCTATTTTGTGCTGTAGATATGCTAGCTGCAACAAGTGTGTTGCAGCAAGAAGCAACGGAAATCCGTTCCCAGAGGGTGAATTGGCAGTCTTACCATCAGTAAGTGTTAAACAACCTTAACCTTTTAAGTAACCTTATAGGGTACAGTTTTTAACACTCCCTTAAAATGCTTTGGATTGAAATTGTGGCTCTGCTCCAGAATAGGGGAACCCATGTCTTGCCAAACTATGCACTACCCAGCAGACCGTGGAAGACATATAATCCATGGTTGCAAAATACAAGCACTCCCTGCTGATGATGCAAGGGACGTGGGCTAGAGGTTTCACCTGTGCCTGTCTGGGGATGGTTGTTGAAGCAACACACGAGTACTTATACAAAAACCTGCAAGAGATATTACGGAATAGCAGTACTGTGCACTAAAAGGAGAAATGGAATCTGCCATGACATATATCTGTTTCTTGCAAGTATAAGACCTGTACTTCCACAGTAATGCCTGAAGAAAGTAAACAAGAAGCACAGAAGTATATGAGACACAATTCCTTCAGCACAGATGCAAAAACACACTGACAGAACAGGGCACTTGACACTAGGGCTAATCCAAATGGCTAACCTTTGCCCCTCTCAAATGGATGGAAGCACACAATATGCACATGAATGTTGTGCTGACACTAGAACTAAACTAAATGGCTGACATTTGCCTGTCTCAAATGGATAGAAGCATTCTACATGTGCAAGAATGTTGTGAAGTCTTTCATAAATTGTAAAAACCTTTCCTTGTTATAGAAGAGGTAGAGTATTGTCATAACAAGCCATGTGCAACCATAGGACAAAGCTCAAAGAAATGGCACTTCCACAAGCTGACACTTGTATTGCACAGTAACTTGAGAAATATAATCTGCCATGACATGTATCTGTTTCCTGAAAGAAGGACATCAATGCTTTCACACACACACACACACAAAACTGAGACCTCTAACCTAAGCCTTACACTGTTACACACATATTCCTTATTATACACACACATGACTGAAACCTGTAACCTACACCTTGCATCACATGCGCAGAAACTGCTGGCAAGTTGAAATCACGTATTACATGTCTTCTCTGTGTATTGAGTAGTTTGCAGGTTGGCAAGTGATGGGTCCTGTTATTCTGAAGCTCTGCAGAAAATGCTGTGTTGCTTAATACAAGTGGTAGCAGTGGTGATCAGTTTGTTAACAGATTATTTGCGTTAGCTGAAATCTGTTGCACGTGTTTGTTCATATTTTGTGATTAGTACGTGTTGGCCAGAACTGTCACACTGTGTAGAATAACATTAATTTCATTAATAAGAATCACAGTAGATTCAGACACTACAATTTATTTATTCAGATAAAGCTGAATAAATTAACTTTTGTGTTCAGCTGAATATAAAACACAGCGTGGACAGATTACATTAAAATTAATTTCATTGCTGTGGTTGTAATGTAATTGCAAGGTAAAGCTGCAAATACCGTAGGATGAGAACACCTTGTGTTTATATGTAGGGACATGGAGTTGAAGCCCACCTTGGCACTAGACTGAGGTGAGTAGTCAGTCAGTCATAAACATTTTAGCGTGAAGCATGTTCCCATCACATTTGTTGATTCAGTCACTTGTAAGGAGGGGATTCTGCTCTTGTGGAATATGATGCTATGTCGTTGGGTAAGCAGTTCCCAGTGTTTGAAAGGAATGTTATGCCTTCATATTTAATGGTGTGGAGTTCCAAGGTTATACTTTAAGAAGAATTCCATTTGTACATTAAAAGGTAAATCAATCCCATTACAGGCCTGGAGTGGCCCAGAGGGTTCCAGGAAGTTAAGGTTCCCATATTTCATGACAACGGCACAGGTTGGTGGTAGGGTTATCAGCCTTACGCACCGGCCGCCTTTACCCCCAGGAAATGCTCCTGGTACTTATTTCTGTTAGAGGCTGAGTCGACCTCAGGGCCATAGTGCGATCGGAAAGATTTTATGTCAATGAAAAATTCCAATGACACCAGCTGGGATTGAACCAGCGACCTTTCAATTTGTGGCACAACACCTTAACCACTGTGCTACCGCAGTCCCCCATTTGTACATTCTTAATCATTGACATGGCATCATATCCTAAAAGATGTCCAAGGTCATCCTTGAAGAAGAAAACACTCTGTTCTTTGCACACTTAGGAGCCACTTACACAGTGATGTGGCGTCATATCCAAGAAGAACAGAATTCTCAACTACGTCACTGTGAAAATGTCAAGACTTACAACTTAGAAGAAGCAGGCATACTCACATTAAAGAACTAATGCATAGCACATAGGATAGGATTATGTTAACCTGAGTATTTTTTATTCTCTTAGGTCACAGATGATCTCACAGGACGACTACAACTTCATTGTAGCTTTTGACAATGCTGATGCAGCAAATCGGGAAGCACTACTTAAGGATAACCGTAGCCAGTGTGCAAGGACATTCCTTAATTTGCTGGGGCATGTGTCTAAGGATCAGACCATACAGTACATCTTGATAATGATTGATGACATGTTGCAGGTTTGTTGAATGTAAGGCATAAGAAGATAAAGCATGAGGTGACATTACATGGAAACATGCAGTTCAGTCACAATATTACATCAATCTGACATTCAGAGTACCGTACATCATGATATATTCTTATAATAAAACCAAGATGCACTAAATTCTCAAATTTATTTTTGGAATAGAACTCTACATGTTTTGGACAGGCTTTCTGTCCATCATCAGGAGTCTAGTACTGTATACACAGCAATAGATATATGTCATACAGGTTTTGCTGACTGCTTGCTAGTGGGCCGCTAGCAAGCCATCAGCAGAACCTGTGTGACATATACCTATTGCTGCGTATACAGTACTAGACTCCTGATGATGGACAGATAGCCTGTCCAAAACATGTAATGTTCTATTCCAAAAATAAATGTGAGAACTTAGCGCATCTTGTTGGTTTTCTTATAAGAATTACATCAATGCTTTGCCACCATTCAGCATTTTATGTTCAGTTGAGAACATAAAAGGCAACTGATGTGGGTGCAAATAGTAACTGTTTGTAAGTTTTTCTATTAGTGTAAAATTTAAAGCACTCTTATTGCCTTCCAGGAAGACCATTCACGTGTTGAAATTTTCCATGAGCACTCTTCCAAAAAGAGAGAATCAGTGTGGGGGCCATTCTTGAATCTTCTGAATCGCCCTAATGGTTTTATTATGAACATGACATCGAAAATAATTGCAAAGATTGCCTGTTGGAGCCAGGAGTTGATGGATCGCTCGGACTTGCAGTTTTACCTCACCTGGCTAAAGGATCAGCTGAAGCAGAACGTAACTTGCCTATACACATATTTTCTTTCCCCCCTAACATTGTGTAATTGGTACCACATTCATGTGAATCTGGGAAATGCCTTTTTCTTAATTTTAATGGGTATATCTAGCTGTTTTAAGAAATGTACATTTACAAGTTTGTTACTCATTGCTGCAAAGATTTAACTTTTAAACTGGTTTTGTGAAACGTGGCGTGGAAGGGATGTTAGTGTTCAATACTGTCACTTTTTTTTTAACTGCTGAAGTACAAAATGGTAGTCCCTTGTGTGAGATGAAGACTGTCATTCAGTGGCATATCATGAAAGTATTGCAAATTTGTGATGCACATTCTGTTTTTTCTATGCATAAATTGATCTAAATCCAAGATAGTGGGGTGCGATATATCCATGTCCCATTATCATATTAAGATCTGTATCTTTCAGTGTACGCATTATTTGGCATAATAGGTACTACTACTACTACTACTACTACTACTACTACTACTACCACCACCACCACCACCACCACCACCACCACCACCACCAACACTACTACTAGTATCACTATAGTCTTGATGTTTATTTTTATTCAGAAATTAAAGTATACAGAAATTATATCCTGGCCCACAATTTGCAAACAGAATTCAAAGAAGAAGCTTTAGAATACACTACATACTGTGCCAATTAAAATTCACAAAATTATAGAAAAATTTTAATACAGATACAAGAGGACCTAAATTTAATAAAATCACTTATGTATGTATGTGGTAGGGTCCATAAGTTTCCGGCCTGACCAACTTTGAAAGTTGACAGAAATGAAACAACTTTGCTATTTTTCAATATAATCTCCCTTTACTTCAACACACTTTTCACATCTGTGAACCAGCATCTCTATGCCCTTCAAAAAGTACTCTGGA
>Ga0123355_10017997_pt1 | contig 11190 bp, 11 predicted proteins | sample TergutEmb28metaG_3_FD_89872 | JGI IMG/M metagenome (GOLD analysis project Ga0123355, IMG submission 89872) | Embiratermes neotenicus P1 segment gut microbial communities from Petit-Saut dam, French Guiana - Emb289 P1 | ecosystem: Host-associated > Arthropoda: Insects > Digestive system > Gut ...
GCCTGATTAACAATTAGTTGAAATAACCGCTTGCTTTCTCAGGGCTTGGCGGTTATTTCCTTTTGTCTATGTATTCAATCAGCATTATAATCAATGCCGCAAAAGCGAGCATTAATGTTATCGCTTCAAATACTGACAATGGCCTCACCTCCTTTCGGAGGATATGGGCTAACCGCCTACCGTATTGGCAACGCCTACACGTATTGTATGTTACAAAATAGAGCTTGTCAATTCATTTTTCGACATTGCTGCAAGCCCCGTATTTTCTGCCTTTCGAAGCCAATCAATCACTATACCGGACGTGCAATGGTCTGCACCCATTTGTCCCGATCATATGCCTCTACCACAAATTTATGAACCGCATCATTTGCGGTTATCTTTAAACCATTTTGAATAAATCCCAACGAGGCATATGTCTCAACTTTTTGGACTTCAGCAAGTGGAATCGTGCATTCTGCTTTTTGCTTTTGAATGTTCTATGTGTGGGGCTTGAAAATCAAAGAATCCTCCGTCAAGAACAGCCACCCGCCGATGCCTTCTTTTCCGACGAACAGAGTTGCGGCGGCGTCCAAAACAACCGTGTGATCTTTTGAAATTTGGCCTATGAGTGCTTGTGCCTTTTTGCGCCGCCTTTTTCCAAACGCCCTCATAGCCAATCCCCAGAAAATACCGAAGAATAATCCGTTGAAAACGCCGATTACAAAGGAGTTATTAAGCAACCCCATACCGAGACCAAAGAATATACCAGGTTGGATGTGCATTTGAAACAAAGTGGATTGGAAAAATTTCATAGCCCTACTTCTCCCCCCGCAACTCAATAATCCGATCCCGCAGCGCCGCGGCAAGCTCAAACTCCAGCATCTTGGACGCCGCTTTCATCTCACGCTCCAGCTTGGCGATAGCCTGATCCCGCTCGCTCTTGGTCATCTTCACCCCGTCTTTGCCCTTTGCACGATCCGCGGAGATATCGGCGGATATCTCGATCAGATCCCGCACGCTCTTGGTGACGGTTTGGGGGGTGATCCCGTGGGCCTCGTTATAGGCGGTCTGGATTTTACGGCGGCGATCCGTCTCGTCCATGGCCCGCTCCATGGAGCGGGTGACGGTGTCGGCGTAGAGGATGACCACCCCCTGGGCGTTCCGGGCCGCCCGGCCGATGGTCTGGATGAGGCTGGTCTCGGAGCGCAGAAACCCCTCCTTGTCAGCGTCTAAGATGGCCACCAGAGACACCTCCGGCAGATCCAGCCCCTCCCGCAGGAGGTTGATCCCCACCAGGACGTCAAACTGCCCCAGCCGCAGGTCTCGGATGATCTCCATCCGCTCAATGGTGGTGATATCGTGGTGCATATAGCGGACTTTGATCCCCACGTTGGTCAGATATTGGGTCAAATCCTCCGCCATCTTTTTCGTCAAAGTGGTGACCAGAGTGCGCTCTTTTTTCCCGATCCGGGCGTGGATTTCATCAATCAAATCGTCGATCTGGCCCTGTACGGGCCGGACAGAGACCTCCGGATCAACCAACCCCGTGGGCCGGATGATCTGCTCCACCACCTGACCGGAGCGAGACCGCTCGTACTCCCCAGGGGTGGCGGAGACGTAGACGAACTGGGGGATGCGCTGGTTAAACTCCTCGAAATTCAAGGGCCGGTTATCAAAGGCCGAGGGCAGGCGGAACCCGTGGGAGATCAGATTCTCCTTCCTGGCCCGGTCCCCGGCGTACATGCCCCGGACCTGGGGCAGAGATACGTGGCTCTCGTCCACGAAGAGGATGAAATCCTCCGGGAAATAGTCGAGCAAGGTCATAGGCGCCGATCCGGTTGGCCTGCCGCTGATGATCCGGGAGTAGTTCTCGATCCCGTTACAGTAGCCCAGTTCCCGCATCATTTCGATATCGAACATGGTCCGCTGGGCGATCCGCTGGGCCTCGATGAGTTTATTTTGCTCGTTGAACAGGATTACCTGTGCGTCGCACTCGGCCTGGATCTCCCCGATGGCCCGCTCCATCTTCTCCGGGCTCGTGACATAGTGGGAGGCGGGATAGATGGCCACGTGATCCAATATCTTCGTCGGCGTGCCCGTGACCACGTTAATGGCGGAGATCCGGTCGATCTCATCGCCGAAAAACTCCACCCGGTAGGCGTAGTTCTGGGCGTAGGTGGGGAAGATCTCCACCGTGTCCCCCCGGACCCGGAACATATTCCGGTCAAAGGCCATATCGTTGCGTTCATAGCGGATTTCCACTAATTTTTTCAAGAGATCATCCCGCTTTTTGATCTGCCCCGTCCGCAGGGAGACCACCATATTGGCGTAGTCACCGGGATCTCCCAGGCCGTAGATACAGGACACGGAGGCCACCACCACAACGTCCCGCCGCTCTAAGAGGGCGGAGGTGGCGCTGTGGCGGAGCCGCTCAATCTCGTCGTTGATGGTGGCGTCTTTTTCGATATAGGTGTCCGAGTGGACGATATAGGCCTCCGGCTGGTAGTAGTCGTAGTAGGAGACGAAATACTCTACGGCGTTTTCCGGGAAAAACTCCTTGAACTCACTGCAGAGCTGGGCTGCCAAGGTCTTATTGTGTGCCAGAACCAACGCGGGGCGCTGGAGGGATTCGATGACCTTGGCCATGGTATAGGTCTTCCCGCTCCCGGTGACCCCCAGGAGCGTCTGCTCCGCGAGACCCAGCTCCGCCCCCTGGGCCAAGAGCCGGATGGCCTCCGGCTGATCCCCGGCGGGGGCGTATTCACTTATAACTTTAAAATCCGGCATAGGAGCTCCTTTATATGCGTATTCAGTGTATTACAATTCCCCTCCCTGGAGGGGTGCCCGAAGGGCGCGACGCCCAACACGACAAATGCCCCGTAGGGGACGATGCCAACATCGTCCCGCCACGCCCTTGACCTTAAAGCTCCTTTCCCAAAGGAGCCACCCCGGCATTCCTTCCGCCATTCCAATCGGCCTGCGGCTTCGCCTTGCCCTCTTGGGGCGTCAGTTATGTCAGCGCAGCTGACTGAGGATTGCCCTTAGGCCCCCTCACTTTGAGGGGGCTGTCAGGCTCTGCCTGACTGGGGGAGGGTCCGTGGTGCGACGAAACAACGACTAGAGAATAGACTATTTCTCGTATATCCTCTTCACTGCCTTTATATCGGCGCATTCCGTCATCGCGTTCAAATGTAAGCCCGATTTTCTCCATAACCCGTATAGACGGCGTGTTTCGATAGTCGCAGTGCGCAACAATCTTTTCAAGTTGGAACTTGTCTGACGAAAATGCAAAACCTTTCACAGCGTTTGCGGCCTCTGTTGCGTAGCCGTACCCGTGATACGCCCTGTTGATAATCCAGCCCAGCTCGCCTACCTTACAAGCCCCATCGAGGTATAGCGAAACAGCGCCGATATGTGTTCCATCCAGTATAATCGCATACTCATAGACACGTTGATTCGGTGCCGTCCATTCCTCTTCAACGCCACGCAAAAATTGCGCTGTTTCCTCTATTGTACTGTTTGGCAGATGCATCATATACACGGTGCTCTCCGGGTCGCTGGCATATACATGGGTGCTATGCAAGTATTTTATTCCATGGGGCTTGAGCGTAAGGCGCTGCGTCTGAATCGTTGCCATAGAAGGCCTGCCTTTCATGTCATGTTCCTATCTCCTTACCCTCTTTTGTAAAGAGGATGCCGCCCGCAGGCGGCGGGTGTTTTCCCTGCATAGCCGCCTGCCCACCACTACCCCGTCCGCCTTCGGCGTCCACCCCTCCAAAGGAGGGGAATTTAAGAACTTCGTGCCCTTATTCCCCTCCCTGGAGGGGTGCCCGAAGGGCGGGGCGGTCATCTCCTCGCCCAGAGGAGGCAGTCAGGCTCCGCCTGACTGGGAGAGCGACCGCCCGGCAATCTCCCGTTCCAACAACTCCAGAAAAAACGGCATACTCTCAGCATCCACATCAAACTGAAAACAATAAAACCGGCACCGCTGATACCGGGTCTCCCCCATGTGAAAATCAAACCCGGTACAAGTATCCAGGCACGCATCCCCGTCAACCAGCTTTCGGCAGACGTTCTTCTTGTCAATCTGGCGTACCATGTGTTCCGGCAGACGATTCAGTACATCGGCGTGGATTGCCGGGTCAACGATGGTGATCCGAATCTTTAGCCCCTTTTTGCGCAGATAAAAATTCAAGATGCCCTTTCTCGAATTGGGCATGGTGTATGCCAATTGATAGGGGTATGCTTTCGTGGAGGTAATCTTCACGTTACAGCCCATCTGCATGAACTTCTCGTGGATATGGAGAACAAAGCCCATACAGTCATCGGCAACCTGGCCGAGAAAGCCGAGAAAATCGTTGAATTGGTATTCTGTTTTACGCATCTAAAACTTCACCGCCCAAACTCCAGTTAGTCTGCGTCCATGAACGCAGCATAGTTCAACTCTGCGATTAACGTATGTCCCGCTTCATTGGGATGTACCAAATCAAAGGAAAGCGCGCCCTGCAATGGGCTTATGTTAAAGCTGGTCAAATATAATCGCTGGGAGAGATGCCCATGAACATCTGTAACCAAAAAGCCATGGGTTTCACTCTGTGCAACAATAGCCTGGTTCATATAGGAAGTCAGCGCATACGCCCAATTGGAGATTGGCACAGAGATCATCAGTATCTCCTGGGGCACAGGATTGTGTACCGTGTTGACAAGGATTGTGGCGTCAGGCGCATTTGACGCAAGCCACGCGATAATCTCTCCCAGCTCATCATGGAAGGTTTGCACACCGTCTTCCAGTACCGCTTCCAGTTCTGGTGACAAAGATCCCCGCCAAGTATAGAGCGCATTGGGAGTCCCTGCGATCATTTCGCCAGCCCCCCATAGTATGCCGCCAAGGCCAGACAACACATCCCCTATGCCAGACACAACGCCGCCAACATCAAGGTTGGCATCTTCCTCATTTGAAACGACACTTCCCACACCTGATGCAATTTCATAAAGAACACCCCAGGCCCCCGACAAGATCCTGCCGGCCTCTGTCTCCACAGTTCCGGCACCGGAGACGATCTGCAAGTCAGATAAATATGCTAAAAAAGGGGTCAAAACATTGTTGCCCCCTATATTTATCGTAACAATTCGGGCATTGCGAAACAGATGAATCTCCTCACTGCTCATGTTGTTCAATTGTTCTAACAAATCAGTTGTTGTAAATCCGCTGGTTGCAAAGTTGTGATATTCGTCAACGTAGCCTGCTTGTTCCAGCTTCTCAAAAAATAACGAAGCGTGCCCTCCCTGGGGCGCTTCTGGATATCCCGTCAAGCCATATCCAGAAGAAACCGAATCACCCAACGCAATATAAATATGCGCCGTTGATCGATTGTTTAAAACCACAGCGGCCACAATGCCGGAAGCAATGACCATTAACGCCAAAAAGCAGACGATAACACGTATTTTCATGGGCCGACTTTTCACGTAACCCACCTCCATTCTAACACATCAAACACGACGACAGAACGCCCTGTTTGAGTTGCAGACAAATTTTGAGTATCGTCATAGACGATACGATAATTGTTCACTGCTATCTATTTCATTGTTAATTGCGATTGCCCCTCACCGTCCAAATCCAACCCGCCGCTCGATGTTGTTCAAATGCCCGCTGTCCCGCATGGAGACGAAATCCCCGTCGGCCACGATGATGTGGTCCGCCAGGCGAATCCCCACGGTGGCCAGGGCCTCGATTAGTTGCTCCGTAGTGGTGATATCCGTCACGTTGGGCACGGCGATGCCGCTGGGGTGGTTGTGGGCTAAGACCACGTAGACGGCCTTTTGCTTGAGGGCGATCTCCACCACCCGGCGGATGCTGAAGTGGATAGAGTTCACCGACCCCTCCGCCAGTTTCCGGTAGTGGGTCACTTTGAGCTTGCCGTCGAGACAGACCATATAGACCGCCTCGTCGGTGAGACCGTAGAACAGAGGCGTCACGAAGTTGCCCGTCTGTTCCGTGGTGTCTAGAATCTGGCTGATCTTCGCCCTGTCGATCTGATACCGCCTGCCCAGCTCTGTGACGAGCCTGACCAGGCTCATGGCCTGCTCACCGATCCCCTCCACCTCCATGAGATCCTGGGGCGAGGCCTCCAATACGGCGGAGAGAGAGCCAAAGTGACGGATCAACGCGTGGGCGATGGGGTTCACGTCCCGGCGGGGGATGGCATAGCAGAGCAAAAGCTCCAACGCCTGATGGTCGGCGAAGGAGTCGAGGCCGTGTTCCAGAAATTGTTCCCGCATCCGGGCTCGGTGGCCGCTGTGTATACTCATAGGCATCCTCCTATTTGTCGTAGGGGCGCACACCGCGCGCCCGCATCAATTGTGGCAGATAAAGTGACGGATGAACACGCAGTTCGCCCCCACAGGGCAATCACGCCTCTATGTTGGGGTTATTTTGGGGCTATCTTGCCTCTATACCGGGTCTATCTCGCCCCATATTGGGCCAAATAGGCCTCCATTTTCTCACGGATTTGATCGGTGATGACCACCCGGCCGTCCAACTCTCGATTGTGGAGGCACCGGATAATCTCCTCCACGGTGACGATTGGAAAAATTTGCATCCCCAAAGTGTCCCGGAGCTCTTGCAGGGTAGAGTGATCCCCCGTGCCCCGCTCCATGCGGTCCACGGAGACGAACAGGGCGGCGAGAGTCACATCCGCGACTTGCTCAAAGAGCGCCACCGTCTCCCGCACAGCGGTCCCAGCGGTGACCACGTCCTCAATGATGGCGATCCGTTCCCCCGCAACGGGTTTGTGTCCCACAAGAGACCCGCCCTCGCCGTGATCCTTGGCCTCCTTGCGGTTGAAGCAATAGGGCAGATCCCGCCCATAGAGCCGATAGAGGGACGAGGCCGCCGCCACCGACAGGGGAATCCCCTTATAGGCCGGGCCGAACAGGGCATCGATCTCCACACCGCTCTCCTGAATACAGGCGGCGTAATAGTCCCCCAGGGCCGATATCTGGCTCCCGGTGCGGTAGTTGCCCGTATTGACGAAGTAGGGCGTTTTTCGACCGCTCTTAGTGGTAAAGTTGCCGAAGGTCAAAACGCCGGAACGAACCATAAAGGCGATGAAATCGGATTTATAGGATTGCATAAGGATCGTCTCCTTTTTTCAACCAGTATACCATTGATTCCCTGTCAGTTCAACATTTAACAGGGCAACAAGTCATGGAATTCTGGACGGGGGGCTACGGCGGCCCTTATGAAAGCCGATCTTTCAAAGGAGAGGGGACGAACGGAAAATTATATAGAATTGTCAAACATATTGGACATTGAGGGATTTGTTTGGTGAACGCCATTGGAGCGGGCGCATGTAAATCTTAAAGGCAAAGTGCTTGACAAAAAGCGTTAAACACATTATAATTGCAGGGCGCTTATACCGTTAGACGGTTGCTCCAATGACATAAAAGACGGTTGCTCTAAGTAGCAAAGTGCTGTATTTTCAAAGGTCTTGTGGGCCTTTAGCTCAGTTGGTTAGAGCATCCGGCTCATAACCGGACGGTCCTGGGTTCAAGTCCCCGAAGGCCCACCAAATAGGGGTATAGCTCAGTTGGTAGAGCAGCGGTCTCCAAAACCGCGTGCCGAGGGTTCAAGTCCTTCTGCCCCTGCCAAAGAAAACGCTACAGCCACAAGGGCTGTAGCGTTTTTGCTTTTTCGGGCGTTTTGACAAAAAGGGTGTCGTGTTCAAGAAATGTTCAAGAGAAGGGTCGGGAGGTGTTGGGAATACAAGGATTGACGTTTTGGATTATGCGGATTTTTTGAAAGGTTATGCAGTGACGAAAGGAATTAGTGGCTCGGTCAATGTTCGTGTCAACCTCTTGTAACTAAGGGTGTACCGTGGTATGATAAAAAAGTGAGAAATTTGACAGTCTCTGTCGAACGCTACAGAGAAAGAAAATATAGATACGTTAGGGCGTTGAAGAGTGAAAAAGAGTGTTGAGCCTTTTTTAAGATGGGCTGGCGGTAAAAGATGGCTCGTTAAGTATCTAGACCAAATAATCGGTGACTTAAAGTATGGGGCTTACCATGAGCCTTTTTTAGGGAGTGGGGCGATTTTTTTCGCATTGGCTCCACCGAATAAATCATATTTATCAGATCTTAATCAAGAATTAATAGATACATATATTGCGCTGCAGGCTAACCCAGAGGCAATTATCGAAAAAATGAAGCGCTTAAAAAATACGGAAGAATTTTATTATGAGATACGAGGCCGAAACACACGCACTATCGCCACTAAAGCAGCAAGGTTTATATACTTGAATCAGACCTCTTACAATGGAATCTATAGAGTAAATCAACGTGGGAAATATAATGTTCCGTATGGATACCGCACTAAAGGCTTTTTGGAAAAAGAAAAGCTATTAACCGCAAGCAAAGCTCTTCAAAGGGCGACCCTAACGTGTGGTGACTTTTTAGCCACAAAGGGAAATATTAAAGAAGGAGATCTTGTTTTTCTTGATCCTCCATATACGGTCTCGCATAACAATAACGGTTTTATCAAATATAATCAGAAACTTTTTTCTTTAGACGATCAAAAACGACTCAGCGAATTTGTTGACCACATCCGCCAACAAAATGCATATTACATTTTAACAAATGCTGCACATCAAGTTATCTTGGACATATTCGAAAAAGGAGATCGGCGCATTGAACTCAGCCGTGCCAGTTTGATCGGTGGCGATCAAGCAAAGCGCGGTGCTGTATCCGAATATGTCTTTACGAATATACAAGGGGGGCAACAAAATGTGGTTTGAGGATAAAATCGTCTCAGGAAAAGAACTTCAAGGGATTAGAAAAAAGCGTGCCCACAAGTACATTTATGAAAAGTTTGAACCGGAACTTCAAGAAAAATCCGAGACAGATGGCTGGGAGCTATATAAAACTCTCAAGACTCAAATAAAAATGAAAAAAGAGAAGCCTTTATTTGAACAATTTGAAGATGAAGTATGGATTCTTTTTGCCTCTTTAGGTTTCCAAAGCATGAACAAGGACAAGCAATTACAGATTCCCTACAAAGATGGCTTAACAAAGCAGATTGATGTATTTGCCGTTGATGAAGAGACCGTATTGCTTATTGAATGCAAATGTGCAACCACGCCCGGAAAAACTGTAAATTTCAAAACAGATATAGAGGCGATTGAAGGGATTCGTACTGGACTTTATGCTCAAGTGCGACAACAGTTTCCAGATAGAAAAATAAGATATATATTTGCAACCAAGAACTATAAAGTAGGCGATCAAGATCGTGATAGAATGAAGCAATTTGGTATTTCGTACTTTGACGAGCGAGTCGTTCAGTATTTTTATCAACTGGCGCAACATTTAGGTTCATGTGCACGTTTTCAGTTGCTAGGATATTTATTTGAGGGTCAAGAAATCAAAGCCATGAATAATTGTGTGCCAGCAATCGAAGGAAAAATGGGAGGGCATACATACTATGCATTTTCAGTAGAGCCGGACAAGCTATTAAAAATGGCGTATGTGTTACACCGTGATAAAGCAAATGACGGCATGATGCCTACCTATCAACGGATTATAAAAAAGGAAAGGCTGAAAGAGATTCAAAAATTTATTGATGGAGGCGGATTTTTTCCGAACTCCTTAATAATTAACATTGACGTGAGCGGAGGTGGGTTGCGCTTTGATCCATCCTCGCTTCAAGTTGAAGGCTCGATTCCTCGTATAGGCGTCCTTCATTTGCCCAAACAGTATCGCTCTGCTTATATAATAGATGGGCAACACCGGCTGTATGGTTATGCTGAATCAAATTATGCTTTGAGTAACTCCGTTCCTGTTGTAGCCTTTGTTAATCTCGAAAAGGCAAAGCAGGTCGAGTTGTTTATGGAAATAAACGAAAATCAAAAGTCTGTTCCTAAACGTTTGCGCGATCTTCTGAATATAGACCTATTATGGGAATCTCCTGATTGGAATAAACAACGACAGGCCTTGAGGTTATCGATTGCCCAGAACTTAGGTGAATCCCAAGACTCTCCTCTCTGGGGTCGTGTTATTATCGGAGAAGCCGCACCTCCCCCACACTGTTGCATTACCACCGACACAATAGAGAACGCTTTGAAATCAACAAATTTCTTTAGCAGGTACAAAAGAGAAAATAACAGAAATGTAATTGTTGAAAATGGGAAGTTTGATAAAGGGGAAAACAGAGCCACGCTTAATAAATTCCAACCCTTCTTAGAAAAAAGTTTTCTTTATTTTAAGGACAACTGCACTACTGAATGGGAAAAAGAAGAAAGTGCAATCGTGGTCAACAATAGTATTCACGCATTGATTAGAATTTTTAATGATATCGTAGTTCATCTATGCGCACAAAAGCAGGCGGATCCTGTCAATGACGATCCACTTGATATCGCAGAGAATGCGGAAGCTTATCTTAGTCCGCTCGTTGACTTTTTCAACAATATCACCGCAGAGCAAAGAGATGAAATTCGAAAAAGTTATGGGAGTGGCGGGAAAGCGAAAGTATGGAGAACATTCCAGAAAATAATTGCAGAGGCGAAGCCGGAATTCAGCCCCACAGGTTTGACAGAGTGGATTAGAGATAATGGCAAACAATTTAATGACGAAGCATTTCCAATGATTCAGACGCTTGAAAGTACAATAAAACAAGATTTTGAGAAGAAGTTGTATAGCAGATATAGTTCTAATTGGCTTGCATTGGGACTGCCCCAAAAGGTATATAATCAAGCAAACAATCTAATGGGAAAAAGAAACTATGATAATAGCATCAATGGGGTCGCTGCAGACGTATCCATTTGGGATTGCGTTACTGTTGCAAACTGTAGAGATATTGCAATACATAGCTCTAACTGGACAGAGTTATTTGAAAAAACCTATACACGCCCATCTGAACTCAGGCTTTCTGGTGGAAAAAAGGCAAAAACAGAATGGATTGCGAAACTTGCAAAACTTATAAATGTGGACAAAAATGACTATAGCGTGACCGAAGAAGAGTACTCCTTTTTGAAATCGCTTTATGAGTGGCTTGTAATGGGGCAATAATACTAAATCAGTCCACCGCGACCTTCACGACCTCGGTTATCAAGACTTTCGAGTTATCAGGAACAGATCTCAAAAGCATAGAAACAGCGGTGCATTCTGATAAAAACATCGTGATAATTCAGTGGCGAAAATGGTTGCTGTACGATAAATCC
>Ga0123355_10017999_pt1 | contig 11189 bp, 9 predicted proteins | sample TergutEmb28metaG_3_FD_89872 | JGI IMG/M metagenome (GOLD analysis project Ga0123355, IMG submission 89872) | Embiratermes neotenicus P1 segment gut microbial communities from Petit-Saut dam, French Guiana - Emb289 P1 | ecosystem: Host-associated > Arthropoda: Insects > Digestive system > Gut ...
ATTGCAGTTTGAGATTCAGAGCTAACTACCTCTGCATATTCAGCATCTTCCAATCTTATTTGCTCAGGGGTTTTCCCTTCGGCAACAGCTCTTTCATTTACGCTTTGTTCCATAGCGCGATTGTTTTGCTGGACTTGTCTCCATTGCCTGGCCCCCATGATTATCGCCCTTGGCCCTGTAGTCAATGGTAAAGAGCCAAACATTACTAGGTAATCTCTGGCAATCCTTGTAATAGGGTCTTCGGTTCGGCTGAAATCTATATCCTTTCCTGAATAAGCCATAGCTAATTCTCTTGCAGTTAATACCGTAGCCCCTTGAGCAGCATTAATAGCTCCACTCGTATGGACATTCATAAGGTAAGAACCACCGACTCTTCTGACAACCTCCGCGCCAGAACGAGGCCCAGCCAATGCCGCAGCAGCCTCTCTGGCCGTCAACGCATAATGCCCACCAGGAAGCATTCTGGCCAACACCCCGCCACCCTTCCAAGACAACCCCGCGGTTAATACCCCAGTAGCCATAGCGGCAGTCCTGGCTACCTCATGTGTCACTCCAGCCATACGGGCTTCTTCATAAGCAAAAGCAGCATAAGCAGAAGCTTCATTCCATGCAGCCCAGCCTCGCATTACTTTAGCTACACCACCTGCCGTTGCTGCAAAAGCCCCTATTTTGCCACCAGCTAAATAATATCCTGCTAAGCCACCAACAGATGCAGACGCTAATCCTTCCGGCGTCAAGAAAGTCCTCTCTGCTGATCTTAATATCTGAGATGCTAATCCGGAGCCACCGGCTAAAATAAAATCCTCAGTAATACCTCTAACCCCACCAAGCCTTCCACGGGCAGAGGTCTGATGTTGAGCCAAGCTATTATTTAATTCTCTTAATCTTTCGGAATCCCATTCATGTCCTTCGGTTCCGTACATTATTCCAAGTATATAATCCGTCTTTTCAGCTTGTATCCTGTCGGAAATCCATCCATCACTTAAAGCTTGAAACGCTCCTCTAGTTGTTTGGATATCGCTTTGCATTGCATCCCATAATTGCGGGTGTCTTAAAAAAGTAGTAGATTCCAAGCCTAAATGGGTTGCGCCTAAAACTCTTTCAATAACCCTGTCAGCCGAATGCGTATCTCTGAAAGCGTTAATATAATTCTGTATATTTTCCATGTTCGTATACCTATGGACAAAATCCATAGTTGTTTGTGTCCTGCCAAAAAGCTCATTAGCTCTATTAACACCATATCGCGCAACGAATATATCTTGGAGAGCATTTAAATGATTTCTTAAAAAATCAACGTCTTTACCTTCACTTATCATTTCATCTATCAAGCTTGCTCTATTAGGGAACTGGACTTTAAGCAATGCAACTGGGTCTTGACGCTCTGGAGATAAAGGAACCTCCCCCAACAATCCACGTCCTAAATGGGCTGTCATTCTAGGATCATCGCCGCCTAGAAATAACATAGCTCGTTCAGGCAAAGTCCAATACTGTTCAGTCTTAATCCCAAATTGTTCTACGCCTCTAGCATCTATTACATTCGCGGCTCTTCTTCTAAAATCGAAGAACGGGTCAGAGGCACCAGCTCCACTTAAAAAATCAACAGTGCCTTGTGCTATATCTTTGATATTAGAGAAGAATTGTTGAGTATCTGTATTTAGAATATCAAACTCTTGTGACCGCCTAAGAACACTTTCCCGATCAATGTCAATAGAGCCTGACCATGTATTATTAGACTGCTGTTGTCCGGTAGCGTCTAACACATTCCTTGCTGGACTTGCTGAACGATCAATAGTACGGCCAAAAACCAATTTATCCATATCCAACATATCTAATTACCTGCCAATCTCAACATGACATCGGAGTTAAGCTCATTGCCTAATGTAGCCATCCTGGCGCTTGATACGTCATTCATAAAATTAATTGGATTCTGCCATGTCCATTCAGTCTGTCCACGCCTACGTGTCCTAATCTGCAAATGCAAATGAGGCCCTGTCGATCTCCCCGTATTACCAACATATCCAATAAAATCACCAGGGCGTATAATAGTCCTTTGTGGAATGTCAGAAAAATGTTGCATGTGAAACGCCTCAACCAATATTTCCGTTTGCCCGTCAGGCATAATTCCACTAAGCCCTATAAAGTTTCCTCTTGTTGAATCAGAGCCAGTGTTGCTCACAAATAATGTTGTACCGAAATCAGCGGAATATATCCCTGTACCTTCTGGAGCGCCTATATCAACTCCATTATGTCTTACACGAGTTCCAGGCATACGAGCTATCTCTTGTCCTGGCGTTGTTATTGTCCTATATACGCCAAATTCACTCGTAACTCTCCCCCCATAAACCATTGCAACAGGAGTGTTAGCAGATAACCTTCTTCTTCTTCCTTGAGCATTTAACGTACTAAACATATCTTCTTCACCAACAGGCACTTCTCCAGAAGTCGCAGCCGCTTCTCTCAATCTTTCAAAGGGGCCTACATCTGTCATTCTTCGTTTAAATTCAAAATCCATCAAAGCATTAAATCTTTGTCTTGCAGGCAGATACGAGCTTCCATGCCACCATGAACCAATCATTCCTCTTTCTACATCTTGAGCGGAGAATGTTAATGCCTCTCGCAATGCTAAATCCATAGCATCTCTATAAGCATCTCTAGCCCCAGGAGATAACGGATCAACAAACTCAATTTCATTAGCAAATACTATTGCTGCTCTATTTTGTATTTCAGTCATAGTTAAATCATTGATAGTATTACCATAGTCAGTAAACATATCAACTATTTCTCTTCTCAGTCGCTGTTGATAAGAGCGTGACAATTGATTAGTATCACGTACAAAATTATTTCGTATCCCTTGAAGCCTAGTTACATCATTTCTTGTAATTAATCTATGTTCACGATGCAAATTCATTATTTCAGCATCGGATATTTCATGATTAGCAATAGCAGCCATAATCCAACCACCCCATTCAGAGCGTAAGGATTCTGCTTGTTCTCTTGAACCATGGCGTCCCGTATTTATTCTCATATCTCTTTCATCAGGGTCAAGCCCATCCCATGCACCTTGACCATTAGCTGTATTCTCTACATCCCTTAAACGCCTTGTTATGTTATCTACGTTTTGTAAACTTTGGTTTAATCGCGTTAATCTATTAAACCCATTTTCATCAATCTTACCTGAAAAAAATAAATTCTCTATCATGAACGGGTCAAGTATGCTTCCTTCTTCATGACTATTACGAATCATTTCATCAACTAAACTACGCTGAGCCAATGCCATTTCCCTGTCTTGGCCGCCTTGTATATGCCTTACTCTCGAAGTCTCTCGAAAAAAAGCTTGCTCAATTGCATCCCTACGTGTTCCAGCTTCGTAGTTATCTCTTATCCAATTGTACCCAGCCTCTTCGTCCATGCCAAACCTTGAAAAAATATCGAAGCCAATCCTACGGGCATACTCTCTTTCGTAAGCACCTCTAAGGCTAGACAATACTTCGGCTTTAGCTCCAGGAGTGAGATACTCTGAATCTTCCGCCTCCTCAAAACCTATTATCGGGTCTGTAGAAGCTACCACCATTATCCTTTGTCGCTCTATCCCCGAAATAAATTCCAGGAATTGTTGAGATTTTGTTTCAGGCGGCAAGTGCGGGAAGAAACCACTAAAAGCCTCAGCCAATCTCGCATAGCTTTCATCCCAAACTTCTCTGTCCATTGGGGAATTTAATATGCTTTGAGTCTCCACAGCCACAGTGGTATTAAAAACTCCAGTCCTGTATTCCTCAAATTGCCTAGTCTCATGACTCTGTGTTTGTCGGAAGAACGGCATAGCAGTATTTATTGCAGCATTCTCAAACAATTGCCTTTGCCTGGAATTCATTCCCATTTCTTCCATGAGATTATTCTTTATACGAAGAGAGCTATCACCAAAATATCTGGAAACACTATTCTCGCCAATAGCCTGTATTCCTCTACGAGCATTTACTAATCCCTGTTCAGGATTATGGACAAGCTCTTGCAAAGCTTTAGCGAATCTATTATTTGCATCATCCGCTTTCAGTCGGTCAAACTCCTCTTGCTTCTGAGCAGCCATAGCGCCAAGTTGGAACAGGCTCTGTCCAAGCTGTCCAGCCCTCTGAGCTGTAGCACCAGCGAACTGAGTTGATGGAGGGGAACCACGGACAAACGCTTGCGGCGCTGACTGTTCACCCATACTCAGTTGATATCTGTCATGCTGTAACCTTCTTATATCAGCCACTTAAAACGCCCCCCATGTGCCGCTACCTATACCAGCCCCAGCTAAAGCCCCCATGCCGGCACCACTCGGATTCATATTATTCACATGTATAGCCCCGCGGTTATATGAGCTATGCTGAGTGCCCCACATCTGAGCACCAGAGGAAATCAAAGAAGCAGCCCCACTTATCCAGGCCGTCCGTCCAGCCCTACGTGCAGCAGCAGCAGAAGCCCTTGCCTGTTGCGCTTCATTCAAAAACGAAGAGGCTTGAACGTCATGCCCCCATGCGCTCCTCAATGCGTTAAGCCTTATCTGCGTAACATCCTCTTCTATTCCAGAAGCAGTCTGTTCTATCACTTGGAGCGGAGAGCCGGTCAACTGAGCGCCACTTGCAGCAAGCATAGCCCTCTGAGTAGCCTGGAACTGTTCAGCACGTCTCCTGAACCTGCCCTCTTCACGCGCTCCAGCAGCCATAGCCTCAACAGACTGAGCTTGAGCCAAACGCCTGTTCTGATCTGCTACTCTTGCCTGATACTCAGCAGCAGAAGCAGCAGCCCTGGCCTGTTGCTGTTGGCCAACAACTGTCGCAGCAGCAGATACCACACTACCTATTATCATCAACGGCGCAGCAGCTACTCCCATTTATCGGCACCTCCTTTGTCACTTGATAATATCCAAGCTTATCTCCCGCGGGAGATAACATCTCACGGAAAACAAAACCCTCCCATTCAAGCCACCTGATAAACCTTATGTACCTATAATTTATATAACCAGTAAGCTTCCCATACCTTTCAAGCCACTCGTCAATGTATTTATGTCCGTTCCTGACAAACCTGATAGAAACTTCATCAATGTCATGACCACGCATCAGCCAGATATTCCCATCATCAAGGACTCCAAACATGCCAACCACTTTATCAACATTCATAATAGACAGGCACTCATCGCTATCCCTGTACATCTTACGCAATGCTGAATCATGTGATAAATTCCAACCCTGCATTATGTCAAACCTATCTTCGTCAGGAATCTTCCCTATAAGCTCCTCAACATGATCTGTAGTAGCTGGTATAACATGTCCACCTCTAGGCATCATCGTGTATCACAACCTCCTTATAAATTCCCAAAATAGTCACCGGCACAGGAGCGCCATTCCTTATTCTGAGCCTACTCATTTTACCAAACCCCCCAGGCACCTCCAAGAACACGTCACCAGTATACGGATCACTCCTTATTTGTGGCGCCCCATCCCCAGGAAACCTGATCTGGTCAAGCTCATTGTTATTGTCAGTCCTGACTCCAGCCTCAAAACCACACGTGTTATGTACCCTCATAGTTATCCTTGGCACCTGTTTATGCCTTCCCTGTAGCGTCCCAGCATTCCGCATCTCCTCAAGCTCTAAAGACTCGTAAGATGATACATATGGTGTCCCCTCGTCTGTGTACGTAATCGACTCCCAGCGCCCCGTCCTGTCCTCTCTGTGTTGTAAAAGGACTAATCTATCGTCCATGAGCATAAAAAGGTCATCTTGCCCCTCTCCTGGTATCGTACAGAGGTCATGCACAAAACCATTGAATACCTGTCTTGTCCAGGCAATGACCTGATGCTCTTTATTAAACGTAAGCGCCAACACATGGCCGTTACTCAAAGCTATCCAGATAACACTCCAGGGATGCTGTTGGTACGCCCAAAACGTCACATTGACATCATCAAATAAATGCTGTGACAATATGCTCAATTCATTCGTGCTATAACCGTCAGTCTCCAACTGATACCCTAAGCTCCTGATAGCATTACCATGTCTTTGTACAAACAGGGTAAGGTGTCCAATATCCAGGGTATCGGTAAACTGGCTACCTCTGTAATCGGACGGGACTATGATCACCGTTGACGGGGTGAAGATATCATTCCTCGAACCGGCATGGGCAACGAACTCCGCACCGGCGGTGAAGATCAATAAATCCTCCCTGCTTGACATTGCAGTAATGGCATTAGCCTGACGTGAAGCAAGGGTTATCCTAATAGCATCATCATCAAGGGCAGGGACATTAGCCTCGAAGACATTCCATCTACCGGCCTGAGACATCCAAACCGTAGTAGGCTCACGTAACGTGTTAGCCAATATCAAACGCTCCTGATGGAAAACAGCAACAGCAGGCCAGCCGGCAAACATAACTCCTACGCCTGGACTCCAGACAGTACCAAAGCTACCAAACGCCCAATTATGTGTCCATGCTATATATCTCAAAACAATATCAGGATTAGCAGGCTCCACACGGACAGTCTGGCTGTCTACAAACTCAGTTATCCTCATTTGTATTTCGCCAATACCACCAGACATATTAAAGTGCATTGTAATCGTCTCATCCGAATCTATAACAAACTGGTAAACTACACCAGCCTCCCATTCAGTAGCCTGATAGCGCCATGCCGAATAAACACCACCAACTACACCTTCACTTGTCATTGTGCTCACAAGCACGAAGTCAAGATCATCAGGGCCACGCCTATAAAGCCTTATAGTCCCAGTCCAAGGCCCTTGTGTCTGGATAGATATAGTCCCAAACCATCCATGCATAGGGATAGGGTTAGCCATAGCTGCTGGCGTAAAATCGAAAACCTGAAAACGTGGAGATACAAAGAATTCCATGAGTATCAAAGACCCTACCATATTCGAGGTGAATACATCGAAGTTTGACTGGAGTGTCCAGCCACCTACCGGCAAGTCAATTAATCTCATTTGTAAATCGGGATTTATATTAAAATCGGAGTACGGCCCTAGTTGTATGTCAAACAGGTTCAGCCTCCAATCATTGATTCCATGACGTTCTAGTTGCAATGGTTGATGGTTATGATGGAACATAAACAATATATCTATAGATTGCAAGTATCTTACTGTTTTCAATTCTCCGATCAAATACGGATGGTTAGCGAACACGCCGCCACTCGGCCCAGCGCTGTTCCATACATCGGACACGAACCCATCTTGATCAAATATCCTTATACGGCCACCAGGATAAAGCACAACCACATAGGCAGTCTCTACGTTGACCACAAAAGGAATCAGGCGGCAATCTGCCATACCGCCTGATATTAATTTTGTCCCAGGGCGATTTATAAAGCCGCCCTGCGGCAATACTAAAAAGTTAGTCAGTTCCCTCGCACCAGTATCATAGGCACTTAAATCAGCCCTGCTTGCAAGGAGCGGAGATAGTTCCCCTGATGTAACTGATAAATTCGGATAATGAAATTTAGGCACGGACACCAGGCCTCCTAACAGCTATATATGTTCCCGATTGCTTGACATCCGTATCGCGCTCATTGCGTGAATTACGCCGCGCCAATGTGCCAAACATTATATATTTTTGCAACATAGCTTGAGCAATCTGTTCACTTCCCGTTAATGTCACGGCACAATCAGCGGCTAGCCTATGACAAAACGCTTCCTTACTTGCAGAGTCCCATGACTCGAAAGGGACATCTACGGAAAACTCTACAGAAGGATTCTGTATGTTTGTAAAGATAAAATTATTCTCAATAAGGAACTGAACACTACGGTTACGCTCGTTGGTCACTTCCCATATAGCTAAAGCATTGCCTGGACGTGGCGACCTGAACAGCCACGGAGGATTGTCAGTGTACGAAGTAGTGGAAAGGGCCTGCACCCTTATAGCGAAGGCCCATGGATACTCAGATAGAACAGATTGCCTGGCGTGTTCAAACTGCCGATGCGCTGTTCTAGCTGCTTGCGTTTGATCTGTTACTGCCGCTATTGGAGCTACCCCCAACAGTAGCAGCGCTCTGTTTATCGAGTCTAACGCTGTCATCTTCTACCTCTTCCTCTTCCTTTTCTTCTACTTCATCCTCAGGTTTAGGTTTCGGTTCAAAAATATCAAAATGAGAGCATGGCTTCTTAGAGCCAGAATACTCTTTACCAACAGGCCAGTATTGTTTCTGGAAGAAGCAAGCCCTTACACACGTTGCTTTATATCTAGGCATTGTTACACCCCACTTCCTCTAAGTCCAACGATCAATTTCTCAACATCAGGCGTGTAAATTATGTTCGTCTGCACATCATGAGACAGTTGGAATCGAACCCAGTTTTTCGTCTGAATCGGGACAGGGAACTTAAAGACAGTATACCCAGGCTCAACGGGGTCAGGAATCGGCCCAACTGTAAGCAATTCCACATACGGCCCCGCCTCTTCATCAGAATGTTCCATAGTAACCCCAAAGTTTGCTGGCACATCCTCAACAGCCCCAATATAAACCCAAAGCCTGCTCTGCTTGTAAGGGCCAAGGCCATCAGTCAGGCGCTCTGTTACGCCCTGCTGAGCTTCAAGAATTGGCACCTGCTGATGCAAATTAAGCTGCCCCATAGGACGCGCCCTTGTCGGATTCTCAACGCCCCAATCAGGCCTTGCAAATGTTTGATGCAAATCTGCGTACATAACTACACCACCCTCTCCTCAGTAGACAACAGGTTATCGTCAACCTTTATCGGAATACCTTTGAAAGACGTAGTAATCTTACCCGTGCGCTCATCCATGCTCAAAGCCAAATTCTGCTTACGGACAAGCTGTCTTTCATAGTACTCTTTCAAGTCCCTGTTCATGTAGATAACAGCCCTTCCAGTCATTCTAGGAGCGCCAATACCACCGGCTGGAGACGTATCAAGCCCACCCCAATCACCAAGGTTATGAATCCTGTGAGTCAGTTTCAAAAGCATATCCGTCAAGTCAGGAGAAATATCGTTCGTAGTGCTTCCGAACGTAGCAAGCTTCTCCATGTCGATATTGCAGATACGGCCGACCTGCCTGAAATCCTTCAAGCACAAGCCAACGCGCCATTTGTACCTATCCCTGTAACCCTGGAATGTAGCGCCATCGCCCTGACCATCATCCAAGTCCTGAACCGCTCCTGGAATATGCTCAATGCCGCCCCTGGTATTTTTCGGGTAAATAGCGCAAAGGCTATTCATGCCCCAAACAACCAGCCAGATAGAAGCGTTGTTATCCGGTGAAGGTATACCAGTTGCAGGGTCAGAGGCGTCAATTATCTGTCTCCTTGCAGGCCCCGTCAAATTGGTATAGCTCTGAGTAAGTCCAACAACTCCACGAACATCACTGACACGGTTACCATACCACAGCTCACGGGCGAACTTATTCGCCATCGCCTCGATATGGGCCTGAGCTTCCATAAGCCGGAAAATCTTCCCGTTCTCGGCTATATCCACCAGCTCTTTATCAATCTGTGAAACCGCTTCAAGCAACGAACAAGTCTCCGTAACGTCCTTCCTCGTGCTTCTTGTGGGCATAACACCCTCATTGATAGACCGGTAATTAATCTCCGGCAACCCGTCAATGAGCATGAACCTATGCCCTGTGTCCAAATTACCTTGCGCCCAAACAGCATCTTCAAGCATAGGATTAGCTTGAGAGAGCATGTTTATTACCGTCTGCGTGGCTGCATCATAGTCACCATACAACGCAAGCTCGCGGAGTGTATATACCATCCCCGGCGTAAGCATTTTTATCCCTCCCTACATAGTCTTTCCAAACATGGCGTCAGCCTGCTGTTCAAAATTAAGCATCGAAGCAGGCCTGTTGCCTCCCCTTGAAGCTTCCAAAAATGGAGCTTCGCCCATTAACTTACCAGCGCGTATGCAGAACTTTATGAATAAAGGATTAAACCCAATTCCCGTTTCAGCCGCCATATCAAGGAATTCTTGAGTGTCATCCGCATTGCCCATTGCCCTATTAATAAACTCATGAACTTTCGGGAGCTTCCCCCCACTGTTCAAGAAAGGCTTTATCTCTTCATCAGACATGCTGGCACTTTCCCATTCGCCAAACTTGTCCTTGATCTCCTTCAAGACCTGAATCCTCAAAGCCTCCTGCCCGTCCGTGTACCGGCTAACGCCAAGGTTCACAAACTTCTGCATCTGCTCTTGAGTAAGATTAAGCTCCTTTCCAAGTACCTCTAAGTCATTCGCCGTCGTTTCATCGAGCGATACTCCTTCGGGTACTGTGAATGGTTGATAAATTCCCAAGGTCTGCGCTGGTGGATTGACTCCTCCTGGATTACCGTCTCCCCCAGGGGCAGTATTACCCGTTGCGGGGTTCGTGACCTGGACAGGGTTTCCCGTTCCTGCGACATTTCCCGTTGAGCCAGTTTGCGTTGGCGCGCCCGTTCCCGCCGATCCTTCAATGAGCGAGCCACCACTACCGCCTCCTGTTCCTTGGTCTGCCTGTAATAACATTTGTCTCTTCATTCTCATACTCCTTTTCATCTTCGTCATATAGCTGTGCCCTGTACTTAGCCGCACTTGTCAACTTCATATTCCCATCAGGACACTCTTCCAACAGGCTCATAATCATCAAGCCTACACTCCTACGCCCTTCGTTAAATGACATAACTGAAATATCAGGATTGAACGAAGATGCAAAAACCCCGCAATGGTCAACTAATCTTGAAACAAAACGCATACCCTCTGGAGAATTCATTAAGTTTCTAAAGTCTTCCGTGTCCTTGCATTGCAGCCTCTTGCCCACCCATCATACCTCCTAGACCTCCAGCCATCTCGGCCGCTTGTGCTATGTCCCTGATACCGGCTCCACCGGCCTGACCGGCTTGTGCCATTTGCGCCATCTGTTCCATCTCCTGTTGCTGTTGCATCATCTGTTGCCTCTGATAACGGATCATCTCAACCTCTTCGTTCGCCCTCACTATCGAAGCCGGTATAGCCGACAACTTAACAAACTGATCAATAATCTCATCCGCATTTATCTTATCCACAACATGCTCTTCTATACCTACAAGGCTTGCAGTCAACGCCACAAGCGCATTCACATTCTCCATAGAGCTGGCCTTCTGAGCTAATGCAAGAGTCGATATATACTCAATCTTAACATCAATATCACTCAACTCAGGCGGTGGCTCTGGTATCAACCCTTTACG
>Ga0123355_10018000_pt1 | contig 11189 bp, 9 predicted proteins | sample TergutEmb28metaG_3_FD_89872 | JGI IMG/M metagenome (GOLD analysis project Ga0123355, IMG submission 89872) | Embiratermes neotenicus P1 segment gut microbial communities from Petit-Saut dam, French Guiana - Emb289 P1 | ecosystem: Host-associated > Arthropoda: Insects > Digestive system > Gut ...
CTATTCTGAAGATAAGATTCAAGTAATAATTTAGCCTTGCCACATATCCCATAATACAGTAGTTTGGACAGTAATATATCATGATTCACAGAGTCGAAAGCCTTCTCCAGATCACAGAAGATGTTGCCAGCCATTGCTTTATTGTTTAGAGCATTTAATATTTCATTTGTTGGTTTAAAAATGGCATATTCAGTTGCTATGTGTTTTCTAAAACCAAACTGGTTTCCCACAAGTAAATTTTTAGTATTAAGGTGTTCAGTTAGTCTAATATACAAGGCTTTTTCAAAAACCTTTGAGAAAGAAGTCAATAATGATATAGGCCTATAGTTTGTTGGATTCATTTTGTTTCCTTTCTTATATATAGGTTTCATAACTGAAAACTTCATACAGTCAGGAAAATTTCCTAACAAAATAGACTTAATATGTAGCTGAGGCTTTACCACAAATTAGTATGGGTCTGAGATCCTGAGTAATACTATTTATTGTGAAGCCTTTATTCCACTAACTGATCATACAATTAGGCAGGGAATTTAATGGGCAACAATGCTTGTGACACTTAAAAAGTCCTTCCTTTTATACACATGTAATTATTGTTTCACCAAACATCTGTCTAACAAGAAGTAAACTCAGAAGAAAAAAAAGAATTCCATGTAACACATTATCAAGATATCTCACCTCATCACCCTCCTCAAGATCTGTATTTTTTACACTGAGTCCCAGGTATTGAACTTCCACGTCTTCAATGCTGTAACAAAACATATGCCAACTTTCAGTCTATTAATATGAAAATATTATAATAAGAAAAGTTTTGTTGGGTCATCAGCCATACTTATGTGGAGCGACTTTCCAGTGTTTCAGAGGCCACCTCTGCCTCCACTACCAGCACAAGGAAGAATGTACTGCTGTCAAAGTTTCTAAATACTAAATATTAGAGAAGCAAAAAGACCATTAAGGGAAGTGCGTTAAATGACCATTCAAGAAACAGACAATGCAGAAGGAAATCATATATCCTTCATGTCAATCTATTCCAGTCACTATATTCATTAATTTACAATATGGAATCTTTAACACACAAATGTGTTGGACATTGAGGAACACTCTAAAGGCACAGTGTTCAACAGAATTGCAGGTCACGAGTTATCATTCCAATGCCTAATTTCTTATTTTGTAACTTGTGTCAATTGTTGTCACTAAATCTGGAACATTCTGATTCATTCAATAGTTCACTAAACACTACATGACTGGGGTGGCCTATGGATGCTTGCTGTTATATCTCTCTTTATGACAAGTCCTGTCTCATATAAGACAGAGCCATACAAAATTTTAAGCATGTATGGCTGATAGCCTTTCTGCTGTTCTGATGACATCTTTGGTTTCCTAGCACTGTAGTTTTCCTTTCTGCAAATGATTTCAAGAGTTCTTATTTACCATATTTTATTCACTAATGCTCATGCCACGAGTGTTATGCTATTTCAACATGAAAAGAGTTTTATTTCTCTTGTTGTTGTATTTCCAATCAGGGATTTTGGTTTGAATTGATTTTCCTGTTTCTGTCATATTTCTTATCATATCTGAAGCCAGGATAGCTCAATCATTACAGTAAGTAGGCTAGGGGTTGCATGATTGGGATTCACTTTGCAGATCCAATGACAAGCAGTTTGAACCAACATGAGCTACAGATTTAATCTGGATAGTAATAAATGTTACTTTTATCAAGTAAGCAAAGTGGACAGATGAATCACGTAGTTACAGAGTAATTTAAGGAAGTAAGAAACTCAAAAAACACTCCTGAAAATGGAAAAATTTGCATTTACAAAATATGTTTCTGGACTCCAAAACACAAGATACATACCACTGAAGTGACAGCAAATGTGAATCCACTGTTTGTGTTTGCATCATATTGGCACAGTCTCGGGAAACACTGTGAAAACCACCCCAAGCTCCATTATGGTACACACTGACAACAAGATCCTGGGACAATTGTTGTCTGTAGAAACTTTTGTCCAGACAAAATGGTGGAGCCGTAGTGTCTGACAAAAATAAACACCTGAAAACATAGAAGTAATTAGTCTGACATAGTGATTGACAGTCCTACAATAAAAGCTTCATGGAGCAGAGTTCTTCTACAGAAGTTGACAATCTCTCAGAAGCCTAACAAATTCTCTGCCTTAAACATAACCCCAAATCCACTTCCATGTGCACACAAGATCCCCACTGGACTCTATATTGAGAGAGATGAACTCAGTCCATTGTCTCCCATCCTATTTCTTTACAATCAATTTTAATGCCATTCTTGCACCTGTGCTTACAGAAAGTGGGTTCTTTCCTTTAGACATTCTGAATAAAATTCTACATGAATTTACCACCTACTCATGCATGCTATATGTCTGCCCATCTTGACCTCCTATTTCCTTAAGACATTCTGGCTAAATTTTGATATGCTTTTACCACTTTATCACACATGCTAAATATCCAGTCCATCCCATTCTCTTATTTCCTTCAGATATTCTGGCTAAAATTGCATATTCTTTCACCATATGCTCAAGTATGCTACACCTATCCTATTCTCCTCACTGTGATGACACTAATATTACTTTGTGGAGAGTAATAAGTACAAAACTCTCCGTTATGCAGATCTTTCCAGCCTCACATTATGTTCTCTCTCTGTCATGCCCAAGTACTCTCACTCAGATTGACAATGATAGTGATCATAACTTGCAACTATGTCAAATTCCTTTTATCTAGAGCTAACAGCAAAAGTATTTCATACTATGATAACTTTTTATAATGGGAATTCATTTCAATTTTTAGCCACAAGTTATAAATCAGATTCTTGTTACAAGTAACTGCTTTAAAGTAACACTGTCTTCAGTTGTATCATTTTCTGTAATGCAAAGCCACTGAAAACCTGTTCTCAGCTTATATATGGAAAGTGTTTTGTAAAACACAAAAGGTGCATGAGAACAGGTTTGTGTCAAATGTTGACTCAAATACAAGACATGGATTACATTTCAACTAACAAGGAACAGATAGCAGATAAATTGGTTAAAGTGATTAAGAACATATTTTATGTAAATATGGGAAAGCCACTAGTAATGAAATGGAATGAAACAGAGGACAAGGATAGTGAACAAAGTGTATCATCAGTTGCAGGGAGTTCAAGATATCAAGGAGAGAAGAAATGTAAGCAAAGGAACTAACGAAGAAGAAGGCAGAAGAAAGAATGTAGATAAAAAAAGATCTGAAGAGGTCCCAAAGCAAAATGAGGTTACAGGTGTACTATCAAAACACCATGATGACTACCCTCCAGCAGGAGCAAGGATTCTTTATGGACAGGCCTCAGCAAGAACTAGTATCGTATCAAATTAAAAAGAAATCAGATAAGGTACATTATTCAGCCATCTTACACCGTAGTGTTCAAAGTCTGAGTAAGAAATTACTGGAATTAATTATACTACAGAGGTCAAGTTTGAAAAATACAGATATTTTATGTTCCTCTAAACACTGCTTAACCCTTATCCTGCTAACATGGAGAACAGGGTGAGCTCCTAATAATGCCAGCAACTGGCAGATGGGATTTAATTTGCCATTTAAAGGGTTAAAGAATGAGCAAATCACATCCATAAACATTCAACATTTTAAATTGGTAAATAGTTTTTGCATAGCAATGATAAGTTTGGTGGTACACATATATTTGTCGGCAAAGAGATAAAAGCAAGGGAGTTAAACTCTGTAACAAACTTGGGAAATATCAGCAATTGAACTAATGGACTATAGAATTATATTAGTGTACTTATATAGGTCACCACAGTGTGATGTGAAGAAATTTGTAGATATACTGGAATTATTAACCTTTTGGCGCTGGAATTATTTTTTTAATTTTAGCACATTCGGTATATAAAATGTGAATAATCCAGGAACCAAATACGTTAGAATTATGAAACAAACTGCATTTTGAAGAGAAAAAAAACGGAGAGTATATACCATGTTTAAAATATTCAGTAACTATATGTGTTGAATAAATATATAAAATGCAACGTTTAGAGGTTAGCAGTGCAGTACGACCACTATAGTCGTCATTAGGCGTCAAAAGGTTAATAAGTAAGGTATGAAATAAGAGGAAACATTTAGTGATGTTCGGTGATTGGAATATTACTTACTACAAGATAACAGTCATCAACAGGCACAAATAAGGTGAGCATTGTCTAATAATCTCTTAAATATTGTTGTAAGTCCAATGAGGGTCATAAAAAACACCAGTTCATTAACAGATGTTATGATCATAGATAAGATATTTCATAACACTGTAATGGAGATACTAGAATTAGGATATTCAGATCATTTTGCCCAGGTTTGAAATGTTGTGGTTGATAAGCCCAAAGCAGGTCATAAAAGAATTATAAAAAGAGTGTTCACAAAAAGGAAAATAGAAATATTTAAAAGTTATTTGGAAGAGGAATTATGGGAAGACACTTATTTACAAAAGGAAGTGAATAGATCTTATAATACCTTTTTAAATAAGTTTCTATATTATTTCCATAAAGCGTTTCCTCAGTAAAGATTAGTACAGAGTAAAGTACACAAAACAAGGCAGTTATCCAAAGAGATAAAGATATCTTGTCAGAAGCTATAACTGCTCCATATGCTAAAGACAAGAGTATCCCTATCCAGTAAAACCTTGAATTATATTCAAAGATACCAGATTATCCATAAAAAAGTAATATCTACAAAAAAAAAAAAAAGAGGAAATGATGAAGTTATCCTAACATCAACTAAACCAACTACAGAAATGTGGCAATTATAAATAAGGAGACAGAGAAATTCAATAACACTAACCAAAATATTGCTCATAAAATTGATTCTAAAATAATTACAAATCCACAGTACATTTCAGAACAAAATAATGCAATTTATATAAAGTGTCAAAAATATTTTAACCCACAATAAGCAAGGCATGTATGGACAAACCCTCTAGATTAAAACAAATTATAATATAAACTCTGTGTCTGTTTCTGCAACTACAGAAGACAAAGTACAAGTGGAAGTAAATAAATTAAAGGGTAAACTTTCTGCAGGTTATGAAGAAATACCCGAATTTTTAGTGAAGGAACGCTTGCAGCTTATCCTGTAACTTTCATTTGTAATATCTCATTAAACACAGGAACTTTCCCAAATTCAATGAAGATAGCTAAGGTATGACCAACTTATGAAAAAGAGAAGGAACAGGAAATTTCCAATATTACTGTTTTTGGTCTTTTAAAAAATCTTAGAGAAAATTAATTTACAAAAGAGTACTGTCCTACTTGAACAAACATGATGTGTTAACTGATACACAAAATGGCTTCAGAGATAATAAATCGATATATATGGCAACACAAACTTTTATAGAAGATATACAGACAGTGATGTATAACAGGCTATTAGTAATGGGAATACTCTTCAATTTAACTAAAGCTTATGATGTAATAAATCATAATACATTACTTGTAAAATTGGATCATTATGGTCTGAGAGGGACAATAAACTCATGGATAAGTTCATACGTGTCACATCGAAGGCAATTTGTGGAAATACAGGAAGTGGACAATAAAACGTCCAATTTAAAGTCATACACATCTTCATATAAAGTAATAAAACATAGTATACCACAGAGATCTGTTTTGGGACCCCTTTTGCTCCTATTATATGTTAATGACTTGCCGTTAAATGTACAGGGAGCAAAGGTAGTATTGTTTGCAGATGACACCAATACATAGCTCACAGAATAAAACTACAAATCTTTACAAGAAAATATAGCAAGAGTAGTGAAACAACTATAAAGTTGGTTTTTAAATAATTTCTAGTAATAAACACTGAGAAAACTAAAATAACGTTATATCAGGGAAAGGAGTCAGGTTCTAACATTAGGCCTAATTTACATTTTAGGAAAAAAAGAACTAAATAATGCATGAAATTTGAAATTCTTGGGAATTTACAGTACTGAAAATTTAAAATGGTATACTCATATACAGTATTTATGACCCTACCTGTGTAAGGTGTTTTATATGATTAAGTCATTACAAGATACTGTAAGCTTACCCGTTTTGATATATATATATTTCACAAAACTTCAATTGATACTAAGATATGGTATAATTTTCTGGGTGGAGAGAGAAAAATAGTATAATAGATTTTATACTACAAAAGAAGGTTCTTAGAGCAATAAAAGGAGTAAACAATAGGGTGTCTTGTAGAATAATATTCAAAGAATTTGAGATATTAACCATAACTTTGTTCTGTATTTTTGAGGTTTGTGTTATGTGACAAAGAATAAGATCTATCAGACTCAAAATTTAAAAATTCACAATTACAATACAAGAGGGAAAGAAGATTTGTATGTCCAACCATGGAACACTTCACATTGTAGAAAAAGTTCAGTAAACATGGGTATAAATTTATACAACAAACTGGCTGTAGGAATAAAGAGAAGAAAGAGTTTTAAAGGTTTTAAAAGTACATTACGTACCTTTCCATTGGACAACTCCTTTTACTCTACACACGAGTTTTTTGGAAAAACCACTGTAAGATTTGTCATGTAACATGAGTTATATTACCACATTGTATGTCAGTACTGAAGAACTGATTAATGTCTTGTGTAAATGTTTCATATTCCTTATTGTAAGAATTTTTTCATATTTTTGATTGATCTTTTCTTGCTGTTGATGTCTTATTTTATCTGTTTGTGTGATGAGTATTTCTGTGTGTGTAAGATCTGTGGTCATTATTTGTTTTGGACCTAGCTCCCAACTATAAGTTGACTCCATTATGTGTACTTTTTTTTTAACCCTTTGACGCCTAAAGACAACTATAGTGGCCGTACCGCACCGCTAACCTCTAAACGTTTCATTTTATATATTTATTCAAAAAATACAGGTACTGATAATTTTAAGCATGTTATATACTATCCGTTTTTTCTCTTCAAAATGCAGTTTGTTTCATAATTCTAACATATTTGGTTCCTGTTTTATTTACATTTTATATACAGAGTGTGCTAAAATTTAAAAAAATAATTCCGGCGCCAAACGGTTAATACAGCTAGCATATGTATGTGTCTTTGATGAGTTCTGTATCCAACTGGTTTTTCTCCTTCATGGATCTATGAAATATATAAGGAATTAAATAAAAACAAATAAAAAGTCAGTCTGTTTTAAAAAGTATGGAAGTATTACATGACATTATATTGCAATTTTATTGTTTTTATTGGTAATTATATTTTACATTATATTGCATATTTGTGTTTGATAAATTTAATTTAATTGTATTGTCTTAATTTTGATACATTGTGTGTTGAGTCTGTGATATATAACTTGAAATGATTTTGACATGATATATAAATTGTAATATGAATTTGACATATTCTATGTCACATGTTTGATGAAGTGGATTGAATGAACCCACTAAACTAAACTATATAATACATCATTCAAGGTGACAACCAAAAACACAACTTAATCAAAGCCTTGAATGTCCTCTTACCTGACATGGTTAAGCTCTGGATCTGTCACTAACTGCTTCACAAATGCTGGCAATATGTCTATTCCATGTGACTTAATGTCTGCCACAAGGTACAGCCTCTTGCAAGGTCCAGTTCTTCTCAGCTGCTCCAGCCAGGAAAAAGCATCTCCAGTTGGATGCAACACATGGACTGTCTCCTTGTTCAGGTCATATGCCTACATCACACAACATTACAGCAACACAATGGCATAGAGTACATTATAATTTGAAAGTCATTAAACTAGAGCTATCCCTCATTGGAGGTGGAAGTAGGAAAAGTGATCAGAACGTGTTGGGCAAAGCTGCATTGTGCAAACTTCTTTTGGGAAATATGCGGTTTCATAAATGTGGGTGTTTATGGAACCTCCAGTCACTTAAAATATCCACATTTTTGGACAATAAATATTTACACAGTGCTTGAGTATCTGATGCTGCCATGGTAAAGAGGGCAGAACTATAATATAAGAATTACTCAAATAGTATTTGGGTAGTTTCCAAGGTGTACATTAAGAACTTCACAATGCAGCCATGTTTATATCTCTTCATTACATAAAAAGGTTCCACACTGAATTTGTAGTTCTATTTGATTAACTTCCATAAAAAATTTCACATGCCTAGTCCTAGCAGTAAATTATTTAGAGCTATAAAATGGATAGCAAAATATATTTCCCTCACCATAATATCTTGTCTTTAAATTCTACCATTAGAACAAAAAAAAACAAAACAAAACAAAACAAAAAGTTATAATAAAATAAAAAACTAGACAGGGGCACATTTTCCAAAGACCTACTACCGCGCAACATTTGACGATATATTACATTTGTGTTAATGTTGCACCCACCCTATAAGCTTGCATAGTGCCCATGACAGTGTTATTTGTGATCAGAAAATTACAAAGGGAAAAGTGGAATGGTTTCTAGATGTGTGATGTTCATACCACATTTCTTAAATATTAAAGAAATGGATCAAAGTTATCAGGCAGAACAAACATCTATGATAAGGACACATGGACATTATGGTAGCATATCAAGATATAAAAAATTAAAATATGAAAGCTTGAAGCTTCCTTCCAGATTCTTTCCAATTCATTATTCATCAATCATCCTATCACTTGTTACTACATATATACTCTGCGATTCTTACAATGTTGTACAATAATCTACAAATAACTGCAAATTGAAACGAAATGAAGTTTATAAGAGAGAATTAAATAACTACAATATACATTTTAGAACAATGGCACAAGTAATGCAGAACACAACTGTGCAACTTTACAAACATGTGGTATGATCCAAGGAAATTAAAATAGAATACAAATTTTTTTGCTATGAACAATAACACAAAACAAACACCATCACTGCCAGCAGCAAAATGATGATGATGACGAAGACGATGACAACAACAACAACAATGAAGAAGAAGAAGAAAATTACAACTACAGTTTATCATAAATTATTCATACTCTGAACAATGAGGCAGGACACTCCTTCAGTATCAGTAAACATCTGTCAGACAATAAAGCATCATATTCTGGAAGACAAGACTCTTCAAAAGAAGAATTATTCAATCATATCTCAGTAATACAAGTAATTTTATAGTACTAGACAATAAAACTGTCATAAAATTTGGCACATTTTGTACATAAGCCCATAACATTCTAATAAAGCTATGGATGGCACAGAGGAGTGTGACACAAAATGCAGCAACAGAACAACACAACATGTCTTGCACCATACAACATATAGTTACACTGTCTCACCTTTCTGAGAAGTATGAACTTCCTGCCCATGCAGCAGTACTCTACCACAGTGACAAGGCTACTGTCAGTTGGCCACACTTCTTTTTGTCCCATACTGAAGAGCAGGAAGCCATGCTGCAGTAATTCCAGACCTTCTCTGAGAGTATTCTTGTTTGTCACAACTACCAAACAACAGCATGATCTTTCCTCAGCACTTAAGCACTGAAGGTTATCAGCAGGAACTGTCTTCAGGTCAGTCTGTGATGTATAACATGCATAATAATCTGTGAAACTATCACAATGAGAAGGTTATTTTTTTAAGGGCACAGTTTGTAAATGGCTCTCTTTTACCTAGCTTTAAAGTGCAAGAGATTTAAAACAATTCAATTTCTAAATAACTTCAGTTTATTTATCTTGAAAATGCAAATGAGATAAACAACTCTAAAGATATCTGAATGTCAATTAATTTACAAAACTCACCATGCTGTCAAACTTAAAAACATGACTAATAGATATGAAATTAAGCTTCTTTATTAATTATTTCAAAAAAGTAATCTCTCTCTCTCTCTCTCTCTACTATCTATCTATCTCTATCTCTATCTCTATCTATCTATCTATCTATCTATCTATCTATCTTTCTTTCTTTCTTTCTTTCTGTCCTTCTCCTTTTAGACTCAACAAGGGTCAACAAATATTACAACAACAATAATTATAACTACAAAATAAGGGAAGGTCTACACTTGGAGAAAAGTGTGTTCTTTTTAACTTTTCCAGGAGTGAGGGGGTGGGGGTTATATCTGTGTCCCTCCTGGTGGAAGTGTTCCTGTCACAAATTTCCACTGTTGACTGATACACATATTTTGCTCATAATAATGAATTAGTGTGATTTAGGGACAAAACAAGAGTCTTTGGGATATTGTATCAGGCTTAGAATACATCAAATCTGGAGGCAGTATGGGAGATACACTGATGTTTCAAGTTGGTGTCTCATTCTGTAAAGTGTTGGAGTTGTTGCCAGTTCTTCTGGAATATCTGTTTTTGTGTCAAGACACCCACAACTTCAATTAAACAGATACTAGCACAACAGAAATATATACCATTCAAAAAAGCTATTTTCTTCCTTCCGTCAGCCTCTCAACAGGTTGCAACATCAAAAATACTCTCTGAATTTGGATAATACAAGTATATTGTATAAGAAGGATTGCCACATAAATTTAATGTTGGTTCAATAGGTCTGTTAAAATCACTATTTTGAATAAATTAATCTATGATTTAAATTTGTTAAACATGAAACAACTCAAGAAATACTCAAAAAAATGCATAGATTTTAATTATACATATACTGTAGGCAAATCATTTCATTGTGATGGACCTCTTAATTTTAGAAATTTAAAAAATAATTCTAATTTCAATGTAAAGAATGTTGCTAATATATGCTGACCACAGATTTTGCCAACTGCGCATCCCTAATCTCTACACTAGTAGTTACTTACTTACTTACTTACTTACTTACTCCATGGTGCAGAGTCCTTCTTGAGAAGTTAACTGGATTGCAGCTAGTCAAGAAACTCCCCGCATTTCACGGAACCCGAAGATTCATTACCGCACTCACAAGCGTCCGCCACCTGTCTCTATCCTGCGCCAGCCCAATCCAGTCCATAAACACACACCCCACCTCCTGGAGGTCCGTTCTAATATTATCCGCCCATCTATGCCTAGGTCTCCCCAGTGGTTCCTTCCCTCCAGTTTCCCCACCAAGACCCTATACACTCCCCTCTCCTCACCCATACGTGCCACATGCCCAGCCCATCCCATTCTTCTCGATTTTATCACCCGCACAATATTGGGTGAGGAGTACAAGTCATTTAGCTCCTCGTTATGCAATCTCCTCCATTCCCCCATTACCTCGTCCCTCCTA
>Ga0123355_10018001_pt1 | contig 11188 bp, 10 predicted proteins | sample TergutEmb28metaG_3_FD_89872 | JGI IMG/M metagenome (GOLD analysis project Ga0123355, IMG submission 89872) | Embiratermes neotenicus P1 segment gut microbial communities from Petit-Saut dam, French Guiana - Emb289 P1 | ecosystem: Host-associated > Arthropoda: Insects > Digestive system > Gut ...
CGGATGGCGGAGCGGCAGCAAATAGACCGACGTGCCGAGCGTCAGCCGCCGGCTTGCCACCGCCGCCTGTGCAAGCTGAAGCAGCGGATCGAGGATCGGTATGGCGAACGAGACGTGGTCGCCAACCCAGAGTGAATCGTAGCCGCAGCGATCGACGGTCTCTGCAAGTTGCACGAGCTCGTCGATGCGCGGATGCCAAACGCCGGTCGCTGGCTCTGTGCGGCGATGGATGGTCTGGATGCCGATCCGGAGTTTGCTGTCGAGCTGCATGCCTAGGTCCCAATCCGTTCCGCTCTACGGTGCAGCGGGAGATGTGTCCTTGCCGATCGCGCTTGCATCGCGTTTCGCGACCCGGCGCTCGCCCCGCCCGGTCACGTCCACCCAAGCCAGGCCTTCACCGCCTGACCCATCACCAACTCCAGATCACGGCCTTTCAGCCACGGCAGTTCCTCAGTAAACATCGTCACACACTGCCGGTAGCTGCATGGCATGCGGGTGATGTCGGTCCCCCAGAAGAAACGCTGCGGCCCGAACGCGTCGAAGATGCGATGCAGCTCGTCGTGAATGTTTCGGAACGGGTAGGGAGCCGAGGAATAGGCCGGCGCACCGGTCGCCTTCAGCGCGACGTTCGGACACTGCGCCAGCGACAGCAGCTCGCCCAGGTTGACGAACGCAGCGTCATCCTTGGCCGATCGCACCAGGCCGCAATGATCGATGATCAGCCGCAGGTTCGGATGGCGTTCGGCGATCTGCCGGAACAGAGGGAGAAACCGCCAGGCCATCGTGGCGATCGGCGTACCAGCTTGTTCGGCCGCGGGCCACAGCCAGTCCATCGTGCCATCAGCATGCCAGGTCTGTTGCTCCGGCCGCGTCAGAGCCCAGCGCAGGCCAAGCATGCCGTGACGCTGCTTCCAGGTGCCGATCAACGCACGGCTCTCCGGCCTGTCAAGCGGGAACCAGCCAAGGATGCCGAACTTTTCAGGGTACTTCGTCGCCGCCTCCACCGCCAGCTCGTTCGAGCCGGGATCCCAGCTTGGTGGGTGCAAGACTGCGCCATCCACACCGGCGGCATCCATTTCAGTGATCAGTTGCTCGGCGGTGAAGCGGGAGGTCTGGCGGTGATGCGCGCTCGGCGTGCCGCTGCCCCAGATATGCACCTGGGCGTCGATAATCTGCATGATCGTCTCCTCCCTCACCTCGCCGGCATGCTGGGCGCGCGTTGGGCGTCATGCAACCGGCCCTGGACGCTCTGCGCGCAAGCCGCCAAACAGGGCAGACAATCAACGGAGCGAATACGTGCCGAACCGGATCTTGCTGACAAACGACGACGGGATCGATGCGCCGGGGCTCGCCGTGCTGGAACACATCGCCGCCGAGCTGGCAGACGAAGTTTGGGTGGTGGCACCAGTGCACGACCAGAGCGGCGTGTCGCACGCGATCAGCCTCCACCATCCAATCCGTGTCAGCCATCATGGCACACGGCGCTTTGGGATCACCGGCACACCGGGCGACTGTGCCGTGATGGGGGTGTGCCATTTCATGGCCGATGCGCCGCCAGATCTCATCCTGTCCGGCGTCAATCGCGGCTTGAATCTGGGGATGGAGACCGTGTTCTCCGGCACGGTCGGCGGGGCGATGACGGGAATGATGCTCGGCATTCCGTCGATCGGGTTGAGCCAGGCGTTCAACGACCGCAATAACGTGCCATGGGACACCGCGCGCGCGCTCGGCGCGCGAGTGGTGCGCGAGCTGTTGGCGGTGAGCTGGAACAAGGACGCGTGCCTGAACGTGAACTTTCCGGCCCTGCCACCGGAGCAGGCCGGGCCGCTCACACTGGCGCGGCAAGGCGTGGGCATGATCGCCGGCATGACAGTCGCGACGCGCACCGATCCGCGCGGCATTGACTACCACTGGCTGAATTTCCGCCGCAGCGACCGCCAGCAGGGGCCGGAAAGCGACTTAAGCGCGCTGCAGGCGGGAAAGATCGTCGTGACGCCGCTTCGCTACGATCGGACGGACGAGGAAGCGTACGTGGCGATGGCGGAGAAGTTGCCGCGGTTTGCCGGATAGGTTGTCGCCGCACCCCGGACCGGCGCCCGTTCAGCGCTCGGCCTTGGATGACACGGACGATATCGGCGGGAGGAGCCGCGCCACCCGTCGTTCGTCGACCTACAGCCCGCCTGTGACGTCGATCGTCAGACCGGTCACGAAGTCCGCATCGGACGACGCGAGGAAGCAGATGACCTTCGCCTGATCACCGGGCTCCGCAACGCGTCGCAACGGCGTGCTCGCGATCTGCGCCGCCTGCGCCTCGGGCGGACGCTGGTTCCAGTGCGGACGGATACGTTCGGTCAGGGTGAGGCTCGGCGCGATGGCATTCACGTTGATGCCGAACGGCCCAAGCTCGAACGAGAGCTTGCGCGTGAAGGCGATAATACCCCCCTTCGCCGCGCTGTAGGCGCTGGACGACACCTGCGACAGCCCGCGCCCGGCGATCGAGGCCAGGTTCACGATCTTGCCCGCCTGCTGCCGTTTCATTACCGGCACGACCGCGTGGCAGAACAAGAATGTGCCCTGCAGGTTAAAGGCGATGATGCGCTGCCAGTCGTCCAGCGACAGTTCATCTACCGTCGCCGCTGGCTTCGCGATGATCGTACTGCCGCCGACTGCATTCACCAGGATGTCGATACCGTAGTGCTTCGCTGTCTCGTCGACGACGCTCGTCACCTCGACCTCGCTCAGCGCATCGATGCAGTGGCCGACGGCTCGGCCGCCGGTCATGTTGATCTCCTCGACCAAACGGTCCAGTCGGCGCTGGTCGTTGTCCACGCCGATGATCAGCGCCCCCTCACGCGCCATGATCTCGGCTGTCGCGCGGCCGATGCCGCTGCCGCACGCGGTGATCAGAGCCGCCTTGTCCTTGAAGCGCATGGCGTAACCTCCCTGGCCGGTGACCGAGCCTAGCCCGGCAATTGCCGCGGGCGAACCCAGCACCGCGCGCGCTCTGTTGCTAACAGGTATTCACGGGGCCCCATTGCGACCGCTGCCTCCGCGGCCGTATGCTGCCGCTCGGGAGGGAGCGAGAGGTCGCCTATGAGGTGTCTGCCCTTCGCGATGACAGGCGGTGCCCTGTTCACGCAGGTGATCAGGGAGGCTCGGCAGGACAACCGACGCAACAGCCTGTGCCGATGTTGCGGCGCCCGTATGCCGATCCAACCCGACCGGCCGGAGCAGCGGGTGCGCTGTCCGTCCTGCCTCCGGGTCCAGCACGTGAGCCCGGAAGAGGAACCCCCGTGGCGGCTGACCGCGAGCGCCGCCGAGGCGCTGCGCCGCACGCGGTCCTGGATTCGCTGGATCGGCGCCTAGCGCGCCAGACATCCTGCTCCTTCAGGACCACGGCCAAAGTCGCGCTGCTGCCGTCCGTCCGTTCCGCGGCAGGGACGCCAGAGACCCGCGACGCTTGCCGCAGGCCACAGCGGCTAACATGATGACGGCTGCATTGAGCACTGGCCGACCATGACACTTTCAAATGATCCGACCACCGCCATCCGCGAGCTGACGCAACGAATTGAACCGCAGCTCATCGAGATTCGTCGTGACATTCACGCTCATCCCGAGCTCGGCTTTGAAGAAGTGCGCACCGCCGGCGTCGTCGCGCGCGAGCTCTCGCGGCTTGGCATGCCGCATCAGACCGAGGTCGGCAAAACCGGAGTCGTCGGCCTCATCGAGGGTGGCCGCCCCGGTCCGGTGCTGGCCATCAGGGCCGACATGGACGCCCTCCCCATCCAGGAAACCAGCGGCTTGCCCTGGGCGAGCACCAGGCCTGGCCTGATGCATGCCTGTGGACACGACATCCACACCACCACACTGCTCGGCGTCGCCGCTGTGCTGACGGACATGGCGCCGCAGCTCGCCGGCACCGTGAAGCTGATCTTCCAGCCAGCGGAGGAAGGCCTCGGCGGTATGCGGGCGATGTTGGACGCCGGCGTTTTGGACGCACCGAAGATCGACTTCGCACTGGCGTTCCACAATCACCCCGACATGCCCGTGGGCCATTTCGGGTTCGTGCACGGTCCGGCGTTGGCGGCGGCCGACGGCTTCGACATCACCGTCCGTGGCAAATCGGGTCATGCCGCCTACCCGCACACCACGATTGATCCGCTGGTCGCCGCAGCGATGCTGGTGACGCAGCTGCAGACCGTGGTGTCCCGCGAGGTCAACCCGATCCATCCCGCCGTTGTCACAGTCGGCGCGATCAACGGCGGCACAACCTACAACATCATTCCCGATACCTGTGTGATCAAAGGCACCGTGCGAACCCTGCATACCCAGGCACGCGACGCCGCTGAGGCGGCGATCCGCCGGCTGTGCGCCGGCATGCTGGATGGCATGCGCGTCGCCTGCGAGGTGCGTTACCGCCGCGGCGTGCCGCTGCTGCGCAACGATGACCGCGTCCTGAAGCCGACGGTCGCGGCAGTGCGCAAGCAGTTCGGAGACGTCGTGGATGAAGGGGTTCCGAGCCTCGGCGGCGAGGATTTCGCGCTGATGGCCGACCTTGTGCCAAGCTTCCAGCTGCGCATCGGCTCGTCACAGCCAGGCCGCGAGGACAAACTGCACAACAGCGCGTATCAGCCCGATGAGCGCTGCATCGGTTATGGCGTGCAGGCGCTCGCGCGCGCGGCGCTGGAATTGTTGGCGTGAGAAACCCTGCATTGCCCAGGCGTGCGTGATGCGCGTCTGTGTCTTCGGCGCCGGGTCGGTCGGTGGATACCTCGCCGGCTCCCTGGCTGAGGGCGGTACGAAGATATCAGTCGTCGCACGCGGCGCGCATCTGGCAGCAATCCGCTCTGACGGGCTCCGCGTCGAGATGCCGGACCGCAGTTTCACCGTCCGCCTGCCGGCGTCGGATGATCCGCGCGAACTCGGTCCGCAAGACGCGGTGCTGGTGACGGTGAAGTCGCCGTCTCTACCCGCGGTCGCCGCTGGCGCCGCGTCGCTGCTGCACGAAGAGACCGCGGTTGCCTTCATAATGAACGGCATCCCGTGGTGGTACTTTCATGCGCATGGCGGGCCGCTCGATGGACGCCACCTGCCGCTGCTGGATCCCGGCGCTGCACTTTGGCGCGCCGTCACACCCCAACGCGCGCTCGGCGGCATCTTCTGGCCTGCATGCTCGGTGCCGGCGCCCGGTGTCGTGCGCCTGCTGAGCGGTGCCGGCCGTGGCACCGTGTTCGGCGAACCAGATGGTCGCATCACGCCCCGCATCGAGGCGATTGCAGCAACGTTTCGGGCTGCCGGACTCCCGGTGAGCATCACGTCCGACGTCCGCACGCTCATTTGGCAGAAACTCGCGTTCAATCTCAGCGCCGGGCCAATATGTGTGCTGACTGAAACGCCGGTGCGCGACACGCAGACCGAGGACGCACTGATCGCATGTTCCCGACGCGTGCTCGCCGAGGCCGACCGCTTGGCACGCACCATGGGCATCGCCCTCGACATCGACGCCGACAACGTCGTCGCGATCAACCGCGGTCTGGGCCACCGGCCGAGCATTCTGCAGGATCTGGCGGCGGGCCGGCCGATGGAGATCGATGCGTTGTACAGCGTCCCCCTGGAGATGGCGCACGCGGCCGGTGTCGATATGCCGACGCTCGAACTGCTGGCATCCTTGATCAAGGCGAAGGCTCGCGCGAAGGGGCTCTACTCGCGCTGATCGGGGCTGCCAATCGGCGGAAGCCCGGAACGGGTGAACCCGCTGCCCCGGTTCAAATGGCGGCGGGCACTCAACGCAGGTTTCCCACCAGAACGGAATGTTGAATCTGCCGGAACGTTTCGGATAATACACGAACGCGAAGCCATAGGCTCTCCGTGCATCGACGGGCGACACGCGACGATCTCATGGCCTGCTTGCCAACCGCCCGGAATTGCCGCTACGGCTCTGTCATGGATAAGCACCTCACCGCTACGCTGACCGCGTGGCGTCGCCACTTACACGCCCATCCCGGACTGACACTGCATGAGGAGGAAACCGCGGCGTTCGTCTGCGCGCGGCTGACCGAACTCGGCATTCCGTTCGTGACTGGGATCGGTGGCAACGGCGTGGTGGCAACGCTGAACCGTGGGCGATCCAACCGCAGCGTCGGGCTGCGCGCTGACATGGATGCGCTGCCGATCAGCGAGACGTCCGGCACGCCGCACGCCTCCACCAACCCTGGCGTCATGCACGCCTGTGGCCACGATGGCCACACCACGTCGCTGTTGGGCGCCGCGGCGCTCTTGGTTCAGGACCAGACATGGGCGGGCACGGTGCAATTCGTGTTCCAACCGGCTGAGGAAGGTGGCGGCGGTGCGCGCAGCATGATCACCGATGGCCTGTTCGATCGTTTTCCGATGGAGCGCATCTTCGCCTACCACAATTGGCCTGGTCTCGAGGCCGGCACGGTGGCGGTGCATGAGGCAGCGGTGATGGCGTCGGGCGGACGCATGGAATTTCGCGTCAAGGGCCATTCCGGTCACGCCGCGCTGCCGCATTTGACGCGCGACCCGATGGTTGCCTCGGCTCATCTCTTGCTGGCTCTGCAAACCATCGTGTCTCGTAATGTCGATCCGCTGGATTCCGTTGTCATCACCATCGCCACGATGGAGGCCGGCTCCGCGGCCAACCAGATTCCCGGCGAGGCCGTCATGCGTGGCACCATGCGCACGCTGAAGAACGCCACCTGTGACGCCGTGGAGGAGCAGATCCGCCGCGTCTCGGCTGGCGTGGCGCAAACCTTCGGCGTGGAGATCGACGTGGCGCTCAGGCGCGGGAATCCGGTGACAGCGAATACACCGGCGGAACGCGACCTCGCCGCCGAGGCCGTGCAAGCCGAAGGGCTGAAGCTACGCCGCGACATGCTTCCGGCAATGACCGGCGAGGACTTCGCCTGGTATTTGCAGGAACGTCCCGGTGCGTTCGTCTGGATCGGCAATGGCCCGACGGATGGCGGGCGCGAACTGCACAATTCCAATTACGATTTCAACGATGCAATTCTGCCCACGGCAGCGACCTACCTCTCGGGCGTGGCGAGACGCGCATTAGCAGATTGACCGCCCGGTTATCCCAACTTTGACAATTGGGAAGCCAAACAGGCGATTTCCGGTGTCTTTTGCGCAAAAATGCTGATAAAATCAATGACTGCTAATCGCTATTTGCGAGTAACGAAGACGTACGATCCTGTGCAATTTGGGCACAACTATACTGCCTCTCTTGTCATTTCGCGTACGACGCTGTCGGCACAACATGCGCCCGGATTTGCATTTCGCAAGGTGGCGCGAAAATCTATTCGCTTTCAAGCCAGAAATAAAAAAGCGGCGTTGCGCGCGTACAGGCTCAGCTGCCGCACTTACGCCGGCTGGCGTGCCGCCGCCACCGCGACGTCGTCAATCCGGTCCAGCGCATCAACATAGGTTTCACGGATGGACACCTCGATATCGAGGGGGTTGTCATCACATGCCTCGATCCGTGGATCCGACAAGAGCTGGGAGCGAAACGCCGCGACAGCCTCGATCAACTGAGGCGCGGCCGCGCGCAGCGAGGCGGTGGTTCCAGCCTTGGCCTCCATGATTGCAACTTGTAGCGGCACGCGCGTGTTGTCGGTCAATCCATTCAAGCCGAAGTCGGCGATCTCCTCGTAGTCGGGGTCGGCCGAGTCCCGCAGGGCTGCCTGCAGCGCGCTGATCTGCGCGTCCACCTTGTCCGCTGCCCGCTGAAACGCTTCGCGGGCCGCCACCCACATGTCGGCCAGGTCGAGACCCAATTCTGCCAGCTCTGTCTCGTCCAATCCATCGTCGCGGTTCAACGTGATACCGAGAACGCGGCGGATCCACTCGCCCTTCGCGGGACTAGGGGTGAAGGATTGCGACATATTTGCCCACTCCGCAATGATCAGAAATCGTAGTCGAACAGTTGCACTTCTTCGCCGAACATTGAGTCAATGCTGTCTACGTCATACTCGGCCGTCACCTTCTTCAGCAATTGCGTCGCCGCCTGAACTGCTGCGTCGTTCGCCGAAAGATTGTCTGCGTTCCTCTGCTGGTGGACAGCACCGAAGAATTTGTTGAGACGTAGTTCTCCGCTCATCGCGCTCTTGATGCTTGCCTTCCCGTGGTTTGTGGGCCAAAGCGACACGATCGCATTGCACTCCTTCTTGATCAATTTTGGCACATCCTCGCGCGTCGATCCTAGCTCCTTGTTGGACTGCACGCCGCCTGTCGCCGTCTTGACAACCCAATTCATGCCATGGGCGAGCAACGCGCCGTTGTCGCCTTGGCGGGCCGGCCGTGCATTCGGTGCGGTGGCGTCAATTGCGTGGTTGCTGCCACCAGAACCGATTGCGCTCTCTGTCTCCATCTTGACGTACAGCATCACTCGCCCGTCCGTCCCCTTCACCTGTTGATAAAGGATAGTATTCATGCCGGAGGGGAGCATGTGATTTGGATTTGCCGGGTTGTAGTAGAAATCCATTCCACGCGCCGTCTGGCCCGACACGCCCACTCCTACTTCCTTCGCCTGCTCGGAGATGTGAGAGGACTTTCGTGGGTAGACCTCGGCGGCACAGGTGTCGAGGAAGCTTCGCAATTCGACACCGCACGGCGCCGTCAGCGCACCCTTCTCATAGGCGCCACGCTTTCCCTGAGCCTTGCTCTTCAAAGCCCAGACTAAGTCCACACAGTTCTGCTGAGTTGCCGGTAGCTGCGGTTGATGAGTGCGGATGGTATCGAACAGCGCAAGGCCACGCTCGATCTTGTCCGCTGCAAGCTGCAGCGCCGCCGTGCGTTCCTGTGGGTTCATGTCATCGAAGCCCGGAATGTCATTACGGAACACCTCCACGACTTTGCCGTTGGCACCCGCGACTCGGTTCGGTGTGTCAAGCGTGGACTGTTTCGCCGCCGCCAGTTGTTTTAGCAAATTCGGTAGAAAACTGTCACGGATTGCCTGGCCGACGCCCTGGTTGTTCGCGGCAAAGCCAGCCCTGTGCTGGTCGGCCTGCACATCAAGCGCGTCGTACGCGGTGCGCTTATCCTGGGCGTCTAGTGTCTGGCAGTCCTCCAGCTTCTGGATTAATCGGTCTAGCTCCCGCATTCCCTTGTTCATGGCATTCAGGATCGCCTCCCATTTCGTGCTGGTGGCGTTAATCCCGAACGTTGCCTTGAATTGTTCCTTGGTTTTTTTCGGCATGGCATCACCCCAATTCGGCGCTCTACCGGCCAACACGATTGCTGGCAACGTAGTTCATTTGGCATTCTCCGGATGGGAGCCTCTCCGGGAGACGTTAGGCGCGTCCAGAAATCGGTCAAACAAGAGCGTAGGTCGGTCCTCGCTGGCCATCTTATCTGTCCAGGGTATCGTGTTGATGTCGCGTAATCTCGATCAGGTGTCGTCTGTATCGTCTGCCGCCCTGTCGACACGTCGACGTCTGCTGAGACCGTCGATTGCCCATGAGTCGGGACGCGTGGGATCGAGCTCGGAGGACTCGTCGAGCCCCGTATGTACCCAGGGGCATCGGCACGATCGGCGCATTCCCCTGATGGGAGCGGTGCGAGTCGAGAGACACATGCACCGTTCTGCAAGAGGTTGGAGGGGAAGTTCCGCCTAAAGCATCCAGCCGATTTGCGGTGCAAGAGTCCGGTCCGGATTGGCTGGCGGAAGGCTCGCCGAAGTTATAGCGTCCGGAATAGGCAAGCGAATCGTCGATCGTCATAGCGGCGGCGGCATCGATGCATCGAGCCTCCGGAACGGATTGCGCCCACTGCTCGCTCTCTCAGCCGAACCGGAGCGGGGGATGTTGCGTTCAACCGTTTCGCCCCTGCCCTACCCCACGTCGCGCATTGCCGCTGCGAGCAATTCCAGCCCGAGGTCGATCTCAGCTTCGGTCACCAGCAGTGGTGGTGCGATGCGCATGACGCCGCCGGAAGCGCCGGCGCGCACGATATTGGCGCTGAGGCCGAGTTCCAGCGCGCGGTCGGTGACCGCATCAGACAGCGCGGCGGCGGAGCGGCGATCGCCGTCCTCCTCGTCAATGAATTCCAGGCCCAGCAGCAAACCTCGGCCGCGCACGTCGCCGATCCACCGATGGCGCGACTGCAAGATGTGCAGTCCGTCCTTCAGCCGTGCGCCGAGCGTCGCGGCACGCTCGGCAAGGCCGTCTCGCTCTACGATCTCGAGAACCTTCAGCCCGACCGACGCTGGCAGCGGGTCGTTAACGTGCGTGGTGTAGAACAGAAAATCTCGTTCGTCGCAGGCAGCACTGATCGCATCGGTCGTCAGCACGGCGGACAGCGGCAGACCAGCGCCGAGGGTCTTTGACAGCACCATGATGTCGGGCACCACGCCGTCGCGCTGGCAGGCATACATGTGACCGGTGCGGCCGAGACCGGTCTGCGCCTCGTCGAGGATCAGCAGCATCCCGCGCTCCTCGCACTTGGCCTTGAGCGCGCGTAGGTAGCCTTCGGGCAGCTCGATGATGCCGCCACTCGAAAGGATTGGCTCGGCGATGAACGCCGCGGGATTGCCGGTGCTTTGGCGATCAACCAGCGCGAAGGCGTCGTCCAGCTCTGCCTGCCAGGACACCCCGGCAAAGCGCGGGCGGAACGCGTTCGGCGCCGGGATCGCGAAGGATCCCGCAGCGGCGGGACCGTAGCCGCGGCGGCCGGCCTTGTAGGTGGCCGACGCGGCGCCACCGGTCATTCCGTGCCAGGACTGCGCGAAGCCGATGACCTCCCAGCCCCCGGTCACAAGTTTGGCGATCTTGATCGCAGCCTCGTTTGCCTCGCCGCCGGTTGAGAGCAGCATCACCCTCGGCAGTCCGGGTATGGTGGCAGCCAGGGCTTCGGCCAGATCCACGACCGGTCGGCTGAGCATGGACGAGAACAGGTGATCGAGCGTGCCCGCAGCGGAGCGCACAGTGGCGACGATCTCCGGATGGCAGTGGCCGAGGATCGCACTCATTTGGCCGGAGGTGAAATCGAGCACACCGCGGCCGGCCTCGTCGTAAACGAAGCTGCCTTCGGCGCGGACCGGCACGAAGGGCACGAAATCGCCGCCGTAGTTCAGCATATGGCGTCTCGCGCGCGTCCAGAAAGCCGCCTCAGGCGCGGCCAAGGCTGAGCCATCCATCATGGTTCCCCTTGTCGATCCGCGCGAACG
>Ga0123355_10018002_pt1 | contig 11188 bp, 9 predicted proteins | sample TergutEmb28metaG_3_FD_89872 | JGI IMG/M metagenome (GOLD analysis project Ga0123355, IMG submission 89872) | Embiratermes neotenicus P1 segment gut microbial communities from Petit-Saut dam, French Guiana - Emb289 P1 | ecosystem: Host-associated > Arthropoda: Insects > Digestive system > Gut ...
CCCCGGAAGCAGCGAAAAGAAAAACTAAAAAAAAATGCACTATTGTAATTAACCCCCCCCCCCCCCCCCCCCCAAAGAAAAACGCAAAACTATCAACATCGTACCCCACAATAAATCCGCAAACTACTTCATTATCGCCTTACGCGAAATCAAAAGGGACTTTGGCGAGTCATTTGCTATGATACTCAGATGTCGCTGTATTAAGTGGTGGATAAATGAGAGTGCAAAGTTGGCTACATGTGCAGAATTGAGGGAAATTACGGCTCCTGCTCAAAATGATACCCCGTTCCTAACCGTTCACGTAGCTTCAGGGCTACCAACAACGGCTAATCCTTCCCTCCTTCGGCGGATGATACCTTAATTTGGTTTTGTAATGTAAATTAGTATAGGCATTTAGTACTGCATGATCAGGAGCTCCACGGTTTGTACTCTTCCTCAAATAGGATATTACTAAGACAGCAGCACTTAAGGTAAGTAGGAGAAACGTACGGCGTTTGGAGTATACGTTGTGGAGATGAGAAATACTATATTAGAAGAGTTTGTTCGGTAAAGTAGAAAGAAAGAAGCCACCTGGGTGCCAGAGTTGTACTGGCAGATGAAATGATGTTATTAAAATGAATCTTGAAATAACGGGGGTAACTTGTGTGAAGGACCGACCCGGTTGAGGGCAGGGTCAAGTGGCACACTCCTCCTATATCCTATAATGAATCTATGTTTTCCGCAAAAGCTAGGGAATAACTGAGCACGTCAACGTATGTCAGTTATTCAAGAAGCACTCTCCTTCACAGAGTAGTAACGTAGTTTGTTTGTTTGCTTGTTTGTTAATGTAAATTGAAAGAGATTTTGGAAGACCAAACAAGAGCAAAACACACAGTTGATTTGGGGGCAAGGCGTTGTGTTTAAGACGGCACATCTCATGAAGATTGTGATGATGATGATGATGAGGAGGAGGAAGGTGCAGTTTAATTGTTAACGTAATTGTAGATGTGTTATGCTTATTGCAAATATCAGCAAAACTAATTATTCAATACAAGTAAAATTTTAAAATTTCAAAAGTAACCAATATGCTGAGTAAAGAGAGACCAACTTGATGCCACTTGTTTTATTATTACTTTATTCAGTGCTCAACATGTTTCGAATGTTAATACATCCATCCTCAGGAGCTTGCGACTAATTCATTGAGTTACTTCATGGGTTTTATCTGGTTCGATGTGTGTTGGTGTTACGTTGCAGTGTGGCTATGGTGGTGTGGTATCCGTATGCAGGCTTCAGCCTGCATACGGATACTTTACTCAACTATCAAGATGACGTACGGTCCAATAAACATAAGATTAACCATTACGTATTTTTCAACATTTCCACGTCACAGCAGTGTAAAGCAAAGACACACCCATTTGCTGAACAGGGTGCATTATCTCTTAAGCTGTTCCCCAGGGTTTTCCTATCCCATAATATTGTACATCTCATTACAGGATCTCAAGTAAGCAGTCTTGCAAAAGCTGAGGGTGACGTACATGTCACAGTGTTGAATAGATTAACAGCGTAATGCGATAAAGAAACCGCGGATGATAAAACTAAAACCGTAGAAATGGAGGAGCGACACATACGGAGAACGAAAGATGTAACGTCATGGCACCCAAAAGAGTTAACCCTTTAAACGCCGAGTTAAATCCCATCTGCCATTTGCTAGCTCAGAGCTCACCACATTCTCCACGTTAGTAGGTAAAGGGTTAAATCTTCACCAGCACTACTGTGAGAATTTCATATCAAGCAAAAAGAATGAACGCAACCATATATGTACTAAATGCAATAGAAATATGCTTAAATGTAATTAAATATCTGGGATAAAACACACCAACATAAAAAATTATTACAGGTATGGAAGAAATTATTGCACAATACATTAGTTGAAATCATGCAAGATCAAAGGGCATTAGAAAAAAAAAGAGACAGAGAGAGAGAGAGAACTAGGATGCAGTTAAGAACGCATAATATATTTGATATTCGTGTGTCCGTGCATCGTTAGTATGATTTTGTAATTACAACCAACAAGATGCAACTATTTTTGATTATTTATTTCTAAAAGGCTCTACATATTTCTACATTTTACATTTGAACATATTGCATTTTCAGAATTATTAGATTATATCTTAATTGTTACTTGTTAATTAACCTATTTTTTTAACTCATTGACTTTAACTGTTGACCCACCCAATTTTAACTATACAATTATTTTAAGTATTTGTAAACAGAGTCTATAGTATTACTTTTATCTACCGTTACAGTTGACAATACCTGAAGCTGAATGTAAAATTATGTGCTCTTGATGATGGGCGGAGGAACCGCCCGAAACATGTAGAGCCTTTTAGAAATAAATAATAAAAAATAGTTGCATCTTTTTAGTTGTAATTATAAAACCAATGCATAATGTACTTTCTAAGCTGGCCGCTGTGTGTGGGAAGATAGAAACACAATGCCAGAAAAGAATGCAAACATCTCTGATGAAGTTACATTTTGTGCTGAAATAAAAAAAATAAGAAGTAGAATTGTGTAAGCGATTACCATTTGGTCGAAAACATTATACATTGTCACAGGAAGTCGAAAACATGAGGCACGAATTTCCTCTAAACATTTACTTTTGGGGCCGTATTTCGTAGTTTATTCCTGTAGGCAAACTGATATGGCCCGACAAAGAAACAGGCGGAGGGCACGATTTTAATAGCTTCTTATCTCCTCTGTGTGCTAGATGTCCTGCCCATCTCATCAAACTTGATCTGATCACTTCAGTTCTGAGAAGCATAATTTTTTAGATCTTGATTACAATTCAGTTGTCTCCACACAGTATCCCTGTTTTTGATTAGTATTTGCATGATGTGTTACTCTCTAGCCAGATTATTATTTACATTTTAAGAGCTATAAACACAAAATAAGATCGCGTGAGCTGGATTCATCTTACTCGCGACAGGAAAAGATGTTGGGCTCTTGTGAAGACGATAATGAACATTCGGGTTCCATAAAGTGCTGGTAATTTCTTGACAAACAGACGAACTATTGCTATCTAAAGAAGGAACCAGCGCTATAAAGTAAGCTAGTTAATAATTATAATCACAAGCATTCGCTTTTTTTCATTCGTAATATCTGAAAGAGAAGCAGATGTTGAGGTTATGATCATGCTCACAGAGCCAACTTTAATTCAAGCATACCTACCACTTTAAGAGATGTAAAATGTTACCGACATTAAGATACAATACACTACCGTCTCCATCTACAAGTCGGAAGATCGCGGGTTCGATTCCCGATGGTGTCATTGGGATTTTTCATTGACATAATCCTGCCGGCCGCACTATGGCCCTGGGGTTGACTCAGCCTCTAACGAGAATGAGTACCAGGAATATATCTTGGGGGTAAAGGCGGCCGATGCGTACGGCTGACAACCATACCACCTTTATGTGCCGTCTGTCTTGAAATCTGGGAGCCTTGACTTCCTGGAACCCTCAGGGACTGTCTAGGCTTGTAATGGGATTGCTTTAGCTTCTACCGTCTCCGTAAAGCGACTCTTCGCGTGTAAAGCTGAGAACCTGCTGGAAGAAAGTCGCATCAGAAGAAGGCTTAACATCCCAGCAGTCTTGACTATACACGAACACTGAATTACTTCCTTTCGATACGTAATCTCAGATTCCATAAACGAAAGGTTTGGCATTAAATCCCAATTTTATCGTGGTCACTGCTTCAAGAGTCTGGTGGAGATTTAGAAGGCAAAATTAAAATAAACTTGAACAAATAACAAAGAAGAGAACTGCTGTGGTATGTTACCGAAGAAAGAAATTTTTCTAACTCTATCATCGTCGTCATCATCACCACCACCACCGCTTGCCGTAATCATTCTATTATCATCATCACCATCATCGTCATTGTCAGACTATTAGTCCATCTTTACGAAACTTTTCAGAACTCATATCGCGCATGCTCAGTGAAATCTTGACATCAAATTATCCCTCAGCAGCTATAGTATGATGTACAGTGATACCTCGGCTAACGAAGGTAATTCGTTCCGGGATCACATTCGTTAGCCGAAACGAGCTCCTGGAATGGCCCGACCGTTCATGTTTGCTACTTTATGTTAGCGCGCGCATCCACTAAAACATTCGTTAGCCGAATCCATATTCGTTAGCCGAGTCCGAAAAATAGCGAAAAAAATCTTCGTTAGCCGAAAAATTCGTTAGCTGGGTCACTCGTTAGCCGAGGTATCACTGTATAAGGGCGAATCAATGGGAAGATTAGTTGTTGAAACCGTGGCTATAGATGGGATTTGTGAAATAATAATTCATGAAGGACTTACTTGTAAAACATATATTGTGCAGTGGAATGTCGCCTTCCTCCTCTCTTCAGATCTGCGAAAAGAAAGTTATTGATCAGCTGCAGCGTGATTGTATGGATTAATGACACATTAAAATGATTCGAGGTTCATCCTGTTGACAGGATGGCAATAAAAATTTACCTGTCGATTCTTCCTCACTACATTCATTAAAACAATATGTCACTGGTAACTAACAATCATAAAGTTAATCGCGACTTTTTGTGCTACGAAACCAACCTTGGTCTGATGTAGGTCACTAACCCGTAACGTCCATGTTGTGGTTAAAGGAGCACCATGAAAATTCCTGTTGAAGCTAGCCGGCCGGCTTTAATACTCGATTCGTTGCACAGTCGTGAGAAAAAGTGAATGCCACCTCAGAATTATGCGATAGCAGTTGAACGTAAAAGAAAAGATACGGGGTTATAAATTCCAGACTTAGAAGATATCAGTAAAAGGTTAGGAAACGAGGCACAGCTTACGACGTTTGGTGTGTTCACTCTGTTGTTGACTCCACACAGAATTTCTTTTGTATAATCTTAAAAAAACCATAAGATGTTCGGAAAAATGTGCTTGGAACAATGTAGGGGTGCACAAATCCCTGGCGCCAGGTCGCCGCGGCGAACATTGGATGCCACTGCGCCCGATGTTCCTGGACCCGCAGAAGGAACTTGCTCCAAGTTACCCTTCTGGCAGCTAGAATTTTACGGTGGCTGCTAGCTTTCAGAAAAATTTCTGTACCTCTGGCCTAAAGCGTAGGTTTTTGTTTGTTTCTAGAACTTTGGTTTGAAATAGTTTTCGGTCCGGCAAGTATTTAGCGATGCGCGCAGAACGGCACTTAATTCTTCATGTAGTGTCCGGTATTGTTCCATTTTAACGAAAACTTGCGTGTGCCGACAAATTGAAATATAATTCTGCAATATAAATATTCATGAAAATACGGGCAATAGGTTCTTCCAATTTTACGAACAGACACATAACTAAGCAATGCGCCAAATAGGAAATGTACATTGTTGAAAAATTATCTTTAAGACTTAAAGGGAAATTGTGGATGTTCTAACGTAACCATTGAATTTGGGGCAGAAAGGCCATTAAGAAAACAGTTTCTCTGCATACACAAAGTAAAAAATAGCTAACCTCAATAGAATTAGATAAAATAAGATAAGAGCATTTGGAAATATTTATGTTTATTGTCATTACAAAAACAATGTTACTCGCGTCAAAGGTTTCCGACTTGCTATCATCAGTATTTAGCATTTCAAAGAAGTTCTGTTATAATAATATTCCGAAAAATAATTTGGAAGCACTTGACCCAAATGCTTAATCAACTACAACAGTCCGAGTGAAATGAATAAAGTTCGGTTTGCTTACTCAATAAAACACCAATTACACTGGTCAACACACAAAATGTATCCGTAACCAAAATAGTTGATTCCTCTTCAATTCAATGTGCTGAAACCAAATATGGCCTTAGAATTCAATTCTTGGCTATAGTTGTCATGATACATGAAGTGTGGCTTAATGCATAAAATAGTTACTTGGGAAGGGATACACGTGTCAGCACTGCGCTCCCAGATGGTGAGTAATGATTTCTGTGTATCGTAAAAGGCACGAACATCTAGTTCATTTCTTTAAAATGGAAAGGGGCCTTGTTGTTTGCACTGATATTGATGGCCTGATGCAAACACTCAATATTAACCACAATCCTCTGGACTGGCGACTCTTTATAGACTCATCTCAGCTGAGTCTCAAAGCACTTCTCCTTCACAATGCCAACACCCTACCTTCTATTCCTGTTGGTCATTCAGTGCATAATAATGAGTCGTATGAGAACCTGAAGATTCTGATGGAAGTCTTTAATTACAATAAATTCAAATGGCAAATCTGTGGTGACCTAAAAGTGATTGCCTTACTACTTGGACTACAACATGGATTCACAAAATATTGCTGCTTCATTTGTGAATGGGACAGCAGAGCTCAGTCTTTTCATTACTCACGAAAGGATTGGCCTGCCAGAAAATCTCTGGAACCAGGAATCATGAATGTGGAAAATCAACCACTAGTGAAACGGAGTAAAATTTTGTTGCCATCCATGCATTTAAAGCTTGGCCTGATGAAAAATTTTGTAAATGCCATGAACCAAGAAGAAGCTGCCTTTACTTACTTATGAGAAAAGTTCCCCAGACTAAGAGAGGCAAAACTGAAAGAAGGTATTTTCATTGGCCTAAAAATACGAGACATTATCAAGGACGAATTCTACGACAAACTCCTTTAAGGCAACGAAAAGGTAGCTTGGGACAGTTTTAAATTTGTAGTATAAGTATTTTTGGGAAACAGAAGGGCTCAAAACTATGAGGAGCTTGTAAACAACCTTTTGCAGAGCTACCAGAAATTAGGCTGCAACATGTCACTAAAAATACACTTCCTTCATCGCATTTGAATTTTTTCCCGGGGAATTGTGGTGCAGTGAGTGATGAACACAGAGAACATTCCCATCAAGACATTTCTTCAATGGAGAAGAGATATCAACGGAAATAGAACTGTGCTATGCTCGCCGACTACTGCTGGACTTTGGCAAGGGATATCCCTACCATGGAATACAAGCTCCAGGCAAAACGGGGGGGACACGCAATTTTGTTTGTGTTAAATAATGAACTTACATGAAAAAGACTGTGCAGATATTCAATTTACGTTGTAAATATTATCTCTAAACAGAATAAGTCAACTAAACACATTCTTTTCCACTGAATATTATTTAGTTTTTTTTTAATCCACCGTTCCGTATAATATTTCAACCTCTTTCATAAAATATCATAGTGTATCATAATTTTAAAACTAGAGCCAAGTAATTTTTATGTCCCTTTTGTAACTTCATAGATGCAAACAAATAAACTAATAACATATTCATCACAGATACAAAAAACGTTCTGAAATTTGTTGTCCAGTGTTATCAATCGCACTAACAGCTTCCAACTTTTCTCATCTCTAGTTCACACTTCACTGAGGCTTGCTTACTCAAATAACACTGCGAGCAAACCTTCACCACCATTCCTGTAAACTGTTTTCATAATTACAGGTGAACGATATAAATCAAAGCATTATATCGACCAGATTTTTTGCAACCATCACACCGGTGACGGTGACATAGGTGACTTTAAATCGATATATCAATCTATTCCTACTTAATCACAGAGATAAGCTTTGTCATAAGCATGGAAACCAGTGGCTGTGGCGTCACAGGTGTGTTACTTTCAAACCAGGGGTATTATATAAGTTATGTGTACACATTCAGTTCATACCGCGCAGTAAACACATTCCGTTTCGATTATAAAAGCCAATGAAATTGAGATCCATACAAAACATGAAAGTATTCTACGTAAGCAGGAAGTGGGATATCTGAATGCTAAATGTGGTGGTACATAACGTAACCACTAAGCTTTAAAAGTTTAAACACAAGGATTATTTTGAACAGATATACAAATTTCACCCTTTACATTCTTCGGTATCTGTGCTGAATATTTAAACAGATTGGCGGTGTTTGAAAACAAAGTGTTGAAGTGCTTCAAAGTGAGGGGTAGTAACATGAAGCTTTAGATTACTGTTACATAATGAGGAGCACCGTAATTTTCCCACTCAACATTCAAATCGATGAGGACGAGGCGGCATGCATGAGGTTGGTGGGCAGTTCAGAAATCAGATGAATTCATTTTTCATAAAATGCAAGGACTAGCTGGATAACTGTTAGCCTGTCAGTAATAATTGGTCCATGGGGTTGGTTACAAACGGGGAGGTATTTACTGACACTGCGGTACATCTGTAATGCAAGCATATGTTTGCATTTACAGTGTGTCGCACGTCAACAGCAATAAACGGTCATGCGTGTAAAATACAACCACCTCCCAATTTCGTACTCTTATTGCATCGGAGAGCACAGTGGGATAGTGCAGTCAGTATAGTGACAGGACTAAGCTCTGGACGAACCGGTGTTCGAGTCCCGGCAAGAGAAAGAGATTTTTCTCTTCCCAAAATACCCGGGCGATGTCATTGGAATTTTTCCTTCCGGCCGCATTACGGCCATGAGGTCGACTCAGCCTCAAACAGAAATAAGTACCAGGAATATTTCCTGCGGGGGTAAAGGTGGCCGGTGCGTAGGGCTGACAACCTTACCACCTTCATGTGCTGATTGTCTTGTAATCTGGGAGCTTAAGCCTCCTGGAACCCTCAGGGTCTGTACAGGCCTGTAATGGGATTGCTTTACCTTTACCGAAATATCTGGGGCCCGCCCAGCCTCTTGTGCGGTGAGTAGCGGGAGCTTTTTCTCCGGCGGAAAAAGGCCGGGGCGATAGGCTGACCACTCACCTCAATCCAGTGCAGATATTAAGAGTGAATGAAACTACACCTGTACGCTCCTTATATTACCTAATACATTGTATAGGGACAAATTTACCGTTTTTTTATTCCAATGGCGAACACGTTTGTTTGTTGAATGTGACACTAACTTTTATATACCCCTTAGGCCTACGTAAGTTTTCATTAAATTTCCCCTCTCCCTCCAAGGCGCAAGGCTTCACGATCACACTCATGCACACCACTCTCGGTAGGATTCCTCTGGGCGAGTGATCAGCCCGACGCAGAGACTTCTACCTGACGACACTCACAAGAGACAGACATCCATGCCCCGGCGGGATTCGAACCCGCAATCCCAGCAAGCGAGCGGCCGTAGACGTACTCCTTAGACCGCGCGGCCACTGGGATCGGCTTTTCATTAAAATATTTATCGTATATTCCACCTACAAGTTCGCCAAGGAGTAAGATGAGAATAGCACACTGTTCCCAGAGTCCAGCCACAGAGGTCGTTAAACGCCTAATGAACTGAAGGTAGCTGATGAACAAGACGGCATACCTCTCTTTCCTTCTTACCTGAGTCAGTGAAATGGCAATTTAGTCGTGCCACGGCTATATTCCCCTCCCAATCCCCTCCCCCCGACTCATAGTCGATGAAGATGTCTATGGTGTTGGCAGCTCAAGGACGGTAACATTACGCCCCTCCTACATTTCTTCCTCGACCAGCTAAAATAATGGGCATCACCCCGGTACAATAAACTTCAGTTGCTGCCGAGTCTCCTTCCAAACTCTCTAAACCACATCTTATTACATTACACCTCAGCAGTGCCTGTTCTGGCATCCTGTTTTGCCACGCTGAATACATTGGTTCCTCCAAAACCAGCCTGACTGCAAAACACACACACGTACTGTTATGTGCAAGTTCTCTATTTCTAGAATGCTGCAGTAAGCGTTAATGCTTTGTTATTTCTACAGCTCGCACCAGAAACGCCGATGTACATGCATCTGCTCGTGTCCATTGTTCAACTGTTTTTGTTTTGTACAGTCCAGTTACCAATTTTATGGTTAAGTCAAAGATTCCTAACGGATTATTTTTGGTTTGTCGCAGTACCTGAACTAATGCCGAAATAACGTTGGCAGTCTGCATCAGAAGTGGGCAATCGCTCACATCCTCAAGGAATTGTCAGGCTGTCATGGCACACAGAAGTTCTATAAGGTGTGCAGAAAAGGCCGTCACTGAAACCTACCTTGACTCAGTACAGATCTGTTCCACCTTTGCAATATTTCTTTAATATTTGTTTTAATATTATTCCTTCTGTCACCAAAGTATTATATTCCTTCAAATGTATCGATTACAACTGTTGTTGAGTGAATAATAAATTGTAAAGGACATGGAAGGGAGCGATTGTCGTCTAAAAGCGTGTACCACCCCAACATTTGGCTGGAGGAACTGGAAAAAAAAACTTTAAAAATTCCTGTACTTAATGAAGCATCAGGCCGTGAGGGCGTAGGGGACGGTAGATGGAAGTGAGTTGCCACCTTCAGACCACGATCGCTTTACCCTCCACGAACCCATTGGGTTGTGTGCTGGGTGGGTCTACAGACGGTCAGGACGCTTCGAAGAGAAAAAGCTGCCTGATGCGAATCAAATTTCTATTCCCCTTTCGTCCAGCCCGTAGCCTAGTCACTACACTGACTGAGCTATTCCAGCTCTTCACTCAGGGCGGTCAGCGTCCCGAAGGTAACCTAACTGATCATCTTCCTAATGCCCGTCATATGTGTTACAACTTGAACAAAGTTGCTCGGTATCAGTTAACGTATGAATTTTAATAATCGTGTCTATAAGTTTTCTTAGAATTTTGACACGAACACACTACTGACCGTACCCACGGATTACATTATTTTTTAGAAGCCAGTAGTTGCTCAACTGATCTAGTAATTCCCTTCTTTTTATGGAATACGTAAGTTCACCACCGTGCCCACAAGTGCCCCCCACCCAAACCCGCCGCAGTCCAACAAATTGCTACACAGATGGATCTATTTTGTGATTTTGCGGCCTTCAGGCGAGTCCGTAACGAATTATGCGAACCTTCTGTGGGTTATGTTGGCTAGCTCTGCCTTACTAGAGTTTATCCGGACTAACAAAAGGCGACCACACTGAGCGCAATTTATTTCAGGCTTACAAACACTGCAGTAATAATGTTGTTGGTATCCTGTGCCAGAGATAAGGCTCAAGCATAAGCCACGGCGGTGCGGGAAGGTGCCGTAAGTGCGTCCCCCCCAAACGTATGGAATATCAGTATGTCTTGTGGGTTCCTTCGGACTGGATTCCGTTCTTGTGACAGAATGCAGTATTCTGGATCACTGTTGTGAGAGCTGGGAGTAACATCGCTAATAATTATAGCGCTCCCCTCCCCCCCCCCCCCCCGCCCCCCCGCGGTCGCGGCTCTGCGCCGCCCCCCCGACTTCGCGCTGCGGCGCCCGCGCGGC
>Ga0123355_10018003_pt1 | contig 11188 bp, 14 predicted proteins | sample TergutEmb28metaG_3_FD_89872 | JGI IMG/M metagenome (GOLD analysis project Ga0123355, IMG submission 89872) | Embiratermes neotenicus P1 segment gut microbial communities from Petit-Saut dam, French Guiana - Emb289 P1 | ecosystem: Host-associated > Arthropoda: Insects > Digestive system > Gut ...
TATTCGCCTGCCTATTGGTGTAGAACTGGCCGGCGGCATGGGTACGCCCGTTATCGTTGAAGGTCGCACTTTTGTGCCACTTGGTTATATCGCAGGCCGCATTGGCGCGACACCAAGATGGGACGGCGCAGCCAATACCGCTTATATCTATATAGGCGATGCCCCAACACCTGTAGCTGCTCCTACTCCTGTAGCGGCCCCAACACCTGCGGAAGCAAGCCCAACTCCAGCAGACGCAAGCCCAACAGCAGCCCCAACACCAGTTGCGGTTTCCGACGCAGATTGGAACACCCTGCTTGACCTAGGCTATGTAAGCATGCATCGCGTAGGTTATGCTTCACATTCTGTACTGCCAACAGGCATACGTGTAACCGGCCGTGGCGCACCTCAAGACGGCGTTGCATTTAATATCCCTCAAATTAGAGCTTCCTTCGGTAACCAAGACATAGCCATCACTGGTATTTTGTTTGGCGGTTACGAGTGGAGTGCAATTGGCGGCAGGGCAGATGGCTCTATGTGGGCTGAAGGCACAGGCGAAGAGCAAACCTTTACTCTTGCAGCTGGCGAAGCAGTAGCTGCCAACTTGTGGAACGGCGACGACAACACCTATATCGTTACCGTAAGAGGCGCTTACTACGATATTAAAATAACAGGCATTACCGTAGGCGGCGTAGATATTTTCGAACTAATCGGCTAATAACTACGCAGTAATAAATTGAAAATCTCCCCCTAAGCTTCTGCTTAGGGGGAGATTTTTTCATTAGAGTTCTTCTCAAATTGCAAAAAACGCAATTTCAGAAGAAGCAAAAGATTTAAAATGTAACTTTTCCAAAATCCCCTACGGGAATTTCGGAAGAAGTCTATTAAAACATATAAAAAGTGGTACCATACGGTACCACTTTTTGGGCAAAAAATGGCGTTTTTGACCTATATCTGCAAACCTCGCAAGCCAAAAACCCCGCAATTGCGCCGTTTTCTTAAAAACTGCTACAGTTTTTTTGTTCATTTTTTTCAAAAAAGAAAAATTGGTACAAGTAAGGCCACGGCCTTGAATTATTATATGACATGCTCCAAGTCATATGCTATAATGATGTCCTAAAATTAAATCATTTGGAGGTATTGCTATGCGCTTTGTATTCACTGGCAAAAACATGACAGTAAACGAGGGCATTAAAGACCGCACCCAGAAAAAGGTAGGGCGGCTAGAAAAATTGCTGCCGGATAATGCCGAGGTTTATATAACCTTTAGCGAAAACAAGCATATTACCAAGATGGAAGTATCTGTGCCGCTGCATAAACGTATGCTACGGGCAGAAGTAACAGACGGCGATATATCTGACTGTATAGACCAGGCCGTTGATATTTTAGAACGGCAGATTATAAAGTATAAATCTCGCCTGCGTGACCGCCGCCGCAGAAGCGTGGCCACCAACGACGAAATCACATATTTGGATGTAGCAGAACAAGTAGGCGACGCAACAGAGCCTGCCGCCCCAGAGATTATCATAACCCGCACCAAGCGCTTTGCACTAAAGCCAATGGATGCCCAGGAAGCAGTAATGGAAATGGAACTGCTAAACCATAATTTCTATGTGTTCCGCAATAGCTGGACAGACGAGATAAACGTGGTGTACAAGCGTAACGACGGCGAATACGGCCTGATAGAGCCACAATAATGTAAACACTGATTAGCCACCGTAAGCTGTGTTGCTTTGCAGAAAGCACACGGCTTTTGGCGTGTTTTCGGGAAGCGACATATACGAAAGGATGGATAATCAGTGCCTCCAATGCGATATCTATTTGCCACCAACAACCAAGGCAAAATGAAGGAAATTGAATATATTTTTGCAGAGGCCGGGCTTGAAATAATAAGCCTGGCTGGTTTTGGTTTAAGCCACCGGCCAGAAGAAACCGGCACAACATTTGAAGAAAACGCCATAATAAAAGCGAAAGAAACCGCAGCATATGTAAAGGCAAACCACCCGGATGAAAACATCGCGGTGCTGTCTGATGATTCTGGGCTGTGTATAGATGCGCTGGGGGGCATACCCGGGGTAGATTCCCCAATTTTATGGGCAGGGAAACCCCTTACGCCACCCGCAATGCCAACCTGCTGGGGCAATTGCAGGGCATGCCCAAGCCAAAGCGCACGGCGCGCTTTGTGTGCGTGATTGCATGTGCGCTGCCTAGCGGCAAGATAATCACCACTAGGGGCGAAACAGCGGGGATAATCGTGCCGCCACAGGGGGATGGGGGCTTCGGATATGACCCTATATTTTTCTCGCCGGATTATGGTAAAACCATGGCGCAGCTTTCCCAGGAAGAGAAAAACAAAATAAGCCACCGTGGCATAGCCCTAAGGGAAATGGTGGCCCTGCTATGAAGGCGCTGGTTGTAAGCGACACCCACGGTAAGCTGCGCGGGCTAGAGCAGCTTTTACAGCGCTACAGCCCGCTTGTAAACACGGTGATACATTTAGGGGATTATTGCCGTGACCTTTTAGGCCTTAAGGCCAGCTACCCCGGCCTGGACATGATAACCGTAGCAGGAGCAATGGATTTTGGCCACGAAACAATTGTGGAAAGAACTGCCCATGGCCGCAAAATACTAATGGTACACGGTCATATGCACAATGTGAAGGAAAGCATGTCTACCCTAACCAACCTGGCATACCGGGAAAATGCCAATGTCTGCCTGTTTGGCCATACCCACCTCCAAACCATGTACGAGGACGAGGGCATACTTTTTATGAACCCGGGCAGCGTAACAGAACCCCGTGCCAGCCGCATTATAGGCTACGGCCTGCTAGAAATATCGGCAGATGGTAAACTTAGAGCAGAGGTACTCCCCCTATGAAAAATTGGCAGATACAAGAAACCGATGCAAACTTGCAACTAATGGCCAAAACCCTTGGCATAAGCGAAATAGCCGCCAATGTAATGGCCAACCGCAACCTGCGCAGCAAAAACACCTCACTAAACTTCCTACGCCCCACATTAGACAGGCTCCACGACCCCATGCTGCTAAAAGGCGCAAAAGAAGCCGTAGCACGCATAACCACAGCCATAAACGCCAAAGAGAAAACCGTGATATACGGGGATTACGACGCAGACGGCGTGATGAGTACGGCTATTATGTACAAGCTACTGGCGCGGCTGGGGGCAGATGTTTCATATTACATACCTCACCGCCAAGAAGAAGGATACGGCCTTAACAAAGCCGCGATAGAAAAGCTTTCTGCCCAGGGCACAAGGCTTATTATCGCCGTAGACAACGGCATATCTGCGGCGGCAGAAGTACGCCATGCTGGCGGCCTAGGCATAGATATTGTAATGATAGACCACCACGAAGAAGGGGATGCCCTCCCCCCCGCCGTGGCAATTGTAGACCCCAAGCAATCTGGCTGCGAATACCCATTTAAAGAGCTTTGCGCCGCAGGGCTGGCCTACAAAATGGCAGCGGCAATTTGCCTGCACATGAACACCCCCTTTGAAGAACATGACGAGCTGCTGGTATTTGCGGCCATTGCCACCCTTTGCGATATCGTAACCCTTACAGACGAGAACCGGATAATAGTAAACAACGGCCTAACAGTGCTAAACGCCAACAAGCTGATAAACCCAGGCCTAGGCAGCCTTATCACCCTGCGCGGGTATTTAGAGAAACCCATAGACTCTTTTGGGGTAGGTTTTGTGCTTGGGCCATGCATCAATTCTTCTGGCAGGCTGGAATCTGCCGAGCTTTCTGTAGAACTGTTGCTTACACAGGACTTCACGCGCCGCATGGAGCTTGCCCACAGGCTACAAGAGCTTAACGACAGCAGAAAAAACCTAACCACCGAATGTGTAGAGCGAGTAATGGAAAACCTAGACCCCAGCGACAAAGTGCTGGTGATAATAGACGAAATAGCCCACGAAAGCGTGGCGGGCATAGTGGCCGGGCGCATACGCGACGCCACGGGCCGCCCCACGATTTTGCTAACCCCTGGCGAAGGCGCAATGAAGGGTTCTGGCAGGTCTATTCCGGGTTATAATTTGTATGAAGCCCTCCACGCCAACCAAGGGCTGTTCACCAGATTTGGCGGGCATGAGATGGCCGCAGGTCTTACATTGCCGCCAGAGAATATCCCCATACTGCGCGAGGCCCTAAACCGCAACTGCCCGCTTACAGACGAAGCCTTCACCCCAGTTATATTAGTAGACCGGGAGCTTAACCCGGATGATGTAACCCTAAAGCTTTCAGACGAATTATCCATGCTGTCGCCCTTTGGCAAGGGCAACGACGAGCCAACATTCCTAAGCCGCAACTTAATTGCAGAAAACGTACGGGTGCTAGACGAAAAAAACACCTTAATATTCACGCTACTATCCCCCGGCGGCAGGAAAATTAAAGCCATCGCCTTCGGGTTAAACGAAATATTCCACCAGCAGCTACCAGAGGCAAAAAGCCAGGCCACAGGCGGCATTTTAATGGATGCGGTGTATATTGTTGAAACTAATGTATACAACGGCACAGCCAGCGTGCAAATGCGGCTGCGGGATTTTGTAATTAAGTAGGAGGCCTGCCATGAAGCATCTGCTTACAATAACCGACAAGGATATAACAGGGTCGCATAAGCTTATGTCTGCTAAGCCAAGGATAGCTGTGGGTATGGTTCTGTTTGACGAAGATAATAATATCGCCCTTTCACATGTAGGAGAATGGGATTTATACGGCCTGCCCGGCGGCGGCGTAGACGACGGCGAAACTTTGCTGGCGGCAGTAAAACGCGAAGCCCTGGAAGAAACAGGCTGCAACTGCGAAATTATTGCAGAAATAGGCTGGACATGCCAAAACAGCGCAACCGACAGCTTTGTAATGGAGAAATATCATTACCTTGCCAAGGTTGTGGGGACAAAAGGCGCGTTGCAGCTAGAAGACTATGAAATTGCCTCTGGCACGACCGTGCGCTGGTACCCACTACAAAAAGCCATGCAAGTGATTGCACAGCGCAAGCCCGAGAATATAGGGGAGGAGTTTATGAAACGGCGGGATTTGGCAGTACTTGGGGAGGTTGCCGGGTATTGTGGATGAGATTGGAATGACGGTAGCTATACAGCTATACAATGTTTGAGAACCCTACAATGAAGGATTGTGCATGGTAATTACAAATTCAGTTGGTCGGATTTTCCGACCAACTGAATTATCACAGCAGAGACAACCGATGAAATCATCGGTTGCACTTGGCAAAAACGGCAGCAAAACAAGTAAAACCCGAAAAAGGGGCGAATTTCCTCAAGTGAGTATCATCTAGTAGTGCATTTGTAGATAATAAACTCAAATGGCAAGTTTCTAATCTCGAAGCGAACCCCAAGAAAATCCTCCCCAAACATGTGGAAATGTACAAGCGGCAGCCTAGCCGCCGTAATAAAAGAAACCCAGGAAGAACTAATATCCACCCGCCACATAAATAACCACGCCGCCTACAAGCTAACAAAAAGCCTATAAATGCAGCACAAACCGCATTTTGTAAAATCCGTACAGCACGGCAACACTAGGTGCAACAAACACCAACATGCCATCCTACACAAAGAAATGGAGACAAAACCATGACCATAGCCACAATCTTCGACATGGACGGCGTGCTAATAGACAGCCAGCCCCTTCACTATGAAATAGACATACAAGTGCTACAATCCTGCGGCTACCCGGCCACCCTGGCCGATGTAACCCCCTTCACAGGCATGTCCAACCCAGACCGCTGGCCAAAATACAAAGAAAAATTTAACCTAACTCCAACCGCCGCAGAACTTATAACCGCCGCAGAAAAAACAATGCGCGAAATATTCAACAAAACCGACCTCACCCCCATTGAAGGCATCCCCCAGCTACTGCAATCCCTAAACGACCTAGGCATCCCCACCGGCGTTGCCTCATCATCTTCCCACGAGCTTATAGAAATGGTGCTATCTCGCATAGGAATCACCCACCACTTCAATAAAATAGTATCCGGCGAAGACGTAAAACACGGCAAACCCGCCCCAGACATATACCTAAAAGCCGCCACACAAATATCCCTACCCCCATCACAGTGCATAGCCATAGAAGACGCCCCCGCAGGCATTCTGTCCGCAAAAAACGCAGGTTTCACCACAATAGCCTACAAAAACCCCAACACCCACGGCCAAATATTCACCCACGCGGATTATGTGATAGACCGTTATTGTGAATGCCTGGAGATAATAAAAACCGTCAGAAACAACGCCGGCCACACAGCCTAAACAAAAAAGGAGCAAACCATGAACCCGATCCAAACACCAAACTGGAAAGACTACATCCTAATAGACGCAGGCGGCGGCGAGAAGCTGGAAATGTGGGGCAAGGTGAAGGTAATAAGGCCAGACCCCCAAGCGTTTTGGCCGCGCAGCCTAGAGGCAGATTGGCATGATGCAGATATGCATTATCACCGCAGCAAAGCAGGGGGCGGCAGCTGGCAGATACTAGGCAAAAACATCCCAGAGGCCTGGCAAATTGCCTATAAGGACTTGCATTTCCACATACGCCCCACTGGCTTTAAGCATATGGGGCTTTTTCCAGAGCAGGCCGTAAACTGGGATTGGCTACAGGATAAAATCCGCAGCCGTCTCGCTTACAATGAAGACGCCAGAATACTAAACCTATTCGCCTACACTGGCGGCGCAACGGTAGCATGCATTAAGGCCGGGGCAAACGTAACCCATATAGACGCGGCCAAAGGCATGAACCGTTGGGCAGGGGACAATATTTCCCTAAGCGGCCTAAAAGCCGCCCCCCACCGGGTTCTCACCGACGACGTGCTAAAATTCGTGCAGCGCGAAGCCCGCCGCGGCAACACATACCACGGTATAATAATGGACCCACCAGTGTTTGGCAGAGGCCCCGGCGGCGAAATGTGGAAGCTAGAAGAACGCCTATACGATTTGGTTAACGCCTGCCAAAACATACTAGCGACAGATGCATCTTTCATACTTATAAACGCCTACACCGCAGGCTTCTCGCCCACTGTTTTTGGCAATATCTTAAGCCTATCCATGCAAAAAGCTGGCCGCAAAGGCGCAATAAGCGTGGGCGAAATTGGCCTAGCAGCTAAAAGCGGCATAACCCTACCCTGCGGAATGTTCGCCAGATGGGAAGATTAGCAGGGCTACCCATTTTCTGCTACGGCAATTCCTCTAAAAACACTCACATATATAGTCAATCAAACTGACCACACAATAAAACCGTCTATAAAAATTTCAACAAGAAGCCCCTAGCGCACGAATGTCAACCATCCAGTGCGCTAGGGGCTTCGCCAAACCTTATCCCAAAATTAAAATTTTTGTCCCGCTTTTTTCAAAAAACTAGTGGAGATGCCAGGCAAATCCTCCGCGGCCTTGACCTCATCCTCCCATTCATCCACCATCTCCAGCAACACCACTGGCGGCACGGTGCCGCGCGCGAAAGCCTCTGCCATGGCCAGCGCCTCTTCGTAGGTTTCAGATGTTGCGAAGGTTTCTTCGGTTTCTATTAACACCCCATCTAGGGTGCTTTTGTTAATTTTTAGGCCGTACAGTTCCATGCCTCCAAGGCCTTCGTAGGTTTGAACATAGTAATCAAGTAGCCATTTTTGCCCTTCATCATTCTCAATAACTGCCCCTTGTAAATGTTGTTCTCGCATGCTCATAATCCCCATAGTCATGTCCCCTAGTCCTCTCTCTTTTGTGCTTAACTTATACTCACCCGAGGTGAAAACCTTTGATTGCTTGAGGTTTTGGCACAGGTGAGTATTACGCTATTCTTGGCGAACAACCTTGATATTTGGCCTTTATTTTAGCTGTATGATTTTGTCTTAAATTGCATCTCCTTGAAGTTTATCATCCGCATTGTCTATGTACCAGTAACAATTTGTATACATTTGTCAGCTATTTTGATTTTAATTATTAGAGTTCTTCTGAAATTGCAAAAAACGCAATTTCAAAAGAAGTAAAAGCTTGAAAATGTAACTTTTCCGAAATTAAAAAACGTAATTTCGGAAGAAGTCTATTGTTATTTTGATTATACACAAAAAAGAGCGATTAGGCCACTCTTTTTTCCATAATTTACATCTTTTTTTATTTTTTAAATATCTACATTTGCCTCACGTATTGCAATAAAAATCATCATCAATGCGGGGCCAATAATCAGCCCCAGTAGCCCAAAAATGCGAAAACCTACATAAATGGACATAAGCGACGCCAGGGGATGGGCGCCCATTTGCGCGCCAAGGATTTTTGGCTGCATCACTTGCCGGGCTATGGTTATAATCCCGTAAATCACCATAAGCCCCACTGCTTGGCGGATATCTCCCATCACCACGCTAACAAACGCCCATGGCCAAAGCACCGCCCCAATACCCACCACCGGCATAAAATCCAACACCGCCAGCAACAGCCCAATAAGCAGCGCGTAGGGGTTTCGCAAAATCAAAAGCCCGATGATGCTAATAATCCCCGACATTATCATCAATATATACTGTGCCCTAAAATACCCGCCAAGAGCGCGCACCAGGCCTTTCTTGGTTTGAGTCATTTGCGCCATAAGCCAGCGCGGCACAGCATTTTTCAAAAATGCAAAAATATTTTTCCTGTCTGCCATTATAAAATACGCGCTTATGATGGCCACCAGCACATTTATAAGGAAGTTTGGCGTGCCAGCCACAAATCTCCTGCCTTGATCCAACACCCCGTCGCCAAACAGCGTTGTAACCGCCGTCAAAATCATTTCCTGTATATCAGGGATATCCCAGGCCTCTGGCAAATGCTCTTCCCAGCGGCCAAGCCACGCATTGGCATCGTCCAGCCTGTACACAAATTCCTCTACATGTACCGGGACAGACCCCACAAAACCTACGGCCTGGTTCCAAACCGCCGAAACAATCCAAGCACCAAGGCTGCTCATAAGCACCACAAAAAACAACAAACTAACCATAGCAGCAACCCAGCGCCGCCAGCGCAATTTCTTCTCAATAAGCCGCACTAGTGGCTCTAGCACCAACGCAATAATCAGCCCCGCAAAAAACGGCCCCAAAAACCGCATCAGATGTGCAAAAAATACATACACAAAAATAGTAATAATAAGAAAAAACGAAGCCCTATCAATAAACAACTTATGCCTTAAGTAAAACTCACGCATAGCAGCCTCCTATCTATATTGAGACAAGACCATCAGAGGCTTTGCCTCCGACACCTCCACTTCTTTTTTGAAAAAAAGAAGCAAAAAACTTTAATATTAGAATTTGACTTAGGGAAACTTTCTTTCATAAGCCAAATTTCAAAGTTTGTGGGGGTTGGGGCAAAGCCCCATGTTTAAACAAGGTCTAAATTTGACTAAAAATATTTCTCCACCCCTTACATAAAATACCAAATACTTTGCTTTGTCAATGGTAATGTTGTGGACAAGCAAAATATTTTACAAAGGAGCGGGAGATATGCAAGATTTTACTTTACCTGCCAATATAAAGCAAATAGGCAGTATTGGCGATGGGCTGCGCATTTATGTGGAGGATTATGTTTGCACGTTTTTGCAACAGTATGCCGAGGCCGGTGAATACAACGAACGGCTGGCCTTCTTGGTGGGGCGGCATATAGTGATAGACGGGCAGGAGATTTTGTTTGTGGCGGGGCATTGCACGGCAAGTATTCCGAGAAGCATGAGGGGTTTTTACGGTTCTCTGAGAAGAGTATCGGTTATGCAGAGGATATGCTAGACGAGTTTTTCCCGGGTATGGAGATTGTAGGGTGGATGCAATCCCAGCCAAGCTATGGGGTTTATTTAAACCAGCATTATGCAGCGTATCATCTGCGGCAGTTTAAAAAGCCGTACCATGTGCTGTTTGTGGTAGACCCATTAGAGCGCGCCAACGGCTTTTACATGGCCAACCAAGCAGCACTCACACCCGCAGACAGGCTGGCAGAGGTTAGCGGCTACTTTATATATTACGAAAAAAATACCAATATGCATGAGTATATGCTAGCCAACAAGTCCCTGGACTATACCGCGGCAGACCCAAATTACATTGAAGTAACACCCATGGAATACACGGCAGAAGGCGATTACGATAGCTACCACGAGCCAGATTACGGCTTTGAAAAAAACGAGGGGCGATTCACCATGATGGGCAGAGAGCCAGAAGATGTTATCCGGCGACACCAGGCAAATAAAGCCAAAAGAAAGGGGCAAGTTTCTGCACAAAAAAGGGCTACCAACTTGCTGGGCAGCCTGTCTGCGGTGCTGTTTGTGGTTGCATTTGTTATGGGCGTGAGCCTGATACGCAACCAAGAACGAATAGAGCGCATGGAGCTGGAAATCCGGCAGCTTATAACCGCCCATAGAAATTTATCTCAACATGTGGCATCTGGCGAGCTAGCCCCGGTGTTCGCAGAAGTGGCGCAACAAGAATACCCAACATATATATACGATACCAATGCAGACACCCCAACCCCAGAAACCGCTATTGAAACCGCCATCCTACCCACAGCCCCAGATGAACAAGAAGCAATAATCCCACCCACCCCAGAAGCCTACACAATTCAACCAGGCGATAGCCTGATAGCAATAAGCATCCGCTTTTTTGGCGATGCAGGCATGGTAGAGGAAATACTGGCCCTAAACGGAATAGAAGACCCAGACCTTATAGTAGCCGGCCGCACCATAGCCCTGCCCCAGCGGTAACTGATTGTCCACTCCCTGCATAGTATGTACTATCACATTACGAAGGAGGGGAAATAATGAACCTAGGCAACTACGATAACTGCTATCTATACGGGATGCCCTACGTAAGGCCAGAAGAAATAGAAGAACGCCCATTCCGCTACCCACCGCTATATATGCGCATGCGCCGCCATTTTTGGCGTAGGAGGTATTGGTAAACGTTAAAACCCCGGGCTTCGCCCGAACCCACCCTCTTTTTTGAAAAAAAGAGAGGCAAAAAACTTTAATGTTATGTACAGATTAGTGAACCATAAGGCAAAAGAGTAGGAGGGCTGCGTTTTCCAGCCCTCCTACTCTTTTGCCTTAGCTTCGCTTAATGATATAGCCGCTCCACCTAAAAACATTCGCATAGAGCGCAGGAAATTTTCCGCAAGGCGAGGAGCTGAAAGCCGCCGCGCACTAGCGGTGCGCAAGGTTTTTAGCGACGAAGGCTTGCGGAAAA
>Ga0123355_10018004_pt1 | contig 11188 bp, 11 predicted proteins | sample TergutEmb28metaG_3_FD_89872 | JGI IMG/M metagenome (GOLD analysis project Ga0123355, IMG submission 89872) | Embiratermes neotenicus P1 segment gut microbial communities from Petit-Saut dam, French Guiana - Emb289 P1 | ecosystem: Host-associated > Arthropoda: Insects > Digestive system > Gut ...
AATTGCCATTATCTCCCAAACCGTTCAACTTTGGATATAGGTGTTTTGGGTTATATCGGTATAGTATAACATAAGGAACACCCTCCCGAAGTTTGGTCCGTTCCTCCTGTTACACCCCGTATACTATACAATTTAAAATTATCAGAGATGAGTTATAAATACACTTCCATTGATCCCTATACAGAAACCATGATTCCTAATTAAAACTGTATTTTAAATACTCTTCCACTGAATAAAATGAATGTAAGCTAAGAAACCTTTTTAATGCAGGTTTAAATAATTTTATCTCATTTGAGAGACTTTTTATTTTTAGTGGTAGGTGGTTGAATAACTTTATACCAGAGTAATAAGCTCCCTTCTGGAATACAGTCAAGTTACACGCTGGAGGATGTAAATTTGTATTCGATCTAGTGGTAATGTTATGGATTTCTTGGTTGGTTGTATATGACTCTCTATTCTTTACCACAAATAATCATACAGAAAATATATATTGGGATTCTAAAGGCAGGATTTCTAGTCTTTTAAACAAATGTCTGCAAGAATCGCTACTTCTTGATTTTGTCATGATCCGAGTAGTTGGGAGGTTATTAAAATGATCTTCAAGTAAAAGGATTGGAGGTCATGGACTGGTTTTGTTTGGAATCAGAATAGGAATCAGTGCTGGACTTCTGTGAACTTGGTAGTAAACCTCTGGGTTAGCTGAGGAACTATTAGCTTATTAAAACATTCACTGCCATAGTCGACCTTAGTCGATTTAATAATTCATGCTTAAAATCGCCAGTGTCAACCTTAGTCGATCTAATTTTTCAATTGCGCTCTTTCAGCTTAAATCAACTGACCTGATATTATAGGTGGGAAACTTGTACCGCAGCTTCAGTATATCTAGCTGACGTTATCTTTATCCCTTTTATAGTTTATTATGCTTACATTGCGATATAATGAACCCGTGTTTATCCTTATGCTCAGAGGGAGAGTGGGCTGTCTCTGGCTGCATTCTATAAAGAATCTTTTATACGTGAAGTCGCGTATGTGTGATAGTTTATACTTCTCAGTGCAACATGGCATCTAGGAAAAGAAAAACAATTGGATTTAGTACTGAAGAAGAATTAGCTGATGTGGTGAATGAAATTGTAAATGACTGTGATTCAGATACAGATAATATTCCCAATTTTCAACTAGTGAAGAGAGTGAATCTGAAAGTGCAAATGAGAGTGATAATGAGAGTAACATTTCAATACCGGGCCCTAGCTGCAGACAGATAGATGTTATCATAGGGTTTTCTAAAAATGATTGTTAACCAAGAATACCACCCTTCATAGGCAATCCAGGCGTGCAATTTGCAGTTGAAAATGAAGCACATGTGATGAGTTATTTTGACCATTATATTCCTCCTGAACTTGTTGAAACAGGAGTTGACCAGACAAATTTCTATGCACAACAGATTGTGAAAATGCCTCACCCTGTTACAAAACATGCACGTAGTGAAGAATGGAAACCAGTAACAGTAATCGAAATGAAAAAATTCCTTGGCTTGATTTTTGTAACTGGTATAGTCTGAAAACCAAAATTAGAATTGTATTGGTCAACAAGAGGAATTTTTCAGACTCCAGTATTTCCACAAACAATGTCTAGGAACAGACTTCAGCTTATCCAAAGGTACCTTCACTTCAATGACAATAATGTAGCAGGAACAAACGAAGATCGTTTGTACAAAATCCGTACAATTTTAGAGATTGTTGTAAATAATTTCAGAACTAATTATATACCAGATAGGGAAATTTCTCTTGATGAAGGTATGCTTGGTTGGCAGGGTCGTTTGCGATTTCGTGTGTATAACCCAGGCAAAATTACAAAGTGTGGCATACTGGTATGGATGGTTTGTGAATGTTAGTGGATATTGTAACTTGCAGATTTATGATGGTAAATGTGGACCTTTGACTGAAATGGTGGGTTTTCTACTCGAGCCTTATGAAGGGATGGGTTACCACTTATACCAAGACAGTTATTACAATAGTGTCCATCAAATGAATGAATTATTACAGAAATTAATTATAGTCTGTGGAACAGTCAGAGTGAATTGTGGATTACCGAAAGACATGATAGAAGAGGCAAAAAAGTTGAAGAAAGGTGAGGTCACTTCTCGTAGGTACCAGGAAACACTACTCATCTCACACCAAGATAAGAGGCTTGTAAATATGATTTCAACACTCCATGACCGCCATCCTAACTGAATCATAAGCTTTTCTGAAGTCTAAAGAACTGATATACTGCTTCATTGTATTCCCATTTTTTCTCAAGTATTTGACGAATGCAGAATATGTGATCAGTAGTTGACCTGTTGCATCAAAATCTATACTGATGATCCCCTATAATTTCCTCTGGGTATGGAGTTAACCTTGATAGCAGGATGTTGGATAAAATTTTGTACATAGTTGGCAATAGTGATATGCCCCTATAATTACTACAATTACTACAGTCTGTTTTATCGTCCTTCTTATAGATAGGTACTATGATTGACTCCTTTCACTCCTCAGGCAATTCCTCCTTATTCCAAATAGAAATAATAAGTTTATGAATCTCACAACGAATGCTTTAATCCATTATGCTGGTATTCGATCAACATCTGGTGATTCAGTATAAGTTTCAGGAAGTTCATTAAGTGGTTCTCAAGTTATTATGCACATAAAACAGATGGATGGACAGAGCAGTTTGAATAAGTGGGCCTACGTGGCATGGATACATATGTGTGTAGTTATAATTGTTTAACTTTGTAAAGTTATCCATGTACATATCATGAAGGCATATGGGGTGTGAAGGTAGCTCCTCTCATTCTTAACTTGGCATTAAATAGAAATGAGTGGTCTGCTTCAAAGCCCAGTTATGTTACAGTGGGGAGGGGGGAAGTGTTCCCAATACTCATGGAATAGGAAGCTTCATGTGCCACAAAGCCAGTCTGGATGCTTGGAGGTAAAAACCTCTTCCCTGCCATGAACTGAACCATGGTTGCATGCCTGTTGTGTCAGGTGGTAAGTCTGAGAAGATATTATGAATTCATTCACTGTGCAAACCTTATTAATCTAGGGTCAACCAGCCTGCAGTCTAATCCCTAAATAAACTGCAGCTATGTATATTAGATGGTAAGTACTTCCATTACACAGTGTTGTGCACATAATTAAACTGATCTCCATATTTATCTCGGAACCGCTTGTGATCTGCTGCATCCATTGCTCTGGCGACTCGTTTCACTGTACTCCTAAATCAAAAAAGGTTAAGATTAAAAGGTTGGCCAGACTGGCAGATCAATATGAATATGACATTGGGAACACACAAGGTACATTAAAACAAACAACCCAATTTCAGCACATGCATTACATATTTTAAATAACGGACATGTATATGGAAACGCAGACCAAACCATGAATTAATAAAAACCTGCAATAAGGGAATAAAAATGAACTGCTGTGAAAAACTCTTCATACATATCCTCCAACAAGAAGATATATTGATCAAGGAACAGGGGGGTCCATGACCTTAACCCACTTTACACCTTGGCTGATGTCACAAGATGTTACACCACATAGATCAATGTCTACTCCCAGTTCAGTTCTAATCATTCCCATATACAGGAAACACCAACATAGGGTAAGTCCATTATATACAATACAATTTAACCCCTCTGATCAAATCTCACTGACCTTACATATTTTATATTAATTCATTGCAGAACTACACTTACAATAAAGTCCAGATTGTATATACAGCCACAAAGCTAACAACTGCCATGTACTGTAATTATAACTGTTGACACAGCTCACAACACTCTACGTATTGTATTTTATCACTATCTATAATGATCATATATGTAAACATTTTAATCTACTGATTTTATTGAGTCTGTAATCCTAATAATTTTTATAACTTTTGCAAAGTAGAACAATAAGACTCCCTGAAGATGGTGCGGGTGCATCGAAATGTGTAAATAGTGCTTATGATATATAAAATATTTTAATATACATATATATGTTGTTCATTTGTTTGTCTGGATAATAAACTGTACAAGATGAATGGTATTACATAAAAAAAACTATGTATTTGTGCACTCAGTTATTTTATCATCATGATGCAGCTATCCTGGACAGGATTTTAATGTGAAACCTTCCAAATGTTAGATCTGTGTAAATTCCTAGAATGTGGGTGCCACATGGTTTGGCAGATGGGTACTGACATTTTAGAGGAACCTACTGCTTCCATCTTTGGGTTAAGACTGGTCTACCCTGAAGGAGACAAAGGGCTTCTCCAAAATGGCGATACCTATATACAACATTACATTGCATCTCATTCTGTATGTAATTCTGTAAATTTCATGTTATCGCACAGAGATTAAAAATGAAGATGTATGTCTCAAGTTTAGAAACATGGGGCACATATGACAAGTGTTTACCTTTTGAATATCTTTCGGGAGAGTCTGGTATATGCTGTATTTTGTTTAACTGATATATCAGTGAGACCAGGGTATTTCTGTTTGTCTGGTCGCCGTTTCTTCTTGTTGCCCTTCTTTTTCGTTTTATCTGGCATTTTTAAATCCACTCCAGTGGCTTGCTGAAAAAAAGCAGATTACTGTTAATCATCAGTGAATTAAGCCTGTATTAAAGGCACGAAACTATTTTAAGTTTGAAAGACGTGGAGTATCTGTAGTGAATAAATGAACTATAATCCCACTGGGTGACCGGTTGCATTAGAATGGGGTTTAGATCAATTTTAGAGATCTTGTATCCACTACCAGATTAAGTGTTGACCCTGACAGTAAAAAACAGCAGGTCTCTGTAATGTTTTTACACCAAATGTGATGCAGCTTATTACCAGAGTGGATTGTTAGTGCATGTGTGAAATAGTTCAAGAAGCATAAATTTTGTTTTTGAATGCCTGTGGCACAAACTGCATGGGTAAGTCCTACAGACATATATGCATCACATAATACATATATCTTTTCCCCCCTTCTGAATTTTTATGATAAACACCATGGATGTATCATTTACTACAGATTTATGCAACTGGTCACTATCTAACCTATCAGCAGCGCAAAAATGAAATATTTTCTCGCAATAGCTGTGTAGACCCTTTAAGAGATTAATGGGATCAAAATTTAGACTTTTTTTAAATTGGAACTTACTGGTGCCTTCAATAACCTTCGCCATGCCCCATAACACATTTTAATTACATGCAGCATACATGGTAAGATTTCATGGAAGCACAATATCATTCATATTGACAGACCAGTTTTTTAACATCAGACCTTAACCATCATGTGATAATGTTTCTTTTGTGATGCACAGTGCCTTCTATGTTCTATTCACATGACTGCAAGGTCATGCCATGTATCATATGCCTTACAACAACAAAGAATGATTTGTGCCAAATACAGTAGCTTCTTGTTTGCTTCTCATGCTCATACTGTATATCTGCTGTTATTCCTACCAGATTTTGTTAACATATTTTTTTATTCATACACATGAGATACATACAATGCTTCAGGCTTTATTTGTTCCTTAATTTAGACCCTAAGGACAGCAGACAATAATGCAGGATGTGAGATATATGTGTTTCAGTGACCTTGATATCTTCAAGCAGCTGTGGGTCTTGCCAATCTGGGCATTGTTTTGATTTTTCTGCCTCTTTTGAACATCTCTCAGCATCTCTTGCGTTGGTGCATTTTCCAGTTTTATCTCTTGCAACTATTGGCCCATGGAAAGGACACTGAAAACAAACAGAAATCTTTGATACACGGGAAACACAAAAATGTTCATTATATTTTGAGCAAAGTAGGGTCCAATGCAACTGTACTTCTGGCAGGTCCTTAAATCTCTGAATCATCTATCAGTGCATTTTCCAAATAGGATACATAAGCCAACATAATAGTAATTTTCATTCATACCAAATCTATTCCAGAGACTGTTGCAGAATATATGTTTTTATCCAAACAAATTTTATCACAATAATGGATGCAATTCCAAGTCCAAGGAAGTTCAAAAAACAAAGTAACAAACACTGTGATGCCAAGCATTGTATTCTGCATTCCATGTATGCATGGCATTTGGGTAGCAGATGGTACATACTAGACCTGCAGACAGTCACCATTGACATGGCAGCATCTGTCCCACTATGGCATCAAGGTTTATATCCTAGTTTAGAAGAAATCTGAGTCCAGTGTTCACTCATAAATGACAAATTCATGTTGGCATCTGCTGCAAACTGCTTACCAGTCAGGTGCTTCTATAGGGGTCCAAAGAGATGGAAATCGCTGGTCCCCATACCACCATGAACTTGTGATTGGTTAGGACACTATGACTGGGAGGTTATGGACCACCTTTCTTGCAGTTCTGATCTCATGCTTAGTGATATGATCTTGTTGGAATCCTTCAGGAGCATCTGGCTGGCAAGTGATTGGAAACACATGCTAATGTGAAGCAGGCTGTCACCTCCTGAATAACAGTTGTCACTGATTTCTTACATGCTGGAATACAAGCCTGGGTCCCACAGTGGATCAGGTGCTTAAAAATCAATGGTTAACTATGTGGATTTCTGATGTGTACCAACTACTACCCATGGGCACTTAGCATACATTTCTTGGCATAAGAGTGTATGTTATCTTATTTTTCTTAACTCCTTTCTACTTTATGGGCTGGGTAGCTCAGTCAGTATAGCGACTGACTATGGGCTGGACGGTCTGGGATCGAATCCTGGTGGGTACGAGATTTTCTGCCCATCCAGACTGGCCCTGGGGCCCACCCAGCCTCCTGTAAAATGGGTACCGGGTCTTTCCTGGGGGTAAAGTGCGGCTGGGGCATGCTGCTGACCACTCACTCCCTTCTAGTGCCATGGTCATGGAAGAGTAGAGCTATACCTCTATCCACCCTCTGGGCCACACCGGGCCTGTAACGGGATCACTTTACCTTTACCTTTCTACTTTAGGTATAGAAGTGCTCCTTATTTGGATTTAGAACCTTTCTTCAGAGTAATTTGTAAATGTATGTACTGTGAATGACATGAAAAGCTTTCTCTTTGTGTAGTTATATGCCCTGAGGGATGTCAAAAGTTCCACATGTTCTTAATCTTGACACTAGGGCACAAATAAATGGCCAGCAGAAATCTTGCTGCATTTATCCCAAAGCCATCCTGATACTCACTGAATAAAAGGCTTGGTAAGTTCCAAAGCCATTTTGGGTGGACATTGTTGAAACGAGAAAGAGCCCAAAATGTCTGACAAGAACCAAACCCCATCTTTTTCAGTGAATTCCACTTATTATGGTGGTGACGCAAAAATTTAAAGTGCATAGTGTTTCAAAATGAAGTTGCTTTGTATGTCAGTTGCATTCTTCCAAATTAGTAAAACCAGGCCACTTAATTGTAAATTAAAACATTTAATTAATTGTTGTGCTAAGGCTGAATACACGTTTTCTTCTTTATATCTGGTACCTACTTTCTGTGGACTCCATGTATATATGATAAAATTAGTTTATTGCCCTATGCAGTATGGAGTGGCTATGAATTGGAAAACTGGGGTTTGATTCCCTGCAGAGGCAACAGTTTTTGTGTCTAGGCTGGCACTGGGTCTCGGCTAGCCTACTACACACAGATATGAAGGGTGCTTCTCTGGAAATAAAGAGCAGTTACAGCATGAAGCAAGCTGACTACTTATGAATGCAATGTTCCCTCCATTCTCCCATGTCATCATGGGACTATACTTCAGCACACAAAGAAATTTTCCATTTCTTACTGCCTATGGTTAATGCTCATCATATGTGTTAGCAGTGTAAATATTGTCCATACTTTGCAGTGGATGTGCGTATTGCTTCTTGTCTTAATGTGATATGAGTAAATACCTTGTATCGATCTTGGCGTGGACACAGCTTTCCGCTAGGGAGGGGTGCTCGACAAGCCCATTGGACTGGTTCAAATTTACCAGTGAACTCAATGACTCTGGTCCTTAAATTTGGTATACCATCAGGTATTGGTACCTCTTCTAGCTCTTCTAGAGAGGTATACCAAAATCTGGATCCTTCAGCCCTAACACTGGAAGAGAATATGTTGTAATGCAGTGGTTTACAACATTAAAACAGGAGTGCTGTGTATGCTAATAAGGCCACAAGTGACAATTTATGTAGGAGCAGTTCCATGTGTTCAGGATATGGGAGGCCTACTGAAACTGTGTACATTTTAAATGCAGGGAACCAACACTTCTAAGTGAATGGGTTCAAATTATATTGTTTTTGTGGCAGTATCACCTACTGTGTACCACCCAGTGTCTACCATAAATGAAGATGAACTTACGCAACCATCGTAGGAGCTTTAATTCTGTCATCCTCCCAGTGATACAAATCAATATCAAATGGAAGTTTTGGAGCAACAGCTAATAGTTTTGCTTTCCTGCCTTCTTCTAACTGGAGCAACGAATTGTCTTTCGATGTTGATGGCACTGGTTCTTCTTCAGCTTTTTCGACTCTTGAAGAATCACTTGTCAGTGCCTCCTCACTTTTGGAACAAGATACTACTGTATTGTAAGTACTTTCTTTTTTTGAAGGCTTTGACATTGCCAGTGTTGCTGACTTTAAGGCTGACAAAGTGGACTGGGCAGATGTGGGATCCTGTTAACACAAATAAATACAGAATTGAGAAAACTGCTTAATGAGGAATTAAACTTAATTTATGTTTTTTTACATCACTTTCAATAGCTCATATTATGCAGGTATGACGATTAGTGAACAGTGAATTGGAAACACTGTGAAAGAAGCATTAATGGCCTCATTTGACATGCTCTTCTGAAATTTGTCTGGAGGGACAAAAAACCCATAAAAATCCTGTCAGGATAACCAGTCTCCAGGTTGAGGTGTGAATGCAGTTCGACTGTAGAGGAAAATAATTTGTAGTGTGAACAATGACGAACTGGATAAAGCTGCATACAAGTGTTTCTGGATATACGATCAAAGAACATAATATGGACCAGTGCTGTGTAAGAGAGTCTGATCTTTCACACAGTTGTTCAGTGTAATGGAATTTAAAGTGTGGATTGGATTGGCTCCATAAATTTTGCAACATGGCACCAAAGTGTTCAGTGCTTAATAATGACCAAGAAAGATGTTCTGGGCCATGTACTGTAAAGTAGTGAAATTCTCCAAGAATATGTTGAGAAATCACTATTACAACAGCCTTCAGAGTAAAAAATTCAGACTTTTTATGACATAAACAAGGGAAGTTTGTCTCTGTTCATTTCTTGACATGTTCATAACCAGGTGTTTCATTGCACTCAACTGCAGTGTCTGGTGAACTGCTCAGCAATATAAAATTGTGTATGGAGGGAAATAATGTTTATATATCAAGTTCTTTTGGAAGTAGTGTTTACATGTCAATTGTTATAAACATGGAAATTATGTGGAAGTTTATGGTTTTAATATAAGCAGTGTGAGTGAGTGTTAGTGAAAAATATATACAGCCCTACCACAGAAACTGAAATAATTGAAGAAAACGGCATTAGAAGTTCAAACTTCTTGTATATATTAATGTCAAGTACATTAACCTTTTAGCGTCAAACGCCAACTAAAGTGGACGAGCAGTGGGCCCTTTAAATAGCCGAACGGCCGCTAAAGTGGCCACACAGTGAGCCCTTTAAATTGCTGAACGGCCACTAAAGTGGCTGCGCAGTGAGCCCTTTAAATTACCGAACGGCCACTAAAGTGGCCACACAGTGAGCCCTTTAAATGGCTGAATGGCCACTAAAGTGGCCGCGCAGTGAGCCCTTTAAATAGCTGAACTGCCACTAAAGTGGCCACGCAGTGAGCCCTTTAAATAGCCGAACGGCCACTAAAGTGGCTACGCAGTGAGCCCTTTAAATTGCCGAATGGCCACTAAAGTGGCCACACAGTGAGCCCTTTAAATGGCTGAATGGCCACTAAAGTGGCCGCGCAGTGAGCCCTTTAAATAGCTGAACGGCCACTAAAGTGGCCGCGCAGTGAGCCCTTTAAATAGCCGAACAGCCACTAAAGTGGCTGCACAGTGAGCCCTTTAAATAGCCGAATGGCCACTAAAGTGGCCGCGCAGTGAGCCCTTTAAATAGCTGAACGGCCACTAAATTCCAGCATCAAAAGGTTAACTGGCCTGCCACTTTGGAAATTCAAAATATTTCATTCATCCTCCTGCAGACGTTTAAGAGGTGTCGAACTTATGATAATTAAAAAGTGTGAACAATAAGTATTTTTGAACATGGAAAATAAGGAATTACAAGAATGCAAAGCACTACCATTTCACTGTTTCCCTCTGAGCATATATTCCAGCTGGACTGGCTTCCTGAAGTTGTATCACATTTCTTTATCCCAAACTCTGTCCCTGTAGACAGACCAGATATTGGTACATCTTGATGGGCTGTCTCCTCATAACCATCCTTCTCTTCAACTTCTTCAAAGTCCGAGTCACATGAGTCGCTTGCATCACCTGTGACTGTGTGGTGTTTCAATTCCATGTACTTCTTTGTTGTCTTTTCAAGTGAATTCTTTAGATCCAGAACCTTCTTCAACTGGTCTGAGCTTCCTGCAGATGTTGAAAATTAATCCCTGTTTAACCAGTTTAACTAGAGAGAGTGAAATCAAAATTAAGTTTACAAGTTTGTTGAAACTACTGATATACTAATTCATCACACACTGTGAGTTTGTGCAGAAGCCAACCTAATGGATAAAACTACTGGTAAACAAAGAGTTTTGGAGCCTGTCACTCATAACTATAGTGTGATGAATGTTCTTCATTTTGGGATGTCCAACCTTCAAATGTGGCCCACCTCAGAATTTTAGCAAATAAATATTTACCCTGCACAAATGAAGTAGTATGGCAGATGGGCCTAAAAGATGTGCCCTTCTCTTTTTTAGTACTGCTAAAATAACCATATCTTTTAATAAAAGGCTAAGCTTCCCCACTGCTATCAACAAAAAATTCATGCTGCCTCTACAAATAAAAATTTCTCATCATGCCTAACATTACTGAAATACCTTTATTGTTGCACCGTGCATTTCGTAGAATCACTTTAACCTTTTGGCGCCGGAATTATTTTTTTAAATTTTAGCACACACTGTATACAAAATGTGAATAAAACAGGAACCAAATAAGTTAGAATTATGAAACAAACTGCATTTTGAAGGGAAAAAAC
>Ga0123355_10018005_pt1 | contig 11187 bp, 10 predicted proteins | sample TergutEmb28metaG_3_FD_89872 | JGI IMG/M metagenome (GOLD analysis project Ga0123355, IMG submission 89872) | Embiratermes neotenicus P1 segment gut microbial communities from Petit-Saut dam, French Guiana - Emb289 P1 | ecosystem: Host-associated > Arthropoda: Insects > Digestive system > Gut ...
GTCGGTTGTGGGGTTTTCCGCACACATTACCAGTTGTGGGATTACATGCTCGTATTTTGTGGCTTTGTTGGTTGGAGGCAACAAAATATGTCCCTCTATCTGGCCGATGATGGTCAGGAATTGGATAACACCTCTGGGGTTATTGGTTGCGGGAGGCGGGGTTACCGGGTCTACCTGGGGTTGTGGTTGGGAAGAGGGTTGGTTTTCCTCTTGAGGTTCTTCAGAAAAAACGGGGGTCATGGTATTCTCCTGCGGATGCGACTTAGGTCTATTTATTTTTCGCTTCCTTTACTGAGAATATACATGCTCTATTCTCCTCCAAGCGGTATTTCATTAAATGCCGGTAAAACCACTAAATCTGCATCATCAAGCTTAGCTTCAAAGCCTGTGAAGACAGCCTCCATCATTTTTTCTTCATGGGGGACTTCAGGGGTATCCATTAACAAAATATGCATTGCCGCAAGCAGTTCATCATCTTCTGAGTCTGGCGCATGGAATTGGGGACGCATCACGTTATCTGGGTTTGGCTCTACTCGCTTGATTATATGAATGCCAAAATCCGACCAGACTATTCCGCTTATTTCGCCTATTTCAAGCTCGCGGGTGGCTTGCTCAAAAGAGGGAACCATTACCCCACTTACGAAAGTGTAGCCTTCTGGATTTTGCCACATTCCCGGGTCTTCGCCATAGGTTTCTACTAAAGTTCTAAAATCTTCGCCTGCATGGGCTCTTTCTATTAACGCAAGAGCTGTTGCCTCGATGGAGGGGGATTCTGTTTCTTCTGACATATATTGAGCAAATGGTGCAAATTTGTCAGGGTCTTCCATTATCTCAAAGATAACCGCCATAACAATATGAGTAAACTCATCTCCGACTATGTCGTGCTGGGTGGCATATTCCTCAAATAATTTGCTAAGAGCCGCGTATCTTAAGGCTTCATCCAGCACCACTTCCCCAAATGTTTGGTCTCCTCTAAAAACCCTGTCGTAATCAAACGCAGTGTCTTCGGGGAAAAGCGCGATGTACTCATGTACCAGCATATGCTCGATCCACTCAATTTCTTGGAAAACGTCCCACGCGGTGATTTCTATGCCATTAACTGTGGCTACTATGGAGGTGAAGGCCGGGTCGATTTCGTGGGGTGAAGTGGTGTCTTCCTCGTTAAGGCTTGGTTCGGCCCCTCGCTCTGTTTCATCGATGTCCTCATTATCCTCATTTAGAGTATTGTATTCCAGCGCTTCGTCTCCTGGGGGTAGGATTGCTGTGTCTCCCGGGCCTGAGCGGCCACAGCCTACAAACAGGGCGATGGTCAGTACTAAAATCGCCGCCAGGACTGTTATTTGCCACAAACATTTTTTTGTTTTCATTAAAAATCTCCTTTGTTGGTTGAAATTTCGATGTAACTCCAATGGACTTCCTCGGAAATTCCGAATAAGCGGCCATAAAAGCACATTGGGGCCTGTACGTTTTATGGCCGCAAAAGTAATTTCCGAGGAAGTCCATTGGTAACGGTATCCAAAATAGCACACTTTCACTTAGAATAGCAAGGGCTTGTTTTTTAACGAACTTGGCTCCATTGATATTCATCTACCATAAACGTCACAGCTTGCAAATTGCCGATGTGCTCAAATAAGAAATCGGCATTTGCTCGAAAGGCGGCTTCGTAGGCTTCTGTAAATCTGCGCATTACATCATGATATGAGTATAGAACTGTCAGCGTATAGTCGCCATAGCCGGTTTGGCCGTGGTCTTTGCCAATTTCAATACCTACAACCGTGAAATTTTCTCCCGGTAGAGGAAGTAAACCGACAACGCGGCTGGTTTCATGGGCTGCGCCTACATATGGAGTTCCTAATGTGGGTAAGCTTGAAGTATTGTTTTGTTCATGAGAATAGCTATCATCTTGTGTGCTGACTATGTGAAATGCCAGACCGACACTCATGGTTAATATCAGTATAAGAGCGCATATTGTTAGAGCTTTTTGTTTTGGCATTTAAATCACTTCCTTGCAAAATGTACAAAACGTATGAGACGCCCAGTGGGCGTCCCATACGATTAGCATATCAATTATTCTACAGATAAAATATAGCTATAAAGAGGCTGCTTCCCTTCATAAACCTCTACTTCAACTGAAGGATGGGCTTTTCTTACATACTCAGCAAGCTCATCTGCCTTACCCATTGTCATACCTTCCCCGGCATAAACCGTTAAAATGTCACCGCCTTCTTTTAGCATATAATCCGCCAACGCCCTGGCTGCACCTTGGGTATCCTTCTCTACTAAGGCTATATCACCGTTATATATACAAAGGATATCCCCAGTTTTTATATCATGGCCATCTAAAACTGTATCCCGTACTGCCTCCGTAATTTGTCCACAGCTAACCGCCTCCATATGCTTGGCTAAGGCCAACAAATTCTCCTCAATGCTAATGGTATCGGAGTTATACATAACACAGGCAATCCCCTGGGGGATGGACAATGTTGGCAGTACATGTACCACTTTATCCGTAACAAGTTCCGCTGCCTGTTTGGCCGTTAATACAATGTTCTTATTATTTGGTAGTACAATTACATGCTCGGCATTCACCTTCTGGATGGCCTTTGCTATGTCTTCGGTGCTGGGGTTCATGCTTTGCCCACCGTCAATAATTATGTCTGTCCCTAGGCCGGTAAATAACTCTTTAAGCCCTTCCCCTGTGGCAACGGATACAACCCCTATGGGCTTAGGCGGCCCGGCGGGTACAGCCGCTTCTTGTAATTCGGAATGCTGGGCCTTCATATTCTCGATTTTAATGCTTAAAAGACCGCCAAACTGCAAGGCCTTTTCCAGTGCTTTACCGGGGTTATTGGTGTGAACATGAACTTTTACAAGGCCTTCGTCTTCGATTGCTACGACTGAGTCGCCTATTGTTGGCAGATACTCCTGCATTACTGCTTCCGCGCTTTTTGTGTGGCGTGGTTTGCTTTCCTTGTCTAGCTCCAGTAAAAATTCTGTACAATAGGCAAATTTTATATCCTCTGTGCTGTATGCCGCTGGGGTCATGGATTCGGCAGTTTCGGCCGGCTTTTCTAGGATTTCAATGTCGCCGGGTTCGCTCATGGCTTCCAGGGCACCTTTTAAGAGACATACCAGCCCCATCCCTCCAGAGTCTACTACTCCGGCTTGTTTTAGTACCGGTAGCATGTCGGGGGTTTTTCCAAGGGTTTCGTTGCCCTGGGCTATTATAAATTTCAGGCATTCCCCTACATCTTCCTCATCAAAGGCTACTTCATGGGCGGCCTCGCTAAAAGAGCGAGCTATCGTTAGCATGGTGCCTTCCTTTGGCTTCATTACGGCTTTATAGGCCATTTCGGAGGAGGATGCCAGCGCAACAGCCAAATCTTCTGCGGTAGCTTCTCTTTTTCCTTCAAGCCCCTTGGCATAGCCCCTAAAGAGCTGAGAAAGAATAACACCGGAGTTTCCCCTGGCCCCTCTTAATGCGCCGCTGCTGGCGGCTTTTGCTATGTCGGCCACACTGGGCGTGTTAAGTTTATACACTTCCTTAGCCGCCGCCATTACCGTATGTGACATATTTGTCCCAGTGTCCCCGTCCGGTACAGGAAAAACGTTAAGGGCGTTAAGCTTTACCATATTTTTTGTTACGTCGTTGGCGGCTCCTATAATCATTTTTCTTAGGATATGGCCGTCTATGCTTATTAATCCCATAGTAAATTCTCCTTTTATACGCGTACGCCCTCAATAAAAATATTTACTGCATGTACCTTTAGGCCCACAGTTTCTTCCAGTTTATACTTGACATTGTCCATAAGAGTTTGGGCTATAGCAGTAATATTTGTGCCATATTCTACTATTATGTGCATGTCGAGGACTAAGTCACTTTCCCCTTGGGATTGTAGACGCACACCTTTTGAGAGGCTTTCTTTTTTTAATAAGCCAACCAGGCCATCCTTGATGCTTCTTGCTGCCATGCCTACGACGCCATAGCATTCCATGGCTATTGTGCCGGCTATTCGGGCTATTACCTCGTTGTCTACGCCGATTACGCCTATTTCTGTTTTGGATTTGGATACCATATGTTCCTCCTGCTTGTATTTTTTTAACAACATTATAAATGGAGTATATATTTTTGCGGGCTTTGTGGCAAGGGTTATGTAGGTACAATTATGTTAACAGATTTTTTAGGTTTACGTTGCATGATTTGACCAGTTTAATCCTGCGAGGTATGATTTTGGTGGTTTGGCTGAACCCTCATTGTGATTTTTTGGCGCGATTTTTTAGAAGTTGGAAGGACTAAAGTATAGTGGTTATTGATATCCTGTCGATGAATATAGAGGAATTGCAAGCCTTGATGGCTGAACTTAACCAGCCTGCATACAGGGCCGGTCAGATATTTGAATGGCTCCATCAGCGGTTTCCTAGTGCGTCTGGTGAGACTTTATCATTTGATTGGATGAGTAATTTGCCTAAAAGCTTGCGTGAAGAGCTTGCTAAACGGTGTTTAATTACGTCTGCCAGTGTTGTTAAAAAGCTTCATGCTAAAGATGGAACGGCTAAGTTTTTGTTAAAGCTTAAAGGCAAGCCGGATGTCTTAGTGGAATCAGTGTTAATGGAATATGTACATGGGCGTTCTCTTTGTTTGTCAACCCAGGCCGGATGCAGAATGGGATGTTTGTTTTGTGCCACGGGTAGGGGTGGGTTTATCCGTAACCTTTCAGCCGGGGAGATGTGTATGCAGGTTTACGCCGCAAGTGAGAGCCGTATCCGTAATATAGTGCTTATGGGCTGTGGTGAGCCTTTGGACAATTTTGACGCGACGCTAAGGTTTATTGAGTTGATAACCCACCCTAAAGGAGCGGGGCTTGGCCAGCGGCATATTACCCTTTCTACATGCGGGCTGGTTCCTGAGATACTGGAACTTGCTAAGCATCGACTGCAAATAACATTAGCGATATCGCTACATGGCCCGGACGATGCTACCCGCCTGGCTTTAATGCCAATTGCTAAAAAATATGCAATTAGAGAGTTAATTTCGGCTTGTCATCAATACGCCAATACAACTCATCGCCGCATTAGCTTTGAATATGCATTAACAGCCGGAGTTAACGATAGCCCCGCCCAAGCCCGTGCCCTGGCAAGCTTGCTAAAAGGACTATTATGTCATGTAAATTTAATTCCGGTAAACCAAGTAACCGATGCCTTTACTCCAACAAGAAAACGAGAAACCATGGCCTTTGCAGATATTTTACAAAAAGCTAATATCCCTGTAACAATACGTAGGACAATTGGCGCGGAGGTAAATGCCGCTTGCGGACAGCTTAAGGCCCTTCAAACCCGTACAAACGTAGGTTTTGATACTTTTGATAAATCCGCTCCAATACTGGATACCATCGAAAGGCGATGAAAAATGCCAAAATATATGGAAACTGACCTGTACGAACCCATTCGCAGTCTCCTTGCGAAGCAAGGCTTTATCGTACGTGGTGAGGTTAAGGATTGCGATATAGCGGCAATAAAAGACGATATATTATGGATAATAGAAATGAAGTTAACCATAAATCTCAAGCTAATCTTCCAGGCAATGGAGCGGAAAATCGCTACAGACTGGGTGTTTGTGGCCATCCCCCGCCCCAAAAATGCCCGTGCAACGAATTTCAAGCAACTTAAGCAGTTGCTAACCAAATTGCAGATAGGCCTAATAACTGTTGCACTGGATAGCCCGGCAAAACAAGCTGAAATCATACAGTTTCCAACCGGGCGAGCCGACAAAACCACAAAAAAAGCCGCAAACCTTCGTAAGGAAATTTCCGGACGAAGTACTGACACCATAGGAGGCAGTAAAGGCGTAGTAAACACCGCTTATCGGGAACGCTGCATCCGCATAGCCTGCTTAATAGAAGCCCACGGCCCAATGTCGGCAAAAATTCTAACAAAAACTTACAACTGTGAAAAAGATGCAACATTAATTTTACAAAGAAATTTCTACAATTGGTACAAAAAAACGACAAGAGGAATATATGAATTAAGCCAAAGTGGCCACCAGTATTTACAAGAAAATGCTCAAGAAAACCTAATAATCTTCTATAGAATGAAAGCCAACCTCTTGTAACCCATAACATACATGATATAATGCTTCTAAAATTATTGGGCTTTTCTGAAATACCGAATGAGTGGCCATAAAAGCACATTGATGCCTGTACGCTTTATGGTCACAAATGTTATTTCAGAAGAAGCCCATCACGAGGTGTTGTTATGTTGTGTAATACCGCAATTTTCTATGATATTGAAAATCTGCTAGGTGTTTTTAGCGGAAAAGCCGTCCTTAATCTAGATGAAATTTACAGGCGAGTATTGGAGTCCGAAGGGGTACATGGGGTTTCTATTCAAAGAGCATATGCTGATTGGGCACTGCAACCTAATAGGGCACTAAGAGATTCCGTGCTACAAGTGGGAATCGAGCCCATTCAAATATTTAATACTAATCAAAATGATCGGGTTAAAAATGCCGCTGATGTCAGTCTTATAATTGATGCGGTTGAGCTTATCGCTAAACGTCCGGAAATTGAAAATTATGTTATAGCTTCCGGTGACGGGATTTTTGCTTTTCTTTCAAAAAAACTTCACGAGCATGGCAAACGTGTTATAGGATGTGGATTTGACCGCAATGCCAGCGCACTATTCTGCAATTCTTGTGATTATTTCATTTCTCTTGAGAAATCTGATAAGGCTTTGGTTGCCACATCCACTGCACGAAGAAAAAATCGTAAAGCCGACCCGGTCCCTACTCAAGCCGAGGAAGCTGCACCTGTGGCTGCTAAAGTACCTAGCAAGTTCCCAAAAACCAAGTATTCCGAAGTATTGGCCCAGGCGAATATACCAATATGGCGAGACCCGTACGATTTATCCGGCAGCTTGCACACAATTAGAAAAGTAGTTGATGCCCTATTAGCCGAGGAAACAGAAGGCCTGCCGGACTTGGAGATTTCTGTGTTTAAGACATATGTAGATCACTATATTCCAGGCTTTAGGGTATCAAGATATGGTTTTACGCGTTTTGGCGAATTTATGCGCTTTGTGCTTACTGGCAGCTCCTACTGCCTGTATACAATTGATGAAAGCGTATGCAAAATTGCCCGCCGTGGTGCCGCTATCAAAAATGGCACGATTATGGATGATGTCAAAGGCCTAGTTGTTACCGCCGAAGACGGCAGCCGTTTTGGCTCGATATTCAGTGTACCGGTGGATATGGCCTTTATTTTCACCGTTTTATCCGATTCGGCCCCTCAAGTTAAAAACGGTAGACGTAAAAAACCTGCCCCGGAGGTAGCACCAGCACCTAAGCTTAAAAATAAAAAGCACGGAAGAAAGTCGTCGCAAATAGCCAACGAAGCGGCCCAGCCAGCCCCTGTTGTTGTTTCGGAGCCTCCTGCTTCGGAGCCTGAAATTGATATCGTAATGGATGAGGGCTCCTTCCGTAAATGGATAAAAAATCGTTTTCAAAGCTTATCGGATTCAGATGTGCTGTCGGCTAAGGAAACAAATTTGCTAATTAGTCCTGATTATTCTCGGCGTACATTTGGGATTAAAACACCGATTCTAAGAGAGATTGAAACCCGCAGTAATCTACTTGAGCAACGCAGTATTAACGGCAAGGTGAAATACTGGAAGGAAACATTCAAGTATAACGGCAAACACTATCTGGTGTATAAGGACTGGGTAGCCAGCCTTCATAAGGATAGGTACGTAGCATGGCTAAGAACCCTAGGGCCGGAGGCTTTAGGTGAGAAGTAAAAGAGGATAAAACAAGGACACCAATATAGGTGTTCTTTTTTTTTGCACATGTATGTTACAATGTGCCCCTGCAAGTAAAAAGACGGGAGATTTTTATGCAAAGCCGTAAGTTCAAAGTAACAGCAACAATTTGTGTAATAGCCTTTACCGCGGTTCTAATAATGTTTTCGCCAATATTTTATTTAAACGAAATAATAATATCCGGCGAAAATACCGTCGCATCTACAGATATCCGTGAGCGTTTAGGTGCCGATTCCACCACAAATTTGCTATTTTTCAACATTAACGCCGCCCGTAGCCGCATCATGGGAAACTTATACATCTCTGACGTAACCTTCACAAGGGATATGGTAGGGCGGCGTTTGTATGTTCATGTCCGGGAACGCCGCCTGGCCGCATATGTAGAGCATACCCCCGGTAGATTCTTATACATAGACGAAGAGGGTCGTGTGTTGGAGGTGAGGGATTTTACCACCCAGCCTCTCCCCACAGTAAAGGGGCTTAACTTCACACGCTTTGCACTGGGGGAAATTTTAGAGGTGCCCGACACCACAGCCTTTAATATAGTAACCCTGTACGCTCAGCTAATATACCGCCACGGACTGTATGACCGTGTGACCTATATAAATGTGTCTGATACAGTCAATACCCGCATTTTAATTGGGTATATAGAGTTTAACGTGGGCGGAATAAGAGACGCGGACTTAAAGGTTCGTACCATGGTTGGCATCTTAGATGCAATGCCGGAAGCGGAGCTTGCGAGAGGATTTGTCGATTTAAGAGAGATAAAACCGGAGTATATTTTTGAAATACTTACGTAGAAGACTTGCTTTCCCACGCACATATGTATATTATTAGAAATGTACTTTTTACTTAGGAGGGGACTAGGTTGATAGATATTGACACGACTCACGACATTAAGGCCCGAATTAAAGTCATAGGCGTAGGTGGCGGCGGTAATAACGCTGTTGACAGGATGGTAGCTGATAAAATTGCCAACATAGAGTTTATCTCTGCAAATACAGACAGTATGGCCCTTGCGAAATCTATGGCACCGATACGTATCCAATTAGGCGAGAAATTAACTCGCGGCCTAGGGGCAGGCGGCAAACCCGAAATGGGCCGTCGCGCCGCCGAGGAATCCCGGGACATGGTAGCTAATGCCATCGCAAATACAGAAATGCTGTTTATAACCGCGGGTATGGGTGGCGGCACAGGCACTGGTGCTGCCCCGGTAATTGCTGGTATTGCCCGTGAAATGGGCATTCTTACTGTGGGTGTTGTAACAAAACCCTTTGATTTTGAGGGCAGCCCCCGTATGCGTAATGCCTTAGCCGGTATATCCGAAATGCGTAATAACGTAGATACATTGGTCGTAATTCCTAACGAGCGTCTTTTAGAAATTGTTGACGATGATTTATCCCTTATCGACTCTTTTAAACTGGCCGATGAGGTGCTTAGGCAGGGTATCCAAGGGATAAGCGATTTGATTCTTGTGGATGGATTAATTAACCTGGACTTTGCCGATGTGCGTACGGTTATGTACGAGCAGGGCGTTGCCCACATGGGAGTTGGACGAGCCGGCGGCAGAAATAAAACGGAAGAAGCCGCACTGCAAGCCATTAATAGTCCACTTTTGGAAACCACAATTGACGGTGCTAAGGCAATTATTATCAGCTTTACCGGTGACTCAAGCATCGGTCTTAAAGATATTAATCATGCAGCCAATATTATCCGCAAAGCTGTGGATGCAGACGCAGATGTAATGTTTGGCGCAACAATAAACGAATCATTTAAAGATGAAGTAACCGTAACAGTAATAGCCACCGGACTAGATGACCAGGAACAGGCTATTAAAGCGGCATCACGCCAGCGCACTAAAAAAGCTATCGAAACAGAAATAGTAACTGTACCCATCGCCGAAGAGCCCGAGCCGCCAAAGGACGAAAAACCCAAAGATGATTTACGTCCTATCCGTGAAGTGGACAAGGATGTTCCCTTTGATATCCCTATATTTTTGCAGCGTAAGCGGCCTGACCGTTTTTGATTTTCTATCGTATGGTTTAAACGCATAATTATTACAAAAAAGTCCACCCTATTATCAGTATGAATAGGGAGGACTTTTTTTATGACATTCAAAGGAATATGTTCAAAAATAGCTGTAGGTATTATGTGTATACTGCTTTTTAGCTTTTGCTTTAGTGCAATAGTATGCGCCCAAGGTCCAAATATTGACTCAAAGGCCAGCTTATTAATGGAGGCTGAAACAGGGAAAGTTTTAATTGAAAACAATGCCCATGAAAAGCTAGCCCCGGCCAGCGTTACAAAGGTAATGACCATGCTTTTGATATACGAGGCCATTGACCAAGAGCGGATTAAATGGGACGACAATGTAACCACCAGTGCCCATGCGGCATCTATGGGTGGGTCGCAGATTTTTCTTGAAGCGGAAGAGCAGCAAACAGTTAGAGATTTAACCAAGGCCATAGTAATAGCCTCGGCCAATGACGCAGCCGTAGCCATGGCGGAGTTTATTGCCGGCAGCGAAGAAGCCTTTGTTACCATGATGAATAACAAGGCCAAGGCCCTTGGAATGGATAATACCAATTTTGTAAACTCTTGCGGGCTGGATGCACCTGGGCATTTAACCACTGCCTTTGATATCGCGCTTATGTCCCGTGAATTGATTTTAAAATATCCCGAGGTGTTTAAATTTGCCCAAACCCGGCTGGACAAAATTACTCACAAAACCGCCCGTGGCGCGGAAGAGTTTGGGCTTACCAATACAAATAAGCTAATACGCAATTATCCCGGTACTACAGGGCTTAAAACCGGCTCCACATCGGAGGCCTTGTACTGTATATCCGCCACCGCCGAAAAGGAAGGAATGCAGCTTATAGCGGTGGTACTGGCGGCCCCTGACCCTACCGTCCGCTTTGATTCTGCTATGAAATTATTTGACTATGGATATTCCAATTTCGCACTTATTGCTAAAGAAGAAAGCGGGACGGCAATGGGTGAAATTAAAATATATAAAGGGAAAACAGAGCTGAGCCCGGTTGTGATAAAAGAGCAAACCAATGTACTTGTACCCAAGGGTAAACACATTGTAATAGACAGCGAGGTGCAGCTAAAACAATCCATTGACGCGCCTGTAACCGCCGGGCAAAAGGCAGGGGTAGTAATCTACACCCACGAAGGCCAGGAAGTAGGCAGAAGCGAGCTGGTGGTACCCGAAGAAATTGTAAAGGCATCACCAAAAGATATGATGGACAGGATGTTTAGGCGGTGGTTTTACCGGGGCGCAGAACGGGTTTAACTCCCATCCTGGGGCGGAAAAGAACCGTCATTGCGGGCTTTCGCAATCCCGTCAGGTTGATATGAGCTAAAATGAAA
>Ga0123355_10018006_pt1 | contig 11187 bp, 12 predicted proteins | sample TergutEmb28metaG_3_FD_89872 | JGI IMG/M metagenome (GOLD analysis project Ga0123355, IMG submission 89872) | Embiratermes neotenicus P1 segment gut microbial communities from Petit-Saut dam, French Guiana - Emb289 P1 | ecosystem: Host-associated > Arthropoda: Insects > Digestive system > Gut ...
CAGCTTTTTGGATTAATTTTTTAACCATGTTACCACCGATTCTACCAGCTTCTCTTGCTGATATATCACCATTATAACCTTGTTTTAGGTTAACTCCAACTTCGTTAGCAACTTCATATTTGAATTTGTTTAAAGAATCTTTAGCTTCTGGTACTAAATTTGAATTTGATGCCATTTTATTTTCACCTCCTGATTATGGAATTGATTTAAAATAAAAGCGATTTGCTTTTTCAATATTTAGCATGTGTAGTTTTGATAAAAATAAACTAGAAATTTTTGTAATTTAAGATAACTGTTTCGAATGAAATGAGATTACAGATATCTTACGCAAAGAGCAAAGTGATTCTGCGTTTCATTTACTATTACAAAATTATTACAAATAAGAGACGTTTAAATGACAATGTCTATAAATGTTGATTTGCGCAGCAAAATGTTATAAAATAAATATACGTATTATACTAAAAATCTAATGAAAAACAAAAGAAGTTTTAAATGCGACTCTAATCGCATATAAGGAGGAAAATAGAATGGCAAAAAATCCAATGCAAAAAAAAGTAACAAATGCATTCATTTTAGGAGTGATAATTACATTAATGGTAGCTATAGGAATAGGTGCACTAGGATATGTAATACTAGTACTTCCAAATCAAGCTGCTGCTAGAGATAGTTCACTTGACATAGCACTTAGAGAAGTTTTTGTTATAACAGCACCAGTAAATGCAGGAGATGAATTAAGGCTAGGTCTAAATGTAGAAATTGAATCTATACAAACAGGGATTGCAGTAAGTGTTGAACCAATTGATGGACGAGGCAATCCTGCAAGAGCAAGAATTGACTTAGAACCTGGTACAGTAATAACGAATTCAATGCTAATGGGTGAATTTGGAGAAATAGGAGACGATGTTAGATACATAGAATTTAACATGCTTACATTGCCTATAGGTGTAAATATAGGAGACTTTATAGATGTTAGATTAACATTACCAAACGGTACAGATTTCATAGTAGTTTCAAAACAACCTATTATAGATATAAATGGAGAAACCGTAACATTGCGACTATCTGAAACAGAAATACTTATGATGCAAGCTGCTATAATTGAAAGTTATATAATAAGAGCATCAAATTTACATGTAGTTAGATATGTAGAACCAGGAATTCAAGAAGCAGCAACACCAACATATCAAGTTGATCCAGTAATAAGAAACTTAATAGCTCGTAGCCAGCACATGGGGAATATTTCATATGCAGTAGCAAGAGAAATTTTGGCAGGACAAAATGAGGAACTAAGAGGATTTATAGAAGAGGCTCGTAGAGACTATGAATCAGACAGAGTAAGCAATGTAGAACAAGGTATAAGCAGCCAAATCGAAAGAGCGAGAGAAGCAAGAGAACAATTCCTAAGGATGGCAATGCCAATAGATTAATATAACCGGAGGAAAAAATGAGAAAAGTAGGATTCATCGGAGGATTTGAAAAAACAGACTTAATTCTATACGTAGCAAAAATTTTAGTAGAAACTGGCAAAAGCGTACTAGTAGTTGACACAACAATAACACAAAGAGCCAGATATATAGTGCCATGCATAACACCAACACTTTATTACATTACAGAATATGAAGGCATAGACGTAGCGGTGCGGATTTGAAAACTTCAAAGACATAGCAAGCTACATTGGAAGTACTAAAATAGACTACGACATAGTTTTATTAGACATAGACTCACACAAAGCATTTATGGATTTTGAAATGGCAGAAGCAGAAAAAAACTTTTTTGTAACTGCATTTGACAACTATTCATTAAAAAAAGGATTAGAAGCAATTGGAAAAATAGATCAACAAGTCAATATGACAAAAGTGCTATTTTCAAGAGACATGCAAGCAGATGAAGACGAATATCTAAACTTTTTATCATTTTACTTCTCAGTAAAATGGGAAGAAGGTAAAATATTTTTTCCATACGATAATGGATCAAACACAGTAATAATGCACAATCAAAGAATATCACAAATTAGATTTAGGGAACTAGACCCAACGTACAAAGAAGGGTTGCTCATGATAGCAAACCTAATAATGCCAGAATTAAAAGGTGGAGACCTAAAAAAAGCATTCAAAAAAAGTTTATAGTTTAAACAATATAGGAGATAAGAATGGCAATAATTACATTTTGGAACGATGGAAAAAAAGAAACAGGGCAAACAGCATCAATAGCTGCAATTGCTACGGGTTTATCTGTAGAAAACAACTACAAAACATTAATGTTTAACACAAAGCATAACGATAAAACAATAGAAGACTGTTTTTGGAACACCATCGATGAATCAACAATGTTAAACTTCAAGGAAGAAGGAAAAACAGATATAGATACAGGAATAACTGGTCTTTGTAAAGCGGTATCAAGTAATAAAGCATCACCAGAAAAAATTACACACTATGCAAAAACTATATTTAAAGGAAGATTAGAACTATTAACAGACTCAAGTTCCAACGAAGAAGAATATCTAAACCAAAGAAAGTTATTCAAAGACATAATTAGAGTAGCAAGCCAATACTACAGTTTAGTGTTTGTAGACCTAGAAGGAGATTTAGAAGAAGAAGGTGTGGCAGACATATTAAAAATCTCTACAGTAATTGTTCCAACACTAAATCAAACTCTAAGAAGTCTAAGCAAATTTGTACAACTAAAACAAGAAAACCCGATACTAGATGGACTAAAAATAATGCCACTACTAGGAAGGTACGACAGAAAATCAAAATATACAGCAAAAAACGTAGCAAGATATACAAAAACAAGACAAGCATATGGAATACCATACAATACATTACTATTTGAAAGCTTGCACGAAGGAAAAACCGACGACTATTTCATAAAATTCAAAAAAGCAAAACCACAAGACTCAAACGGCATGGTAGTAGATTCGGTAAGAACATTCACTACAAACCTACAAGAATTGCTAAAAATGCTACAGATGAATATCTAGGAGGTCACAAAAGATGAACATTATAAACTTACTATTTATAGTTGTTGTATTTGCACTATTTGCTCTATTAGTTAGATACTTGCTACTGAAAAACAAAAACGCTGAAGTAATAGAAGATGTATCATTGCAAGACAAAACATTTACAATAGATGCAATTATGCTATTTGTTAAAAGAAGGTTAGACGAAATAACTAAAATAAACCTATACGATATAGGCCTTTCAGAAGAAGAGCTAAAAAGAAGAAAAGCAAAAAAATATGAACTAAGAAAAGCCTTAAAAGGTTGTACATATGGTGATGTTAACGACAAAAAATATGTTAAGGAACTAATAGGTGATCTGCTTGCAAAAGAATATGGAATAAATGAAGCAAACATATCAAAAGCAATACCATTTGACATACCATCATTACTTACAGCACAAGACAAATTTGATGTTCTAATACATATGTACAAAAAAGAATTTTCATATGAAGCATTAACACAAATAATAAAGAAATATGACCTAGCAAGGCTAAAATATACATCAGGAGAATCTAAACCATCATATGTAATAACAGCTGATGAAATATCTGAAATATACGAAACAGAAAACTTAACTCTAGACTTCTCAGACAAATTAGATGTATTAACACAAAGAATTTACCAGCACTACAAAGGGTACAGTAGTATAGATGAAGTAAGAGACATGAATATAGACGGAATATCTGGTGGAGTTTCTGGTCTTCCAGAAAGTTTCTTAAGCCAAGTTGCACAAGCAGATGGAGACTACTTAGAGCAAATAATGGAGCGTAAAGTTCCAAGAGCATGTGACTCTATTTGGATAATGTTTGCAGGTAAATCCATAAGACTAGCTTTCCTTACTTTCGGTAGAGAAAGTGAGTTAAAAAGAGTGTGCCAAAACATATATAAATACAACAACCCAGGCCAGCTTTCAGACACAAATGGTTACAAAATTAACGAAATGAAAGACGGTTCACGTGTAGTTGTTGTAAGACCAAGCTTCTCAGAAACGTGGGCATTCTTTGTAAGAAAGTTCGACGTACAAAAAGCAACACTAGAACAGCTAATTACAATACCAGGAAAAGAAAACGCAATAGACTTATTAAAATTCTTAGTAAAAGGCGAAAGAATTATAGCGCTAACAGGAACCCAAGGTTGTGGTAAAACAACAATGCTTATGGGTATGATAGAAAACATTTATGAAACAAAAAACATAAGGGTACAAGAAACAGCATTCGAGCTTCACTTAAGAAAAATATACCCAACAAGAAACATACTTTCATTTAGAGAAACAGACACAGTATCAGGGCAAGAAGGTCTTGACGTACAAAAGAAAACAGATGGTAGTGTTAACATCATCGGTGAGGTTGCGACAGACCCTGTTGCGGCATGGATGGTACAAGCAGCCCAAGTTGCATCCGACTTCACAGTATTTACACACCACGCCAAAACGTTTCCAAACCTAATAACAGCACTTAGAAACTCGATGCTTAGAACTGGAGTATTCAAAAACGAAAAAACAGCTGAAGAGCAAGTTGTATCAGTATTAAACTTTAACATACACTTAGTAAAAGACTTCAGAGGAAAAAGATATATAGAAAGAGTAACAGAATGTGTGCCAATAGAAGAAAAAAATGAATACACATTCGACCATCAAAAAGAGAGAACATTAGAAGGTAAGCTAGACAAATTCATGGACAATGCAGCAATATACTTTGGAAAAATAACAGACAGAGAATTGTACAGGCATGTAAACATCATGGAATATCATAACGGTGAATACATAATGACAAACAAAATCTCAGAGCCTAATTTAAAAACAATGAGAGAAAAAATGGACGACTCCGACTTAGAAGAATTCGACAACTTTGTAGAAAGAAACTGGGGAAGAGCAGTACCAGTACGTGGACGTCCAGCCAAAAACATAGAAGCACCACAACCATAATGTAGGGGGTGGACGACCCTGTCCACCCGACTACAAAAGCCAAACAAAAGAAAAAGAGGTGAAAAACTAAAATGACCAACGAAATGTTAATGCGTCTCATAATGATAATGGGAATTGTATTTGTCGGAATGTTAATTGCATATTTTGTAATACAAAAAAAGCTAAATGCTGGTGACGCAAAACGTATAAAAGCATTGCGTCAAGGAACCAAAGAAAAAAGTTTTTCATCAGAAGTTACATACCAAAAGCTATACGTATTCTACAAAAAGATTCCATTCGTAAATAGGTATGTAAACAAAGTAAGAAGAAAATTAGAAATAGTATATATAGACGACGAATACCTAACAAGAAAACAAACTGCTTTAATAATAACAAAAGCAATTTGTGTAACAGTACCACTACTTATTATCACAATAATGCTAACACGAGACAATCCGTTATTAATGGGAATACTAATAATATTCGAAATATTTTTAATAGAAACCATAATAAGTGGTATGGTAGACAAACAAGATACCAAACTATTAAAGCAACAAATAGACTTCTTTGCAGAAATAAGGCATGCATACCATGAGTTTAACATGGTAGAAGAAGCAATATATGAAGTGTCTCAAAACGACGAATTAGAAGTAACAAGGCAAGGGCAAAAAGTATACGAAATACTAATATCAGACGACCCAGAGACAGAGCTAGAAAAATATTATGATGTAGCTCCAAACAGCTTCTTAAAAGAATTTGCAGGAATATCTCACTTAACAAGAGAATTTGGAGATAGAACAATAGATGGTTCTTCGTTATACCTAAAAAACTTAAACAACATAACCGAAGAAATGCAACTAGAAATATTAAAAAGGGAAAAACTAGACTATGTATTCCAAAGTTTATCCTTCATAGCAGTAGTACCAGTATTACTATTACAACCACTTAGAAATTGGGCTGTAGGAAACTTTCCATTCACAGCACAATTCTACGATGGTAGGCTAGGCTTCATGATGCAAATATTTCTAATAATATTAACAATAGTTTCCTATGTATTAACAAGAAAATTAAAAGACAATGGCTCAATAAAAGATGAATACAAAGACCCAGAAAGAACATGGCAAATGAGGTTATACAAACATCCGGTAGGGCATAGAATTTTTCACCCGTTTGTACCAAAACAAAATACCAAAGAACACAGGATGATTTCAAAACTATTAAAAGAAGCAGCTGCCAAGCAGAAAATAGAAGCACTTTATGTAAGTAGAGTTGTAATGGCAATGGTAGCATTCATCATTGCACTATCAATATGCTTCATAATGCACAGTATTGTAATAAACTATATATATACAGAACCAACATCCGATTTCGACATACTAGGAGGTATGTCTGAACGAGATAGAATAAGAGGTATGGAAATAACCGAAAATGACAATATATACTTAGACAGGCATAGAGGAAATATGAACCTAGAAAGAGTAAAGGCTAGAATACTATTAGAAATGGAATTCGACCCATTCTATGAAGGTTATCCAGAAGAAGCATTAGAAATAGAAGCAGACAGAATAATAGAGAAACTAAGAATAGTAAATGCAACTTACCTTAGATGGTTTGAAGTATTAATATCCCTTTCGGTTGGAGTAATTGGTTACTTAGTCCCTAAATGGATGTTAATATTCCAAAAAATAATGAGAAGACTCGAAATGGAAAACGAAGTAATGCAATTCCAAACAATAATACTAATGCTCATGAAAATAGAAAGAGTAAATGTAGAAATGATGTTAGAATGGCTAGAAAGATATGCTAACATATTTAAAGAGCCAATAACAAGATGTGTAAACAACTATGAAGCAGGAGCATGGGAAGCATTAGAAGAACTTAAAAACGAAATAGCATTCCAACAACTAATACGTATAGTAGAAAGCTTGCAAGCAGCGTGTGAAAACATACCAATAGCAAAAGCATTCGATGAACTAGATAACGAAAGAGACTACTATAAAGCAAAAAAAGAAGAATCAAACGAAAGACTAATAAAAAGAAAAGGAATGATAGGAAAAGTAATAGGATTTGCACCACTAGTAGGAATGTTCGTGTTCTACTTAATCGGACCACTTGTAATAATTGGACTATTCAGTATGACGGACTCATTCTCTACCATGGGCACAATGATGTAACAGATGCCAGAAGGCAGAAATCGGAGGTCAGATATGGAAAATGCATCAAAAGCATTGTTAATCGCAGGAGGAATCCTATTATCATTATTGGTAATAAGTCTATTAATGTTAATGACAAACATAATAGGTGATGTAAGAAGAGCAGACGAAGATAGAATAGCACAAGAACAACTAGTAAGATTCAACCAAAGATTTGAAGCATATAACAGAACACTATTAAATGGACAAGAAGTAATAACAGTAATAAACATGGCAATAGACAACAACACAAGGCGAGAGGTAGATGAAGAAGGGAATCCATTATTTGTAAATATAGTAGTACATACTAATAGAGATTTTATAGGAGAGACTAGAGAGGTGGAAGTACGTTCAGATGGGAGTAGGATTATAGGAGATGTAAATCGTACAGTTGGAGTTGGTGGTGGAAGTTTGACGCGAAGAAGGGTTGAGCTGTCGAGAAGAAATCCAGCAGACGAATGGGCTATGGACCAAGATGTTATTAACTTCTTTAATGCAAGAAATCTAAGAAATCCAGCAAGAGAATTTCTGGGAGAAGATAGTGTGACGATGAATAGAAGCTATAGGTATTTTACGATTGCATTAAATGAGTTTAAAGGTGAAGCCTTTGAAGCTATGGAAATAGCATATGGAGATACCGGAAGAGTAACTAGATTGGTATTTCAACAAAGATAAAAAGACACATTAAAAAACCGGAGGTTTCAAAAAAATGGAAAACGCATCAAAAGCATTAATAATTGCAGGGGAAATACTACTAGGTGTAATGCTACTATCATTGGCAGTATACACAATCATAAGCATGCGTTCACCATCTGAAAGCTATATAGATACAATAGACCAAAGAGAAATAGCAAGGTTCAACTCAGCATTCGAACGACTACGAGATAGAAACGATCTAACAGTACAAGACTTAGTAACAGCAAGAAGCTTTGCAAGAGCAAACGAAGAAAGAATGGGAGTAACAATAGTAAACGTGCCGTCAATTACTAGAAATGGACAACCATTTAATACTACTTTACCGGATGAGGGAGCGTTGTTTTGGGGGATGGAAAACCACACAAATAATAACGAACCACCACTTTTCATGGTTCCTGCAGCACATTTGGGGAATGCAAATCCAAGAAGAAATGCAGAAGGAAGAATCATAGAAATTACATTTGTAAGGTCAAACTAATTTTACATATTACAATACTATTACAAGTTGTAAAAAGTCTTGCAATCTAAGGGGTAACATAGTATAATAAAAAAGGAAGCTTAACTAAAAATGAAAAAATCGTTAATAGCCATAATTCTAATATTCATAATAATAATAGCCCTAATAATAGGGTTAATACTGAATAATGTTGCAAACGCAAACCGAATAAGGAAACACAACGAATATTACGAAAACTATTATGGTACAGTAATAATGGGAACAGAACTAGCAACTCTAATAAACAGGGTAATGGACTTAAACCGTAGAAACAATATAGAACAAGATGAAAACAGACACTTCATAAACAATGACATAAACTCAATAAAAATATATGTGGAAATGGCAACAATAGAAGCAACATTCACTATGGAATCATTATACAACGTAGGAATAACAGAATTTGTACAAGCATTCAACTTTGCATCATTCAAATGCATAGGAATAAACTACCACGAAGAAACCGGCAAAATAAGCCAAATGATATTTGTAGAACTAGAAGACTAAGTCATTAATATTTTAGAATAAACACTATTCTAAAGAAAAAATATATACATAAAACAAAGGAGGAAATTAAAATGGAAAACGCATCAAAAGCCTTAATAATCGCAGGAGCAATCTTACTTGCAATACTATTAATAAGTATAGGTATAATGGTATTTAATGCAGCAACAGCTCCAGTAGATCAAGGAGCAGATATTGCAACAGGACAAACAGCAACTATGTTCAATTCACCATGGGAAGCTTTTGGTAGAAGAAATCAAAATGCTACACAAGTAAGACAATTAATGAACCAAGTAAATTCACATAATCGTCAAAATGCTAACAACATGGTACTACTTCAAGGAACAGGAATAGGACCAACTAATCCACCTGTTCAAGGTCAATTTACATTTAACCCACCTAATGCAGGTGCAATGTTTGGTGTAACATTTACTCATCATGATAATGGATTTATTAATAATATAATTATAGGAGCGCCACAATAAGATTAACAATTTAGCACATACATAACGGGCGGCGAAAGTCGCCCAACAATACTAACAATGCATAATTTAGAATGTATAATACTCACTATACATTGTACATTGTACATTATAAATTTAAACTGGAGGTTCTCATGGAGAATGCAGCAGATGGCTTAAAAATGGCTTTTGCCATAATGATGTTCGTATTTTCAGCTTCAATTGCATTTATGGGAATTTCACAGGCAGTAGAAGTATCAGACATAGTATCTAGAGCAGTAGATGTAACAGAATTTTACCCAGACCACAGATATGTTGTTAATGATCCTATCAATCCTGTACCACCAGGTCAAATACGAGTGGTAAGAAGAGACGACAATGCACTAATTATGTATATAACTGCTGTGGAGAGAAACAGAATAGTAGGAGAAGACGTAGTAATAGCCAGTCTATACAGATACAACATAGAAAACTTTGCAGTAATAATAAGAGACGGTATGGGAGGTAATGCTGCAAATCCACAAGTAATAGCAAGATTCGATGCAGATGCAGAGCCATATAATCCACCATGGTCAACAATGCCAGGAGGAGATAGGTTAAGAGTAGACTCATTCCTAGGTGGACAAAATGCTTCGATAAATCCAGCGAATCCTGGTGCCTTTAATATTATTTTCGGTGGAGCAAGTGGCCATAGTGCTGCTAATCCAACCCAATTCTTCAATGCAATAAGATCTTTTAGCAACCTAAGGGGAACAAGAAGTGGTCTAAGGTTTGAAGAAGACTTTGTAGAAATATTAGTTAGAGGAGAAATAGAAATAGCACCAGATGGGTCAGAAAGAGTAACAACACCACCAGTAAGAAAAATATTTTTAATATATACAGCAATTGATTAAAAGGAGGAATCACATATGAACACAACACTAATAACAGTTATAGCAATATTTGCAGTAGCAGTAATAATATTAGTATATCCACTGCTAGCAATGACAGAGAGCAATGAAAACATTACACAACAAGATGTAAGGGTTGTCACTGCAGAATTTGTAAACGAGGTTACAACAAGAAGAGAAATAACCCACATCAATTTTGAAAGATTCTTACAAAGAATACATGCAACAGGGCATACATTTGATGTAGAAATGGAAATTGTAAGAATAGACGAAAATCCAGGTAAAAAAGTAGTATTAACAACATCAGACATGATATCTGAAAACCTTACATATTCTGAATTCACAACACAAATTATGGACGAATTATTTGGAGTAGGAGGAACAGGAAGAGTCCCTTTAACAACAGGAGACACTGTTATAGTAACAGTAAGAAACACTGACAGAACAGTAGGGCAAATAATAAGAAACTTCTTTACTCCTGGAACAGGAAGCAACTACAGAATAACAGCCAGCCACGCTGGAATGGTAACTCAGTAACAATTTAAATAACCGGAGGTCTTTATAGTGGGAGATTCATTAATAACAATGCTTGCAATACTTTTGGTAGTATTACTAATGATTATCTACCCACTTTTAGTTATGTCTGAAAACAATGAAAGTATATCACAAATGGCTGCGACTACCATCACAGCAGAATTTGTAGAAACTGTTACAACACAAGGGGTAATACAAATGAGTGATTATGAAGGGTTATTACATAGATTGCACGCAACAGGAAACACTTTTGATGTAGAAATAGAAGTAAGACATTTAGACGAAAACCCAAGTAGAAGGGAAGTAGTAAATGAACTTATACCAGGAAATGCACCAACAAGAAACGTCACATATTCAGTATTTACCACAACAATTTTAGACAGATTGATTGAAGATGAAGGAAGATACATTCTGAAAAGAGGAGATACAGTTGTGGTAACAGTAAGAAACACTAATAGAACAATAGCACAACTTTTGCGAGATTCATTTTTTTCTATTATAGGGAGAACA
>Ga0123355_10018007_pt1 | contig 11187 bp, 4 predicted proteins | sample TergutEmb28metaG_3_FD_89872 | JGI IMG/M metagenome (GOLD analysis project Ga0123355, IMG submission 89872) | Embiratermes neotenicus P1 segment gut microbial communities from Petit-Saut dam, French Guiana - Emb289 P1 | ecosystem: Host-associated > Arthropoda: Insects > Digestive system > Gut ...
CTGGGTAATTGCAGTTTTATGTTTGTTAAGTACACTACTGGTAATGAGATGGGTGGGGCATGTGGCACGTATGGGGGAGGGGAGAGGTGTGCACAGGGTTCTAGTGGGGAAACCTGAGGGAAATAGATCATTGGGGAGACCCAGACGTAGATGGGAGGATAATATTAAGATGGATCTTCGGGAAGTGGGAGGGGGTGGAGACTGGATGGAGCTGACTCAGGATAGGGACAGATGGCGGGCACTTGTGAATACGGTGATGAGCTTTTGGGTTCCATAAAGTGTGGGGAATTTCTTGACTAGCTGCAGAACCAGTTAGCTTCTCAAGAAGGACTCTGCTCCATGGAGTAGGTAAGTAAGTAAGTAAGTAATTATCGATGAGACACTGTCTTGGAATTAACATATTGATCAGATAGCAACCAAACTATGCTCTGCTTGTTATGATTTAAGAAATCTAAAACATATTTTATGCCAGTCTACACTAATAACAATTTATTATGCTTATTTACATTCCATTTTAAGTTATGGTATAATTTTCTGGGGGAGATCTTCCAATGTTAAAAAATTATTTATTTTACAAAAGAAAATTGTTAGAATCATAACCAACACTGGAGTAAGCAAATCTTGTAGGGAAGCTTTTAAAAACATGGAAATTATGACGTATTCTCAATACATTTTCTCAATAATTTTATTTACAGTTAAAAACAAACACTCATTCACCTCAAACAGGGATTTTCATAAATACATCACTAGGAACATTACTAATCTTCATCTACCAACTGTTAATATAACCAGATTCTGTAAAGGACCTTATATATCGGGTTCTAAAGCTTTTTATCACTTACCATGACATATAAAAATTTTGGTCAATATGAAGTACTCAAATTATCTCAAGAGATTTTTATATCATTCTTTTGATTCAATTGAAGAATACTTCGAATATAATGAGGACAAGGACATATAAATCCTAATATATGGACTGTGATTTTTAAACTTATTTACTGTATTATTTTATGCGGTCTTTTAATATCTTGTGTATAAAATTAATTTATCTAAGTTATTCCTGTAGTTGACAAGTATTCTTTTCTACCTGATTTTAGTTATACCAATTATAAGTTGCTTGAAGTTGCATATTGTACATGACTTTTCCATTTCCATGGTACGTATACCTAAATGGGATGTACGGAAATAAATTAAAATAAATAAATAAAAATTGAAGTTCAGTTTGCAGTAGAGTAAGTCTCCAGCTGTACTCTCATTCATTTTATTTTTGTAAAGTTACCAGTGTTCATAACTTAGAACATATATTCTACATATATTGATGTTGCATGCATTGATAAGATGAACTTAGTACTGTTAATAAGAATGAGAAAAGGAATACAGTATTCTGTCACTAAAGTGATTAAATATTCTGACCCATTTCCTTTTATAGCTGATGGTTTCTTTCTCACATTCACTAGTATGACAGATAAGTGACAGGTAATGTACCTCTTTACTCAAGATGCTTCATCAAGTACAGGTAAAAACGGTAATGTTGACCCCGTCAAGTGATGTATGCTAACAGTTGAAGTAAAGGTACAGCTCCATTCATTCTTAACCTCAGCATTAGGTGGAGGTGAGTGGTAAACTTCACAACTGGCTGCTTTACTGCCAGGAAAGATCTCTGGTACCTGTTGAATAGAAGGCTGTAGACCCCTGTGCCAATCTGGATGTTTTGGAGAAAAGTCCCTTGCCCCTGCCAGAATTCATCCAGCCCATAGGCCAGTTGCTTTACTAACTGCACAATCCTGGCTGCTGTCTCATCAAACAAATAATCAGTATTAATTGCAGACCGTCTCATTTTAATACTGACCCATTCTGCAGTGGTGTGAACTTCAGGCCAGTTACCTTCCTTGTTATTTACCCAGCCGAAAGACGCAATTACTTTGAAGTCCCATCTACACATTTCGGTGTAAATTATGTATGTTGCATACAGATCAACTACTACTACTCCTGTTATCTCAGCTGTAATGTTTCTGGTTTATGAAATTTCTTTGAACCACTTTTTATCCTGGAGAAAAACCTTGTTTCTTTCATGTTCTGAGATTTGCTAAAGTTCCCTGTATACCCAGGTCACCTCTGTCATAGCAACAGTGATTTTGTCAACTTTAAGAGTAATGCAGTTAATTCGGTTGGTAACAAACAAGTTTCAAATGCCTTTTCCTCCACTGATTCTGTACGAGCTGCTTCTGTGAGCAGCTGCAGGGAAACAAATCCAGCATTTTCATGTTTCAAATCTTGGTGGTATCAACAATGATAAATTTCAATGGACTTCAACTGTGTAACATGCAGTGTGTATATGTGGAAGTATTTTAAATTCTTCACCACAATAACTTAAAAATTAATGGGTGGGACACCAACTACTGCTTGTAGACAAATGTGTACCATATGTCCAGGACAGTCTACACCCTCAGTTTCTCTATGAAACTCGTATTTGAGTCAAAGGTACACATTATTGCCACATAGCCTTTTCACTCCTTTAAAGTTTGTGTTGTTGTTACCAGCAAAGAAGAAAACAATATTTCTAGCATGACAACATATATGTACAAGGCACTTGCTTGATGTCTATTTCACTGCATGTTATTAGTTAATGTGCCGAGTCACAATTACAACAGCGTGAGTTCTAGTTTCAAATACCTGTCCTTGTATATCAACTAATATTACTAAAATAGGGATGCAGGAAGGAATTATGAACTCGATGGGATGCCTGGGCATAGTCTCCAAGTAGGGGCTGTTACAGGCAAACTAGGACACATAGTAACACAAGTAATGAGAGCACCTCTAATTTGGCTTATTCAAAATTGTCTCCAATTCATAAATTTCCTCACCTAAAATATCAGTTTGTTGACAATCACAAAGTGCTTAATTTATAAAAGTTAAAACAAGAAGTAGAGAGCTTTAAATGTGGTATTCTGTTATTGGTCCAACAGAGTTAAAAAAGCAACCTAATATAAACAAAATACTTACCTTACCACGGTAGCACAGTGGTTAAGGTGCTGTGCTACAAATCGGAAGGTCGCTGGTTCGATCCCAGCTGGTGTCAGTGGATTTTTCATTGACATAAAATCCTTCCAATTGGACTGTGGCCCTGGGGTCGACACATCCTCTAACAGAAATGAGTACCAGGAGTATTTCCTGGGGGTAAAGGCGGCCGGCGCGTGAGGCTGACAACCTTACCACCATCCTGTGCCATTGTCACAAAATCTGGGAACCTTAACTTCCTAAGAACCCTCTGGGCCTGTCCAGGCCTGTAACGGGACTGCTTTACCTTTAACTTTACTTACCTATATGAGAGGTTTTATTATTTATTTCATATCAAATATAAAAATAACTTCTGTAGGCTTCTCCTAATACTACAATCAGTACAAGTGAAATAATTTGCACCTTAATATAAAAAGATATAGTCTGTAAAGTACAATATCAAACATCACCAAAGCTATAAAGAACACATTTTCTGAGGGACTTTCATCAAGTCTTTTTCCATGTAAAAGAAACAAAGTTCAGTTTGTATCACATTTTACACGGTAAAGTTTAACTGAATAATTTATTTGACTTTGATATTAAAATTTATTTTTCCTCACAAATGCAGTTTGAGTTGTTTTTTTCCTGCAGAGGTGCACATTCTTCCTTGGTTGACTTCCCATTCATTGCTTGAGAAGAACAGACTTGAAGTTCAACAGGAGGAGGTGGAACTGGTGGCAGGTCAGGTACCGTCAGTCGTTTTTCTATTACTTGAAGCCACACCATGGATACAGTCATCATTATTGCAGTAATGCCAAAAGTCCATATGGTACCATAACGAGTATAGATATAACTAACAAATACTGGTCCCATAACACGTGACAGACATCCTGCACCTGTCATTAGCCCCATCCACAAACCCTGGAATGCAAGAAAGTAATGGAGAAACAATTTGCTGTACTGAAGAATAATTTGATAACATTAAATAAATAGGTTATAAAATAACATGATGGGGAAGTTATATAATTTACACTCAAGATATGAATCAGATGATGCACCTACTCCAGCCCACGCTCATGAATATGTATAATAACTACAATGGTAACTGGCCAGTCAGTTGCATTAATACATGGGAAACGAGCTCTCCATGTGGATTCAAGAGAGCATAACAGTCTTCACAACTTCCATCTGAGGTCTGATCAGGATATATTTCATCAAACCCTTGCTGATCCACATTGTTTTGAAGGGGAAGTCAAGACTACAATTTCAACTGATACAGAAGGCATAGCCTTCAGCATGTCTTTCCAGAATATGACAAAGAGCATCCTGCCACAAATTTATCTTATGGTTATGGCTTTGCAGATTCTTCCTAAGATAACAGATTCGTTAGTGGTGTTAGTGGAAGTATAAGTTACAAGTACAGATATAGTTTACATGTAAGAAACACAGAGGTACAGTTGCCTGCTGTCTTGAAAAGGTAAACCTTGCCCTCTGTCTCCCTTAACATTTTAAAATAGTGTTAAGCAAGGTTGTACCTGTTCACAACACAAAAATGTACAGGGGACTGGAGGTATAATTCCACTCATTATCCCCAACACTAGATGGCAGTAAGCAATTAGCTTCATGTCTTGGCCGTTTTAACCCTGAGTAAATAACCACTTTTTTTCTGATTGAATAAAAAACTGTATAGGTCCCAAAACAACTCCAGATGCATTGGAACAGAGAAAAATCTTTTGCCCATCCTAGGAGTTGTTTAGTCATGAATTCCAGGTTGTTGAGCCTTTGGTCTAGTCACTGTACTGGCTGAGCTATCCCGGTCCCTTTTTTTGGTATAATGCTACACCTGTATCTCATATATAGGCAGACTGACTAATCAGATGTAAAAGGTTATTTCTGTGCTGCCTGATTATTGTCCTCTTACAGTATAGAAGACAAAATTCATGCAGCAGATTAGTGAATTTTATATCTGGTTATTTATTTTCCTTATGTGTGAAACAAGCTATAGCATATATTAAAAAAGACAGGTAATGTATATATATTGTAACATTGAGGTGTGTTCTTAGAACCAATGTTCCAGTGGAAAAGTAACAAGTATTACACATTGTGAGTGCGTGTTTAGCCATAGTTAACTAGCATGCAGTGTGGGTTTTGGTGGAGAAACCTGAGGAAAAGAGACCACTTGGAAGATCAGGCATAGATGGGAGGATAATATTAAGATGGATCTTCAGGAAGTGGGATGTAGGGGCATGGACTGGATTGATCTGGCTCAAGATAGGGACATGTTGCAGGCACTTGTGAATGTGGAAATGAACCTTCACGTTCCATAAAATGCAGGGAATTTCTTGACTAGCTGAGAACCAGTTACTTTCTTAAGAAGGACTCTGCTCCATGGAGTAACTGAGTAAGTAAGTAAGTAAGCAAATAATGCGCACGTGCCACATTGTCATCTGTAGCCTGCCCTGATCCACAGTATTTTTCCACATTATTTCATAAAATGGACGATTTTCTAAAAAAGGTATTGAACACAAAATGTGTTTTGATTTCCTTTACAACTTCTGTCTGAAACATTTCTCATTCTAAGAAGAAGTGAGCGATATATGATCAAAAATATCTAGAGGTCTTCAAGTAAAGGACCTGTTTTTCTTGTCAGATTTTAATGAAACTTGAATTTTCTTGACAGTTTTTCAAAAATATTAAAATGTAAAATTTCTTGAAAATCCGACCACGACAGGCGAATTGTTCCTTGCGGACAGTTGGATGGATGGACAAACAGACACACACAATGAAACAAATAGTCGCTTTTCACAATTTTGCAAATGTGCCTAATAAAATGGAACTGTCCCATTGTTCAAACTCTGAGGTCTGAGTAAGATCTGATCGGATATATCACAATCCCAGTCCTGATCTAAAAATTCGCTGCTGTTGAAGCACTTGGATAGACTCAGAATAGCGAGGTTTGGTTTCTATTAAAAAAAAATAGGTCATAGTTATTCCATTTTACTGATCTCACTCAAAATTTCATTTTTAGTGTGCACAGACAAATTTTATTTCTGCGAAGAACGTTGTTTCACAATGCTCTTCACGTACGTTATGTACTACCCTGTCCACTATTTACCCATATCTACGCACCTGAGGCCGGGGTCCAAGGATCTTGGAGAATATTGTCTGGATAAGTGTAACACCAATTGGGTAACCAACAGCAGTAAAGGCATAACCCAGGATAAACTGAGTTATAGTCATTGCTGGAATGTAGTAACACCACGTCTGAACTGAAGGACAGCCTACTACTTCAGTTTCATGAACAGTGCTTGTGTTGCCGTATGTTTCATTCCACCGAGCGACTGAAAACATGTTAGAAAGCTAAAATGCAGATTATAAAAAAAAAGCCAAAAAAATGCATTCATGTAACAAATATTTTATTTTAATGGTGGTGCCTTGCTTCTTACTCACAATACATGTTTGAGGGTGAGAATAAAACATCTCTATGAATACAGGGGATTAAGGTGGATGTTTTTCACTGCCACAACAGAAAACACACCATTACTTTAAATGACACATGAAATGTAATAACCTCTCTATGTTTAATTAAGGTCCACACAATGAAAACATAAGGGAGAGTGGAGGTTTAGTGCCACACATTTGTAACCTTAGTTGTAGATGGAGGTGAACTGCTTTACACATGGAAAAGATATCCCATTGCTCACTGGATAGGAGACTGAGTGTTCATTTGTGAAGTTTATTTGCACATCATACAGTAATTTTTATTGTAGCATACAGAAGATATAAAAAAAAAAAAACATGCCATACATGAGGAACAGAGCTAGTTCCATGTTGTGTAAGCTTGGTAGCAGTGCCATATTTATACGTCTGAAATTGAATCACTTACTTGATTAATAGTCTATGCTAAATGATCAAAATAGCTTTTGAAGAAATTAAGTCTACCAATGTGGAATAATGCATAAAATCCATTACTTGATAATAATTTTTGTTAATGCAATAATAAGATTTAGTCTCTTGATGAATAACAAACTGTAAGAATGAAGGAGAAATGTTACCATAATTAAGCATATAATTGGTTCACTCTCTAGAGCAATATCATCCGTAGCAGCCTCGGGACAAACCTGTTATTTCTTCTGCTATGATTGGTGGCTCACTTCCCCATGGGATGTACAATGCTCTTCCAACCACCATAAAGAAAAATCCACCCCACATAAGAACTTTACTTTCTTCAAATCTGAAATAACAACAGTACCAAAACAAAATTTGTATTAGGACAAGTTTAGGAGTGTTTGTTTAGCTAGCTTCAATTGGTATCACTGCATTTTAATTTGTATGTTGATATATTCTTAAAAACTTTCTATGCTAGAAATACTGTAAAAATCACAAATATTTTGCAAAACACTTGGTAAAGTTTACTGTATTTATATTCCAATGTTTCTCAACTTTCCTTCCTGACCAATGAGATCTGTAGATCACAAAGTCCTATACTTGTCACCAGTACCTCTTTCATTATATGTATTAGGAGCACCTCACCTCTTGCACAAAGGTTTGATGACTACAAATGTTACACAGGCCACTACAGCTCCAACTGACATCAGGATACCCATATAATAAAGGGCTTCAGCCTTTGTCCAGGCAAACTGATCCATAGTGAGAGAGGTACCCAAGCTGCAAAGTAACAAACAGAACTGCTAAGAGTACAAAATAAAAATCATGCCATATGGCAAGGAAATGCAAGAGTAGGAAGAAATTACCAAAATAAAAACATTAGATATTACTCTAATATGAAGGCCTGTCTAGAAATTAATGCAGACCATTTTTGGTCCTAGAAAAGAAATGTTTTTATACTTAACTATCCATCTCCTCAGCAGATATGTTGTAAGTAATAAAATTTCAGTAAATATGTTCTCACATACCCCACATTTTTTCAAGAACTTACGTTTCAAGGAGCACAAAATTGAAGACAAGCACAAAGAAAGCAGATATTAGGGTCCATGAAGACACATAATCTGGACGGACCTGCTTCCACGTGTCCTCTTCTGAAAAATAATGACAGACATGTTCATTCCCTAGTTTTCTGCTAGAAACATATGCAGCATAAAGACCAGAAAACATTATTGTGTACCTATTTGATATTGATTTTCTGTATGAGACCTTGTGAAGAAATTGAATAAACTTTGATTTCAGCTTGATATAAATAATTGGTTATTGTAGATTTGTTTAGATTGGTATGGAATTTGCAACTCAAATTGTACTGTAGGGCCCAGCAGCAAAGTGGCAAAACATCATAAACAATTTTTGATATGAGAGAACAGTGAAGTGCAGAATGTGACACAGTGCACATGGGTTATACTGAGAAGCTGCATGAAGCTCACAAATGCATATCACAAGAAACACATTTTTGTTATTCTGAAGTAATGTGACTGCTTGGCCTGCCATATAGTTTATATGCTGGTTTTACATTTTCACAGCAGTGAGTTGAGGAGTCTGTTGTCTGGGATATGACATTGCATCACAAAGTAATTACTTCTCAGCATTTCAAAGGAACATAATGCCATTGTCTTCAAGGGTCTAGAGTTTTGAGAAGAAAGGAATCCTCAGTTTATATATTAACTACCTTGTTATATTACATATAACCATTTGTTTTAAAACACTAAAATCTCAAAAAAGTTCAAAATTCATTGTAAATATATATTGTAAAATTAAACCCACTGTGTTTGTAATTGATGGCAACACATATCAATTTTAACACTGTAAATATACCTGTCATATTAATGTTTAAACAGTTGTCTGGTTTGAAGCGACATACCTGACTCCATTCCTTGATGCAACATTGCTTCTCTGGCAGCTACTCGTCTCTCTCGGAAGATAGAAGGTAAGAATAAGAGACAATTACAGATGCCCAATAGCACATTAATCCAACCAGCTGCAGTGTACATGTTGAGAGTTAATACTCCAGGTATAAGTGGTACACCTTTGTCACCTAATGGTGTGACTGCTGCTTGAAGTCCTGCCAATAGTGTAATGTATATAAAAGTTTTGCTCGAATTGTAATGTTTACACTAGCTAAGCAAAGTTTTAATGCAAGTAAGAGCATAAGTATATAATTATCTACATGCAGAGAGTACAGTTTCTTCTTCCTGCACCTACAGAACGCTAACATGTACATGTAATTCATCCGTCATTCAGCCCAAAGGGCTAAAATGCCGTTAAGCTTTATGTCAGAAGATAGAATTAAATTGGATTACACTTAGGCAGTGTGATTTTTATGCTGTTAAATTCTGTCCTTTACGTTCAATGCGAGTAGATTTGAGAATGAAATTATTGGTTTAAGGAACTTCAACATTCACAACAGGACCAACTTTTTCTCTCTGTGGATTAGTGGAAGCACCTCATGAGCATCTGCAGTACTGAAAAACGTGTGTATAGGGAAAAATAAGTAAAAATGGAGCTGATGCTCCATAGTAGAAATTCTTCTGTGGTCCACGAGATTCTCATTTTGTGTTTGTGGTTACCCAACCACCACACTTGTTAAATGTAAGCTGTGTAATAGTTACATTTGTTATAATGCACAAAGTTAAAAAAAAAAAAAGTTGGGCCTAATATAAAAAGTAAAAATATTTATTCTTTTGAAAATGATGTTTTTATTGTCAAATATTATTCACACACTACCCAATTTGAAGGTCATAAAACTGAATTTATGGACAAAGTGTCTAGCAATAACGACCCACTCAAGGTCAGCAAATCAAGCATTGATTTTCTTAACTGGGTCTTTCATCCTTCTACAATGGTTTTAGTACCTCTTGACAATGAGAAATTTGAAATTATGAAAATCTGTAACAGAAATTATAATGGTTTCTCTCCTATTTCTTTTGATCAGTACAAGCTTAATTTGCAGTTGTTACTTACACACATACAACATCAGGTGTACTGTCATTCTGCAGAAATGCCGTTTTAATTTATATACTCATATGAGGATTGATCACTCACATTCTTCACACTGACATATTCCTCTAGTCTCTAATAATCTCTAATAATGAGCCAAGAGATGTAACAGGGACATTAAAAGAAATACCGTACCATCTCACCTGGACCAACAACAAACCCCAGTACCTGTGCCAAAGATACCATGGACACAGCACCGGTTCTTTCCTTCAGTTTTGTTGCTGCAGACAAATAGGAACGGCAAACTGCAATGCTAGCTGAAATCAAATACACCATCTATTTATATGTGCATATTATTTGCTTAAAACTAGAACGCAGATGTGTTCATCAGTGAGTTCGATGCAGCAGATTACTTCTTGAGATCTAAGAGTCACATGTCTGGTCAAAAAATTCTCTATTATTTATGGAAACCAAAGTTCTCTACTGTGTTCATTGAACCCCATACTATGACTCATGACCACATTTGCAACAAAACAACTCATATTCTGAACACAGCACCTGCACTGCAGTTAAGCAGGCCTTACTCTCTGCTATAACCTTCCAAATTCTTACCTGTTGCATAACCATTAACATTTTCTCATTTTTTATTATTTGCAGCATATATAGTAGAAAGACTGTCATTAAATAACATGAGACTGGAAAGTCATGTTATCCTAACTTTTAACTCTAACAGAAATTATACAAGCAGGATATGTAAAAATAAGTTGTTTATGCCGTTGTATTGAGCAGTACAAGGGATGCAACAAGAAGATGATTTGTGGGTTGAATAAACCATGTCAAAATGTCTGAAATAATATTATTCATGTACTTATAAAAACTTATAAAACAAATATCAGGTAATGAAGAAATCACATTTATGTCAATATCAAAATTAATTAGATACAATAAACTGTGACATTCATTGTCTTACTTCTTACATGTGGTAGTTACTGACTCTTAGATATACTATGGAAAGTACAAACTGAACTTACAGAGTTTCAGCAAGCACAAAAATGGATCCAGAATTAACAAAATGGACAAAATGGCACTTGGGAATGACAAGAAGAAAGAAGTATGCTTCATGCTTATGAACAACTGAATGGAGAATTACAACAACAAGTCAAAGAATAATCTCATCTCTTCCTGGCATTAGAAGAAGGAGAAGGAGAAGGAGGATGAGGAGGAGAATGAGGAGGAGGAGGAGGAGGAGGAGAAGAAGGAGGAGGAGGAGGAGGAGGAGGAGGAGAAGAAGGAGGAGGAGGAGAA
>Ga0123355_10018008_pt1 | contig 11186 bp, 7 predicted proteins | sample TergutEmb28metaG_3_FD_89872 | JGI IMG/M metagenome (GOLD analysis project Ga0123355, IMG submission 89872) | Embiratermes neotenicus P1 segment gut microbial communities from Petit-Saut dam, French Guiana - Emb289 P1 | ecosystem: Host-associated > Arthropoda: Insects > Digestive system > Gut ...
AGCTTGTGACTTATTTGTCGAGTTATTTCGTGGGTTGTATTGCTCTGGTTCGATGTGCGTTGGTGTTACGTTGTGGTTTGGCTGTGGTGGTGTGGTATCTGTAGGCAGGCTGAGGCACACAGTGCCTCAGCCTGCATACAGATACCACACCACCACAGCCAAACCACAACGTAACACCAACGCACATCGAACCAGAGCAATACAACCCACGAAATAACTCGACAAATAAGTCACAAGCTCCTGAGGATGGATGTATTAACATCCGAAACATGTTGAGCATTAAATAAAGAAATAATAAAGCAAGTGACATCAAGTTGGTCTCTCTTTACTCAACTATGGAAGGATGTATTAGATACATAGGTTTCTAAACTCTACACTTTGTCATGTCAATGATTAGGAGCTCTTTTTTATTTTATTTTGCTCTTCACTGTAGAACGCCTTAAACGCGCCACATGGCCTGCTGCGATGTGACATCATGTTCCTTTGCCCTGAAGATAAAAGGTGTATTATTGCCTGTATGCCAAATCAACATGGCATTGTATACCAATAGACTGCGAAACTGAGCCATCTAATTTCAGTGTCTGACATTGCATTTGAATTCTTATTTTCAGGTCCAGTACTTCCGTCAGATTCAGATATCTACAGCGTTCCACTTGTTCGGTCTAGGGAAAAGCAACTTCTTGTTGCCTCCATCTTGGATTCATTCTCAAACCTCCTCCCTTCCGCAACGTATCTTCGCAGCAATATGAATACTGGAATGGGATTCCTCCTAGGTGATTTTTACTTTCAGATCAGTAAATGTACAGTACTGCACTAAACTGCTGGCATCTAATGAACTTACACAGTACTTGAAACCTCCTGTGGCATGGAAGCATAAGGACCAAATGCACAGGATGCATTTTGTCAAAATATGAAAATTTTTTAAGTAAGTTACGATCAAAAGAAAGTAACTTGCATCAACGAACAACACAACATTATGCAGAGTAGAATTTAAGAACGGGGTAACAAAACGTAAAGAGATGACGACACGCGTGATTTTGTTTCATTGCCATAGTCATAAAAACTTGGTTTCTACGTATTTATTTGTGAGTGGCAGCTGTGTGTGAAACTGAAACATCTAAAGACAGATGTAGCATAATTCACTGTGATAACAAACCACAGCTCAGAGTTAGGATAGAAGGGGGAGAGGTACAAAAGATAACATGAAGGCACATGAAGAGTCTGAAGGATGAAGATATGTCATGACTTTCAAGAGGCCTATTCATGTGGTGGACGTAATTATGAAACAACTAAAATTCTTTCAACAGATGGTGAGTGTATGTTGGATTCCAAATGCAATCCTTTGCCTGTTAATGGTGAAGCGGCAAAGCCTAGTAAAGTTGATAGTCAGAGAAGCCCTGCCACACCTCTGGACAGGAAGTCTGTGGAAACATCCCAGGTGCCAGGAAGTCAGAGCACAGCTCGGTCTGCCCAGAAAGGAACCAGGTATGTGTTGGCGATTTCAGATTTTATTGGGGACGAAGATTTACATTATGCTTTGAGTTATGTAAACAGCTAGGTAGGTACCAACATTTTAGATGCACATAAACATTACATGTTCAGGATAAACAGCACGTGGAGACAGCGTGCTCCTGCAAACTGTTGTTGCCACCAGCTGGGTTACAGGATTTCATATGCCAGAGCATCATACTGTGAGCTATAGATGTTTTGTTTTGCTGTGAGCTTTAGATTTACTGTTTTGCTCTGAGCTATATTAAGGTATTTTCTATGTCGTGAAATTTCCTGTGCCTGATTTTCTGTTAAATATTCAGTGATAGTAAAGATTAAGACATCGAAATTTTCCTGTGTTGAATTACGTATGTAATGCTGTGTAGTGATTATTATTTGATGAAATCCAAGATTCAGTCTCAAAGTTCATCACAGTTGACTCTGGTTAACTTTTTTTGAGGTTGCAATAGATGAGATATTAACGTGTAGAATTTAAAAACAAGTTGTTCTTATGCTTTATTATTGTACACCATAAAGCTGTATGCTGGAGGGGAAGGTATTGATTCTTTCTTGCAAACCTAAGTAAGTGCTGTTTTCAGTAAACACAGTATGATTTTATTCTCTGTAGGTATGGTGTAACAAGAATAGTATTTGAAATGATTGCAGAATTGGCATTTTGGCATGGGATTACCGAGACATGTGTCGTGGAAGTCCTGAACCAAATGGTGTGGCGGTACTGTGTGTGAAGCTGCTCGAACAGTCTGGTTACAAAGTGTTGTCCATCCCGCACACCAAGTACAATCCTCGAGACAAGTTGGTGCATAGGGTGCAATATCTAAACCATCATTTGAAGTCGCTAGTCAGTGGGTCCTAGGTCTTTTAACATGATAAATTATGTTACAGTTATAATTAGATACAAGAATTAGTTGTCAACGGATGGTCAGCATACAGCTGGTTCTGAATAGTGTACAAGTTTTAAACCATTCTATGGACACTGAAATATGCAAATGTCCACAGTATTTGTAGTGTATAAAAAGCAATCCCATTACAGGCCTGTACAGGCCCTGAGGGTTCCAGGAGGTTGAGGCTCCCAGATTTCAAGACATTCGGCACATGAAGGTGGCAAGTTGTCAGCCCTACACACCGGCCGCCTTCACCCCACAGGATATATTCCTGGTTCTTATTTCTGTTAGAGACCGAGTGAACCCCGGGGCCATAATGCAGCTGGATGGGTTGTGTTAATGAAAAATTCCAATGACACCATCGGGAATCGAACCCGTGACCTTCCAGTTTGTAGCGCAGTGACTCAACCAACTGTGCCACCGCGTACCCATTTGTGCTGTATACGGCTTGGAAATTTGGTTGTGTAACCGTGCAGGGTACAGGTGTCTCCCAACTGATCAAAATTTCACGTTAATGTGATTTATATCAATGTTTTAAATGTTTTTTGTTAATTAGTTCTAAAAATAATTAAATTATTTGACTGAAACAAAGACATTAGAAATGTTAAATGTCTAAAATGACTGGTGTTAAAGTTAATTGAATGTTCTATTTTTTGGTGAAAATTAAGTAATTAGTAACAAATTGAACAAACGTTTTGAGTTATGCTACATCTGTTGGGAGCACGACTGTCATGTAGTCTGGACATGCCTGTGTTGTGCTACAATAATACAGTTTGTCACAAACTGTGTAGTAGGCCTGGTGAGGACCACCATGACACACATACTGTGTAGTAGGCCTGGTGAGGACCACCATGACACACATACTAGCTAACTGGTGAGTGAATTGACCAGATTCATTTTCTTTATCATGATGTTTATGGAATAATACCAACATTTTTTGCTTGAAACAGTGTTGCATTTGCATAAACATGTAACTTTATTAATATTATAGGCTGTTGTTAGGATGTGATGCCATGAAGTTTGGAAGATGGCTACATATATACAGTGGAATCTGCTTTCTCCATCTTTAGGCAGTAACTTTGCTGTATGCAGCCTTGTGAACCCCAACTGTCATTCATAACTGTAGGTACAGAATAAGGAAAAACTGTCCTGTCATTGGATCAAGGACCCTGCAGTAATAAGAGGTTAAACTGTAACAAAATTTCAACCACTTATTGATGTGCAGTTTGTAAATAAAGGTATTTCAGCTCATGCCAGCAGACCACTCCTTGTGTGGCGAGCTAAGACTGGGTTGTTTTGCTGCTTTCTAAGGCTGTAAGTACAAACTGAATTGAGGCCAATCCAGTAGAATGTCAGTTGTCATGATGTTCCATGGGCAGGCCCTAGCTTTGCTGTACTCACTACAACTTGGGGCATGCTTGTGAGAGAGAGATGTGGTAGGTATGTGTAAAACAGATGGGACTGTCCTTGTAACACTTACAGAGCCAGACTTCTTCTTCTTTCAGTAGGGCCCGTAGCTAATGCCACGGATGTACTGCAGCCTAGTTGGCTTATTGTACTCACCCTATCCCCCCCCCACCTGTTTGGACGTTCCAGTGTTCACCGCCAGGTACCTCCACGTCCCCAACGATGCGAGAGATCCCAGTAACATAAGTTGGAACTATGTGGGCAAGAATTAACCAGTAATTTTGCCTGAAGTTGCGACTTCCACGTCAATTCAGGTATCTTTTACATGCCGCAAATCTGAGACATGGAATCCACGGCTTTACTTCCCTTTCAAAGGCGAGCTGAGGATTTTATCGCCCTGAAAAATCCTGATGGCTTCGGCCGGGTTTGAACCCGCTAACTTGGGTACTTAAAGGCAGCACGCTACCTCTAGACCACCGAAGCCGCTTAGCCAGACTTGGTTTAGGTAACATGCCAGCAGCATATGCAGAGACACAGTACAAAATTATCACATACGTCATGATTTAAAAATTTGCAGGCTACAACAGTGTCTGATAGAAATTTTAAGTTTATGTATGTATAAAGTATTATACAGCTACTCCCAGGGTTGCATTCTGTGGACCTTTTACGCAAGTCAAATTTTACATAAGTCTGAATTTCCCTAAGTGCTTATGCGACTCTTGCAACTATGCGCACTGCATTTGATTGAAGCTTGCAGGCGTTGGTTGACTCACTCGCTTGGCTTATGGACTTAGGCAGTCCATGAATTTTTTGCTGTCCTGGTTGGGTCCTCTGTTTGTTTCCTACTAGATGCAAAATACGTTTCCACATTATTGAGTTGGGGATTGCGGTGGCACAGTGGTTATGGCGCTGTGCTACAAATCAGAAGGTCGGTGGTTTGATCCCAGCTGGTGTCATTGGAATTTTTCATTGACAGAAAATCCTTCCGATCGCACTATGGCCCTGGGGTCAACTCAGCCTGTGACAGAAATGAGTACCAAGAGCATTTCCTGAGGGTAAAGGTGGCCGGTGCGTAAGGCTGACAACCTTACCACCATCCTTTGCTGTTGTCATGAAATCTGGGAACCTTAACTTCCTGGAACCCCCTGGGCCACTCGAGGCCTGTAACGGACTGCTTTACCCTTATGCATGCTGACAGTTGCTGTCTACCAGCCTGGCAGAACCTCCTCTTCCTTCTGTACTCCCCCATTTATTACTAGCTTGTAGAACTCAGACCGAGCCAGTTGACAGAACTGATAATGCAACTGACTTATATTCATGAAGTTCACTGTTTGAATTTTGGCTGTGACTGTAACTGTTCAGTTGAGACTTTTCATGGTTGTCCTCAGTTCCTGCAGGCAAATGCCTGTATTCCATTTCTTTTTTTAGTAGCCATCGTACCGTTTGACAGTATATAGTGTGGACTGATGACAGCAATGTTAAATGATGTATATATAAACAAGCAAAGGCTGCAAAAAAAACCCTTCTGATTTTGGCAGACATGTTGTATGTTTGTTTAGCAGGTGCTAGTTGATTCCATCCATAGGTGTCTAAAGCCATTTGATTTTGTAGAAAAAGGCTATTGAGGTGCTTGGTCTCTGGTCATGTAGTGTCATTCCCTTCCTTAAATATCCCGGGCATGCAACTGCTGTGGACAATTTGTTCAGACATGATGTTGGAGTAAGTGTTGATGTGGGCACTGATACTGGATCATCATAATCATAATTGACATCATTTTATTTTGAAGATAAGCAATATTTTATGCTTCAGCTCTTGCAATGTACCTTTCTGCTTTCACCTAGAAATTCATTTAACAGTTGTTTGTTGTCCACATGTTGATTGTGTATAATATGAACTGATTGTGCATGAAAAAAGTACTTTTTGTATTTATCTGTTGTAGATAAGTACTTAAACAGTGTACTAATAAAATGTGCAGTTTTTTCTCGTTATTTCTAGCCACTGACACCCAAGTAACTTTAACACGTTTTCAGTGTAATGTATAATAGGTGAGCTGGGAAGGGAGAGGGCAGTGTCATTAGTGTGTGTGTTGTACTGTGACATGTCATTAGTGTGTGTGTGTTGTACTGTGACATGTCATTAGTGTGTGTGTGTTGTACTGTGACATGTTACACATCCCCATTGCTAGGTTCTTTATATACCGTATATTCTCGAATCTAATCAGCACCCTTTTTACAGTTTCAGAGGGCTAAAAAATCAGATGTGGATTAGAATTGCATGCGGATTAAATTCACGGTCGTGAGCTGGACTTTGGAAAAATGATAGAGCCGCTGTATGTGCCGTAAGAACAATACAATACAATAATTTATTATTTTATTTATTATTTATAATATATTATGTAATATTTATAATTTATTATTTTATTTATTATTTATAATATATTATGTAATATTTATAATTTATTATTTTATTTATTATTTATAATATATTATAGAATATTTATAATTTATTATTCATCAGACTCACCGTCAACACTCATAACTGAATCGTTATCCGTCACCCAGTCACTATCATCTTTATCTTCGCCATCTTCCTCCCATAGGTGTGGATTAGAACTGCAAACTAACTTTTTTTTTCGTTTAAGAAATCAGCAAAAACTAGTGCGGATTAGATTCAAGAATATACGGTATGTGTGATTGTTTCTTGCATCGAAATATACAGACAGATAAGTAACACAGAACCAGGGTCTAGCCACATATGCAGCCAGGTGAAAGTTTTGACGTTGTGTAAGTCATTACATTAAACAAATATTTGTAAGATATTTATAGCAAAATTAATGGAATTATTGTAAAGTATGAGAATTGAGGTTTTCAGGGTGGTGAGTATGGACTTCATTAATTGTGTCATGACAGGCAGTAGTGACGGTCTGTTGTGAATGTGGTAATGAACCTTGGGGTTCCGTAGCATGTGGCAAATATCTCGGCTACCTGACGAACTCTTAGTCTGTTAAAAAGGACTCTGCTGCATGGAGTTAGTTGGGATTAAGTAAAAATATACAGCTGAGCAATAAATAAGCCAGGAACTGTAAGTAATTATTGTAAATCATACATCGTAAACCAGGGTTCATTTTTGACCAAGCAGGCCTGATTTCAAACTTGGCGCCCTTTTGGTCAGACTGTCGCGCGACACGTACAGAATCGAGATGTTGTACAGTGCTGCTCTCAACACTCGAGGTTTTGTACTTATATCGCAGTCAGTTCCCGCCAAACGTGAAAGTAAGTGTAACGTTTTGCGCTGTGAGAAATTTTTGATAATTTGTTCTGGTGGCATTTCCTAGAAAGGTAAGAGTAGATCACAGTACTATTCATGCTTCCTACGATTTTTTTTCATTATTTCATCTTCGTGGGCAAACTGATTTCACGTTAATGCCCATGAACTTAATGTTCTGTATTACGTGTGGCTTGAAAAATTTGCGTTTTAATATGCGAGGAACCATTAAACAGAATTTGTTTCACAATATGTATTATTACATACGAATTTTGGTATCTATGCGCACGTCATCGTCAGTTTCAACTTTGCTACCGTAGGTTAGGTTTGGCTCCTTAACATGATTTGCGTATCAGTTTTTCACTTTTTCCACTTCCTTGCGTCAGTTTTCGTTATTTGTTCTGCTTACTTCGCTGTAAGGTTAGCATTGTGTTAAATAGTATATACACACTATATTTACACTTATGTTGTGGCCGTCTGCTTATTTCAGTGTGTCAGGCAGCACATACGCACTGCCTTTACAAATACTAATGGAAACTTTGTGAGGTAGTCGATATATGCTCTGTGTGTGTGTGTGTGTGTGTGTATAGCACAACACCAGTACAGTTCCTAACTCTGCCTACTGAACTGCATCCTCAGAAATAAGCCGTTCAAGCTAATGTTTATGTAGGCCTATCTGTTGGACAATTAGTCTATCAACAGTTGGCTAATAAACCGCGGCAAGCAGGATGAGCTGGAAGGTTGCGAGTTTGATTCCCCATGATATCATTGCAATTTTTCATTGATATAATCCTTCCAGCTGCAATAAGGCCCTGGTGTCGACTCAGCTTCTAACAGAAATGAGTACCAGGGGTATCTCTTGGGGGTAAAGGCGGCCGGTGGGTAGGGCTAACAACCGTGCCACTTTCCTTTGCCGATTGTCGAAAAACGTTCAAGAAGTGGGATAGAGAGACATGGACTGGATTGATATGCCTGAGGATAGGAACAGGTGGCGGGCTGTTTTGAATGCGGTGATGAACCTTCTGGTTCCATAAAATGCGGAGAATTTCTTGACTAGCTGAGAACCTGTTAACTTCTCAAAAAGGACGTGCTCCATGGAATTAGTTAGTTAGTTATTTGCCTTCACTCATAGTGTCTGACTCCATGGAACAAAGTTTTCTTGAGAAACACTTTGTGTCTCTGGTTGTCAAGAACTATCTGGCATTTTATGCATCCCGAAGGTTCATTACCATGTTCACAACAGCCCGCCACTTGTCCCAATCCTGAATCAGAGCAATCCAGTCCACGTTCTTCCATACTATTTCTTTAATACGAATTGTATCATTACTCTCCCGTCGACGCCCGTGTCCTTCAAATGGTCTCTGTCCTTCGGGCTTCCCCACTGTGCATGGATTTCTCTTCTCTCCCATAAGCGCCACATGCCCCACCCATATGACTCCCCTTGATTTGATCACCCGAATCGTATTTGGCGAGGAGTACAAATCATGAAGCTCCTTATTACGTAATTTTCTCCGCCCCCTACTGCTACCTCCCTCTCAGTACGAGAAGCGATAAGTGGAAGGGCGCTGTGTCGCAGTGTTTTCAGTTTATCGTGGACAATAAGTGCCTTGTGTGCCAGGTGCCTTGTGTCCGACAGGCCGAAACGTGAACAAAAAAGCCTAGGCAGTAACAAATAGCTATTGACTGGCGCATGTGCTCTTTGACGTTCAAGTTGCGAGTTTCCGTTCGAAATTACAGTCCGTCCTTGTACACTCTGTGTATTATTCACGCCAGGCAGCGTTAACGTTTTCATTGGAGGGGATTTCTTGTCTTGCATTACAGCAGCTAGCTATATTTCATCACACACTGACAGCTCTCATCTTTGATCAGAGTGCAGCCCCCCCTTTTACTGACACGCCTGAATTTCTCTTAATAAACTAGCGCCGTGACCGCGTCAGTCAACGAGGTGTCATTATTCTTTGCACTGGTGTTTACACGCTTCCACCCATCTCCAGAAGCTATTGGCACCTTCTTCGCCTGTCTCCATTGTTTACGGAAGTATAAAAGGCGCCACATCCGCAGATCGCGGAGAAGTTTCCTAGCGCTACAGTTTGAAAACAGCCGCCAAAATTCCAAAAATGGTAAGTAGCCAACTGCATGAGGCATTTGTTTACCTGAAGATCTGTATGTTACGTGGCAACATGTGCCAAACATTACCACCTCCCTGTTTAATGCAATTGGGCCTATATGTATATGTTGTAGGATATTGTTACTGTTCATCAGATAGGCATAGTGAAGACTAAACGGTCTGCCCTTCTGATGTATTTATGTGTGATTCTGTGAATATAAATATTAACGATTTTCCTCAGCAGCACGAACCTGTTTAGACTGAAGTTTGATCTAAATTATATATAAATATTGGGTCCGTACCGCGCAGTGAACACAGCCTGTGTTCCTTATAAAGAGCAGTCGGTTAATGTTGTATAGGGAAACAGTAGGTGTCTGACGTAAGTAAGACATACATACATTGTCTGTTAGTGCTGCAGAACCTGGCGCTCACAGTATGAAGTGTGTTAAAAATGTTAACCGGTTGGCCTTTGTATTGAGACGTAGTGTGTCTTCTGTGAGAGGGAACTAAATTTTTAAATATTGTGTACATGAACTGCAGGCTTCAGGAGGTTAAACTGACGCAATTAATAAGTTATTTTGAGATCATATGAAGGAAAACTGAATATTCGACTCTTTTACATGTCTGTTAGTTTAAATTGCAAAAGGATTCTGTGGAGATTTGGTGGGTTGAAAAGTGCTCGGAGAGGAACCTGACGCAGTGACACTTGCCAGCAGTACCCGAGGCTCGCTGTGAGAAGCCAGTATCTGATCCTGTGGTCCATGACACGTTCTGAAATTGGCGTAATTAACAGTTCTTAATGAAGTGCCTTAAATGGCGTAAGGAGCGGCTGACAGCGGCTGGGCTGCAGGCTAGCCAACCAGGGAGCAAGGGTTTGAGTCTCTGCAGAACAAAATACAGTTCTCTTCGCCAAAGCGTTCAGAGTGGTTCTTGTCCTCACCCATTGGGGTTTTCTTTCCTCTGGGGTGAAGCGGCCGGGGCGTGAAGCTAATCGCTCTCGAATTCAAGAATGCGTGGAGCTATATGTCTCCTTCTCCATACTTTGCATGATGGGGTGCTTCATTAAGCTCAGACAGAATTGTATTTTAGGAGTGTCAATAGTTCAGTTGGTGCAGTGACTAGGGCACAGGCTGGACGAATGTGGAGTCGGGTTCATATCCCGGCGGAGGTGAAAAGGCTGTGCTGTTCTCAGAACCGTCCAGACGGACTCCGAGCCCTTCCCACCTTTACATGCAATGGGTACCTTCGGTTATGTGCCAGGGTGTAGCGGCCTGAGGGTGAACTTGACCACTTGTCTTTGAATAGTGCCGTTGTTAGGAATGTATGGAGCTGCACCACCAGTCACTACATGCCTTTATGGCACGGTGGGTAATGACACTGGGGTAAATTTACATTTATGTTTTAACTTCACTTTCTTGTCTGTGATAATGTTACTGCAATCGCACGACGGATACAGTGGAGTAGGAACGCGCAGTGTACGCCGCGGCGCGGCTGCTGTAACTATGTTCACACATATTGATTTGTGTGCAATCGGGTAAAACCCGTGAGCTACATTTCTGAATGTTTTATTGTAACACTTTACACAACACACTGAGCACGAACTGAAAGTCCATTCCCCCATTACGTCGATCGGAACGTCGGCTAGACAAGAACTGTGCTGCTGTCAGTGAAGCAGGAAATGTTTCCCTTCTGCAGGTGCAAAGTTCTGTACGTTTGCCTGCGGTCACAGAAGGCGCGGACCTCGGAGAAAATGTTAAAGTAACTTTGTACGTAATACAGTTGCTGTTGGTGACTTGTTGTGTAGCGACTTGCTGTTTGGCGTTGCTGCGATAAATAGGAGGAAGGACGGCAAGACGGACAGGCGAAGGGACTGCGATGTAGGAGGGACTGGGATATAGGAGGGACTGGGATATAGGGGGGACTGGGATATAGGAGGGACTGGGGTAAAGGAGGTAATGGGATATAGGAGGGACTGGGATATAGGAGGGACTGGGATATAGGGGGGACTGGGATATAGG
>Ga0123355_10018009_pt1 | contig 11186 bp, 4 predicted proteins | sample TergutEmb28metaG_3_FD_89872 | JGI IMG/M metagenome (GOLD analysis project Ga0123355, IMG submission 89872) | Embiratermes neotenicus P1 segment gut microbial communities from Petit-Saut dam, French Guiana - Emb289 P1 | ecosystem: Host-associated > Arthropoda: Insects > Digestive system > Gut ...
CACTGCTTTTGAGCGCCGACCATAGAACAACTCAACTTTGCTGCCTTTATGAAAATGAATCCAATCGTTTGTAGTGAGGCGCGTACCTTTGGGTTTCACACGCCCTTCTAGATGCGCACCCCACGGATCTACTCTATACTCTACTTCTTCGCCATCAAGAAAAATATGACAACTAGCGCCACCAAATACTCCAATAACCTGCTTGATGCCCTTAACAACACCTATTTTCCGCTCGAACGATTTGGCGCGAGCGTCGCGCCTCTCACTGTTCATAAGCTCCATGAATGCAACTAAAAGGCAGACAATCCCCGCAAAAAACATCATTGGATCATAAATAGATTCTCTAGCCGAGATAAAATTATATACAGGTAAAGAGAACATAAGTACCATAGCTAGAATTGTCAGAAAAATAACCAAAGAGTACTCGCCATCACCTGCCCTTTTATAAAATGTGCGACTAATATGCGGTGGTGTGTGTTTCTCGTTCATATAACATGCGCCCCTTTCGCATAATAGCTTCAATGGATTTCGGATTGCCAAAAGGCATAGGAAATATAAATTTTCTGCATTAGGGAGCGCCAAGGCCCGCCTCCTAATCCGAATACCCCGCCGCGTAGTAGTTCATCAGGCATCCTTCTTGCAGAATAAGTTTTTCGTTATCGGTTAACCCATCGCAAAACAGGGTAATGTCAGATATTTTGCCATCTTGGGTTATAACCTTGGAGGGGATAGTGGTTTTCCCGGAAGCAATGGCCTGCCGCACGCCGGGAATGTAAATCCAATCGCCTTCGTTATAGTCGAAAGGGGAGTCCTTGCCGAGCGTAAAAGGCACAATACCCCAGTTGATGCAGTTGGAGCGATAACGTTTGGTGGCGTATTCATAACAGATGTTCGCGAAGCCGCCAAGCACTTTCTGGCAGGAAGCGGCTTGCTCCCGCGCGGAGCCGTCGCCGGGTTTTCTGGCGAATATACAGGAGCCGATGGAAGTATTTTTGAGGTAGCCGCCCACCTTTGCAAGAACTTCTGCGGCTTCATTAGGCGCGTTTCCTTGCTTGCGATCATTTTCAAGGGCAAGCACAGCTTTGGAATTGCCAACATACTGCGGGCTGCGGCGGGAAAGGGTGAACTCGCTCAGCCCAAGCGGGTTGGAGCGGTAAGAGGAAGTTTCGCCAGAGGGAATCAGCTCATCGGTGGTTGTGACCGGGTCATGGATGACGGCGCAGAGCTTCACAAGCAGGTTGTCTTCCAACTTGGGCATCGCCGGCCAATCCCTGATACCCGGGCCAAGGCGGAGCTCCTCGTCGGGCAGGGGATTCCCGAAGCCTTCGTAGCAGCGCTTTTGATAGACGGAGCCATCGAAAGTATAAGGAAGCTGCGGCTCGTCGAAATCAATATCGGTGGCGGCGGTTAAAATGCCGCCGTTTGCGGCGGTAGCGGCAATGGATCGGGCGTCCATCAGGGCTACGGCGGCAATTTGGCCCTCACCGGGCTTGGAGCCCTCCCGGTTCGCGAAGTTCCGGGTGGCATGGCGGATAGAGAGTGTGTTGTGGGCAGGAGTATCGCCCGCGCCGAAACAGGGGCCGCAGAAAGCGGGTTTCATCACGGCGCCGGTTTCCATGAGGGTGGCAGCGGTGCCGTTTTTGGTAATGGCAAGGGCAATGGGCGTGGAGGAAGGATAAACGCTCAGGTCAAAGTATCCGTTGCCAACGCTGCCGTTCTTTAGGATTTCTGCGGCGGTCATGATATTTTCATACATCCCGCCCGCGCAGCCAACGATAACGCCCTGCTCGCAATGGACTTTGCCGTCTTTTATGCTGCGGCGCAGATCCAGTTCCACGCTGCCGCCCAGTTGTTTATTGCATTGCGCTTCGACTTCTTTGAAGATGGTTTCGGGATCTTTCTGAAGCTGCCGGATCGTGTAAGCGATTGAGGGGTGAAAGGGTAGGGCGATCATGCATTCTATCTTGTCCAAGTTGACCCTGACGAGGCTGTCATAGTAGGCGCCCTGCGCGGGGGCCAGCTTTTTGTAGGCATGAGGGCGGCCGATGCTTTTGTAATATTCTTCGATTACGCCGTCGGTTTCCCAGATAGAGGAAAGGCAGGCGGTTTCGGTGGTCATAACGTCGATGCCGGCGCGGTAGTCGGCGGAAAGATATTTAAGGCCGGGGCCGGTAAACTCCAGGATTTTGTTTGTGACCTCCCCTCCCGGGAAGGTAGCGGCAACCAAGGCAATGGCAACATCCTGCGGGCCTACGCCCTTTCGGGGTTTGCCGTCCAGATAAACCAAAACGACTTCGGGAGCGGGCAGGTCGTAAGCATTGCCCAACAACTGCTTGACAAGCTCGCCGCCACCCTCGCCAATGCCCATGCAGCCATAGGAGCCGTAACGGGTATGACTGTCCGAGCCGAGAATCATGTTGCCGCACTCGGAAAGGCGCTCACGGGCATATTGATGAATGACCGCGTGATTGGCCGGGACATAGATGCCGCCGTATTTTTTGGCAGCGGAAAGGCCGAAGGCGTGATCGTCTTCGTTGATGGTGCCGCCCACGGCGCAAAGGCTGTTGTGGCAATTGGTCATGGCGTAGGGAACCGGAAACTGCGTAAGCCCGGAGGCTCTGGCGGTTTGGATTATGCCGACAAAGGTAATGTCGTGGGAGATGAGAGCGTCGAAAGAAATGCGCGGCTTGCCGGGATCGTTGCCCTTATCATGGGCGCGCAGGATAGAATAGGCGATAGTTTTTTCTCTTGCCTGCCCCGGCTCGTCAACGCCGTAAGCTTCGCCCACCGGAACAGGCTTTTCATCTATTAAGTAATGTCCGTTCTTTACCAGTTCGACCATATTATTATCCTCCTCAATGGTATTAGCTAGGTGCCTGTTGACACTAAGCTGACAGCTCGTCTTTTTTGGCGATCTTGGCGCCTTTATGCGTTGTCGTCGGGCCGTAATACATATAGTATTTCTTTTAGCACAATTAGCAACCAATGTCAACCTTGTTTTTGCATTGCTAAGGCTTTGCTTCTGCTTTGCAAGCCGCTTCAATGATTGGAATTGATATGTTCCAAATATCATCTTTTTTGCTCATGGGCGGGTGTAACCCACCATGCAGGCTTTCTTTGAGAGTGAAAGAGGTAAAAAAGAGTTTGAGGAGCGGCAAGCGCGTCATGAGATTGATGCGAAAGCTAAAAAACTGATAGATAAAACCAAGCCAAAGTGCAGAAGCTGATTCTGCACTTTACTTTTGTCTGAACCATACCCTATCTTACAAAAAGATTGATTTTTGGGGATAGTTATTGTATAATATAAAACATATGGCCAAATATAAATCATATAAATTTAAAAATATTTCTAAATATTATTATTAAATGTGTGAGAGGTTGTGAAACATATGAAAAATTTATACGAAAAACTTAGAAATAAAGAAGAAAAGTTAGCGATAATCGGTTTAGGGTATGTTGGTATGCCGCTTGCCGTTGCTTTTTCGAAAAAAGTGAACACAATTGGCTTTGATGTAAACGAAGAAAAAATACGTACATACCAACAGGGCATAGACCCCACCAAAGAAGTTGGCGATGAGGAAATTCAAAACTGCACGGTTGACTTTACCTCTGACGAAACAAAGCTAAAAGAAGTGAAGTTTCTTATTATCGCAGTACCGACGCCAATTTCAAGCGACAATTCGCCGAATTTAGAATATGTAGTTTCGGCAAGCAACTTAGTTGGGCGAAACCTTACTAAGGACTCTATTGTTGTGTATGAATCAACCGTTTATCCCGGGGCTACGGAAAATATTTGCATTCCTATATTGGAAAAAGCATCTGGTTTTAGATGCGGCGTTGATTTCAAGGTCGGTTATTCTCCTGAACGCATCAACCCCGGAGACCATGTGCATACAGTAGAAAATATTGTAAAAATCGTTTCAGGAATTGACGCGGAAAGCTTAGAAGAAATTGCGAAAGTCTATGAATTGGTTGTAGAAGCCGGTATACATAGAGCGGGATCAATCAAAGTCGCTGAAGCTGCCAAGGTTGTTGAAAATTCTCAGCGGGATGTCAATATTGCTTTTATGAATGAGCTTGCTATGATGTTTGATAAGATGGGTATTGACACAAAAGAGGTAGTAGACGCCATGAATACTAAGTGGAATGCATTGGGCTTTTCTCCGGGGTTAGTTGGCGGCCATTGTATTGGCGTTGACCCGCATTACCTTATTTACGAGGCGGAGAGGTTAGGTCAGCACAGTCATCTAATCCTCTCAGGCAGAAGAATCAATGAAAATATGAGCGCTTTTGTGGACGAGGCAATTATCAAACAGCTAACTCTCGCGAATAAAGTTGTCAAACAGGCAAAGGTTGCAATTTTAGGTTTAACCTTTAAGGAAAATTGTCCGGACATTCGCAATTCAAAAGTGATGGATCTTATAGAACATTTGCGTGATTACGGCATAAATCCGTTTGTTGTCGATCCTGAAGTTTCTCCGGAAGAAGCGGAACATGAGTTAGGCGTAAACCTTGTGTCTTTAGACGATTTGCATGATATGGATTGCGTGGTATTTGCGGTAGCCCACGACGCGTTCAAAGATATAGACGTGGTAAAATTAGAGGCGATATTTGGAGATTTTCCAAACAATGAGAAGATAGTTATTGATGTAAAAAGTATACTAGACAAGGCTGAAATCGAACGATTGGGCTATCGTTATTGGCGATTATAAATCAAATGGAGGAAAGGATATGGGCATCCATTTCGATGAATCCGTTCGCCGGTGCGAAACCTGTAAAAATGCGATTTTGCTTAACATTACTGGTGATTATCTGTGCCCTCAAAACGGTATTTTTAAAAGCAACTATGTTTGCAAAAAATATATACCTAATGAGTCTGCGCACTACTCCAAAAAAACTGAAATTACAGGAGGATTTTTTATGGATTCTGTTGAAAAGGGGGAATTGTATAAGCAATATCACAAAACTACTACGATAAATAAAAATGAAGTTAAAAAATTAGATCGCGCTTTTACTCCTTGGGGAAAAATCGTATCGATTTTATTTATTATAATATGCTTTTTTGCAATATGGATACTTACAGTGAGAGCAGTGCAATGGTATCTACTCGGGGGAATGATGTTTGTTTACCTGTTGATCAAAGATTTTTTCGCATTACTCTATGTGCCGTGCAAAAAAGAACTTACTAAAGATTATAAGGTGTCGGTCATCATTACTTGTTTTAATGAAAACCCGGTATACGTTGTATCGATATTTGAAAATATTTTAGCGTTGGATTATCCTGTGCATGAGATATTATTCTTAGATGACGGCAGCAAAGACCCCTTGGCATTTGAAGTTGCAAAATCCTTTGCTGAAGATCATCAAAATAATCTGAATGCCCCTAAGTTTCAAATTATACGTTTTGAAGAAAACCGCGGTAAACGTGAAGTGCTGGTTGACGGTTTTAAACAAGCAAGCGGCGACTATATTTTTCTGCTTGATTCGGACAGCGAAATTCTGCCAAATGCGTTAACCGAACTTTTGCGTCCTTTTGAACAGGAAAAAACAAATTCCGTTGTAGGTAACATCGGGGTTCTTAATAAAAACAAAAACTTTCTTACAAAGCTGCAATCTATCTCATATTTTAGCGCTTTTCAATTTGGCAGAGCAGCGCAGTCGGTAACTGGCGACGTGGTAGTTTGCAGCGGCGCATTTTCTATACATAAAAAAGATTTCATTTTGAAAAATTTAGAAGAATTCAGAGATAGTACTCCGTTCGGAATAAAAGTTTCAGCGGGAGACGATAGGTCGCTTACAATTATTTCTAAAATGTCAGGCGGAAAAACGCGATATCAAAGTTCCGCATACTGTGAAACCATGGTGCCGGATACTTGGAAAAAATTCCAACAACAACGAAGAAGATGGCAACGTTCAGGATATATTTGCAATTTAGAGGCAATAAAAGATACGTTCCCCAAAAACTTATGGTACTCATTTTGGGCATTTGCCGAAGCCTATTTTTGGTTGATTGCTACGATCATCTTTATTGTGTTAGTAATTACAAGAGGTTTTTACCCGAACTGGATAGATATTATTTTGTATTTTATAGTTATAACATACAAACATAATACTTTTTATATGCTTTATCGTCCCGTGCGCTTTTTATTTGTGCCGTTTTATTTCTTTGTATATGGTCTGTCATTGACGCTTACACGTATTCATGCGGCACTTACTATCACAGACGATGATTGGGGTACAAGAAGCGACAGAAAAGAGAAAAAAGAACAAGAAATTTTGGAAAAGTCAGAATAAAGTTGAATTTAAAATTATTAGCACAGCAGAGGTATTTGCTGTGCTTTTATACTGACTTTATAAGATGCCAGACATGGGTTTCAGATTTGGCGTGTGTGCGAGCACTGTTGTAACATTGGAAATTATCGAGAAAATGATTGACTATTATTGTATAATGTGACATAATATGAGGGCATCTTACATTTTATATTAAAAATGATTGCTGAAATTTTGGTGAACTTCTCAAGTTCAAACAGTGGGAGGCGTTAACTAATGAAAAGCATGAAAAAAACGTTGGTTTTTTTCATAGCCATAATTCTTATTCTGGGGCAAATTCTTGGACCAACTGCAATTGTTGTCTCGGCTATTATTGACGGCTTTGAAGCCGCAGAAAGTTACGCTGCTATAGGCATCAGCGGCGCTGTAGACAGCGATGACGCCGCTGATGACAACGGCGTTGCAGCCGGCAGTGATGTTGTAGACGATGATGCCGCAGGGGAGGGTGACCTTCCTGAGGGCGATGACGCATTAGACAACGATGAAGTTGACGATGATGATGCGATAGAGGAAGATGATGAAGAAGATGATAAGGAGGAGGAAGAAGATGAAGAAGATGAAGAAATAGCCCCCTCCTATATTGGGATCATCCCTTTTGGGGCATTTCCTCCCGGGTGGAGTATCGAAATAGGAGATCCTTACCCTGTGGATATACCTCTCTTTTCTCAATTAATGGATGGTGAGATTTGGAAGGGTAAGTCTGTTGTATATCTGGATGCATTGGGAAACCCCGCAACGCTTCCTTCGGACGCGGACGGGAGAGTCCTCATAACACTGTACATATGGGGTAAATCCTATACAAATTCAGCGGGGCAATCCGGCCTGCTGCTTGGTGGCGACCAGTCGATAACGATTTCGGCTGGTACAGGCGATTTTAAACTGGATTCTTCCTCCTATCCATTTACTGTCGATGGCATGGGCAATTTGGTGTGGGTTATAGATGAAAGCTATATTAAAGACACCGCTGCACCGTTTGCCATTACCTACCTTCTTTACTTAGATGAAGATCCTATTCCTGGTTGGCGGTCAGATTTTTGGTATACCACAGAGGGCGCGGACATTAAGATAGAATTTACGCCGGGAACCGAAAACCCATATTATTGGACAAGGGAAGAAACAATAGATTATGCCTTCACTTTAACCATGAACTGGAACAACGGAACGGGAATCAACAGCGGAACGATTACGGATAACATCTTGGGTCAGACCTTTTCCTTCGGGTCAAACACCAGCCCAGCCGGCCAAACGGCCGCTCAAGCGGGGGCCTCCGATTGGGCACACAACGCAATGTCGTTAGGCATAACCTATGACTGGCACTTGTATTGGGTAAAGGGCGAGCTTAACAGAACGTATCTTTTCACCATTCGCAACTTTGGTGGGACTGGGCGCGATCTAGTCTATGAAGTGAACGTGACCGGTATGGGCGGAAACATTGTGGGAGCCCCCGGGGGCAGAACGATTACGAGCGAGACCTTTTTTAGAAGAACGTATGAAGCGGGTACGGGCTATCCATTTGAATGGACAGACGACGGCCGTCTTATTTACAGCGTAGACGCCATTGCGCGTGTTAGATTGATCGATCCAACTACTATTGATCCGCCGGTTGGCGCCATGACGGTTATTAAAGAGCTGGATGGATACTGGCAGCAAGACTGGGACGTAACCCCAACGACTTTGTTTCAGGTAATATTGAGAAATGACGCCGGCGAGTTCGCCGTGCTTCTGCCGGGTGTGGGAGCCAACGAGTTCTACTTTTCAGGCTTTACCGCTTCAGAGCTGTTGGCAACGCAGATTACATTTTCGACGACTCAGCAGGCCACAATCAATGACCTGCCCACCGATTTTATGTATATCATGGAGGAACTATTCTTTTATGATGCGAGCACCCTCAATTTAATTGATACGTATAATTTGATTAAAACGACGATTTCTGTAAACGGCGCTCCCTTCGCGCCAATTGATGTAACAGAGATTGCAATAACGGATGGCGGGACAACGAATGTTGTCGTAGAAAACTATTTTGCACACGGCATCGGGTATATGGAAATTTTCAAATTGCTTGATGGTTTCCCCGATGATTGGGGCATAGGCAGAGACGACACGTTTTACGTGCGGATTTGGGACGTTGAAGCAGAAAACTATCTGCTGTTTACTCGTCTGGATCATGCCTTTGGCCCCGGCGGAATTTATTGGTGTGTTGGCAACCATGAATATGGGCTATCGGAATATTACCCTTTTCCTCTGGCGCCCGTAATGGAAATCCCGATCTCTGCAAATAATTTCGCCCGCCTTTCTAACTTATGGACATGGGGCGCGTATGAAGTGCGCGAAGTTCGCAGAGTCCAAGATCAGACGACTACGGATGCTGCCTGGACGAATTTTTGGTTGGGTGTTACCGACCGCAATCCGTTTAGTCCCGCATGGGACCCCACTTGGATAGACAACGTTTGGCTGGACGGGGCCACATACTGGGAATACGTTCAGGAAATTATAAGCGACCCAGCCTGGCACGACGACAAGACATGGAACTGGGGCGTTATTTATTCCGAGGGTAACGGTGAAGAAATTCTGCACCTGGGCGAAGTTATTACGGTAAGTGTAACCAACCGCTACAAGTTCCACGGCGGCACCGTGATACTTGAAAAAGATCTGAGCGGCGACGCCACAGGTTGGGGCATTGATGGCGACACGGTATTTTATGCGCGTGTATTAAACCAAAACGGTGACGTTCTGGTATTTGTCCCGGATGGCACGGACTTCCGAGTAATTGGGTTTATACACCAAGACGGCAGTTATACCGTTCTCTGCCCTGTCGGCGCGCCAACTCCGCCGTCTTATGCCCGGACACAAATACCATTTAGCGCTAACTCTCCTGCCACCCTTATCGAGGTGCCGAGCTACCCATACGGTTACGATTTTTACTATATAGTGGAAGAAGTATTTCCCAACGGTGAGCCGGACGGTTTCACCGGCAGAGAATACTTCATTGTGGACGGCGGCTTAGAGACACCTATGCCGGCAGGCGGATTCCCCATTCCCAACGAGTCAACCACAAACCTGATCATAAGCAATACTTTTGTCCCTGCCTTTGTTGTCATATACAACGGCAATGGGAATACAGGCGGTACTGCCCCTGCTGATAGCCCCCACTATGAGGGCGAAACAGTTGTGGTGCTGGGTCGCGGCGACCTGAGCAGAGACGGATACATCTTCATGGGCTGGAATACGCAGCCCGGCGGCGGTGGCACACAGTACGATCCCGGCGATACATTCATAATGCCTGGCGCGAATGTAAATCTCTACGCGCAGTGGGAGCCGGTTCCGCCGGATACGTTTACAGTTACTTATCACGGCAACGGTAATACAGAGGGCACCGACCCTGTCGATACCGAACCTTTCCGCATTGAAGGTGACGCGGTTGAAGTACAGGGCCCGGGAGATCTGGCCAGAGACGGATTCAGGTTCGTTGGCTGGCATACCGATCCTGACGGCCTCGTCGGCACCGCGTATGCCCCCGGCGACACTTTCATAATGCCCGGCGAAAATGTAAGGCTGTACGCACAGTGGGTACCAGCGTTCCAGGTCATCTACCACGGAAATGGAAATACCGGCGGCACCGACCCTGTCGATGCAACGTTATATCTTCCGGGCGAAACAGCAACTGTGCTGGACCGCGGCGACCTGACCAGAGACGGATTTATCTTCCTGGGATGGCATACGGATCCTGACGGCCTTGTCGGCACCGCGTATGCCCCCGGCGATACGATCATAATGCCTAGCGCGAATATAAATCTCTATGCACAGTGGGAACCTGTTCCACCGGCCACCTACACGGTTACATATCACGGCAACCGGCACACAGGCGGCACGGCCCCTGTTGACACAACGCTTTACTCGGCAGGCGACACGGTTACAGTGCTGGGGCCGGGCGATCTGGTCAGAGAGGGATTCATCTTCCTGGGCTGGAATACCAACAGATACGGCTACGGTACATGGCGTTACCCCAACGATACCTTTGTGATGCCTGCCCGCAATATAAGGCTTTACGCCCAGTGGCAGCGGATTCCGCGGGCCACATACCAAGTCATTTATCACGGCAACGGGCATACCGGCGGCATCGTTCCCGTCGACACACAACCCTCTCGCGCCGCGGGTGATACGGTTGCGGTTCAGGGTCCGGGCAACATGGTCAGAGAGGGATTCACCTTTTTGGGCTGGAATACGCAGCCCGGTGGTGGCGGCACACAGTACGCCCCCGGCGCAACCTTCATAATGCCCAACGCAAATGTAAACCTCTACGCCCAGTGGAGGATGGTTCCGCCGCCAGACTGGCCGGGCCAACCGGGCGACGACTCACGTGACCGGCCGGAGCCACCGCCGCGCCGGCCTCAGCAAGGATTACTCGACCCGTCACCACCCGCCCCGCAAGTACAACCCACCACGCCAGAACCACCTGAGCCAACGCCCCTCGACAGGTTTAATCCCCCGACTGGCGATGACGCCAAAATAGGGCTTTGGATTGCGCTGCTGCTTTTTAGCACACTTGGCTTGGCTGCGGTTATCGTAATTCGCATACGAACGAAAACGTAGCATTTCGCCAAGCGTTCAGCTCCCAAAATCGAAGGTAAGGCCGCGCTTTCGCAAGCGCCATCAAGGCCGCGGGGAGGAATCCTTATGAGCCGAAAGAGATTGCAAAAGATCGCTCTGTGGTTCTTGGTGATTGGTTTGGCAGCGGTGGCGGTATTCAGCCTGTTCCAGTTAGTATCAATTGTACTTACATACCGGGAAGGCGCGCGAACGTATGACGCGCTGACTCAGTTTGTCACGCCTCAGCCGTCAGCTCACCAGACCCGCCC
>Ga0123355_10018010_pt1 | contig 11185 bp, 6 predicted proteins | sample TergutEmb28metaG_3_FD_89872 | JGI IMG/M metagenome (GOLD analysis project Ga0123355, IMG submission 89872) | Embiratermes neotenicus P1 segment gut microbial communities from Petit-Saut dam, French Guiana - Emb289 P1 | ecosystem: Host-associated > Arthropoda: Insects > Digestive system > Gut ...
CTGTCAGAAAGCAGTGTCAGGCGTATTTTACACTTGGATTTGCACTGCGGATACAGGAAGAGATTTCAAGAATCCCGGTCGACGTGTTACGTACGGCCATGAGTAGTGTTCACTATCGGCTTGCTGAGTGTGAGCAGCGTAATGGAGGGCATCTTGATGTAACGAGTGGAATGATGTGTTGTGTTTTTTGTTTGTTCTGTGTTATGTTTCAAGACCACTGATTCACCTATTTCTGCAAATGCTACAGTATATACTTCCTTATAAATGTAAATGTATCATGATATCCAATACTTTTAATTTTGTTTGAAACTTAAAAATCGCCCGATTCGCTGGCGGACCCTGTATATCTGTGGTCGCCGACTGTGTTTCTGCACGGAACATAAGACATAATTAAATCCTACAAGAAGTTTCATACTGAATTTAGATTAAAGTTTCCTAATCCGCCTGTCCCATAACCTATAACAACATTTCACAAATACCTAAAAAGGCTTCGTGTAACAAGTTCAATTCTAACCAGGAACGTAAATAAAAGAAGCTGATAAGAGAAACAAGACAGCCAATGTACATACCACGAAACTTGCGGCGCTTTCGTGTAACCACATTTCCAGTGAATTGAGTAATAAATACTAAATATTAAGAGTCTGTGTCTGTGCTCTGGCCATTCTGTTGTCATCGATGGCCTGTCTGCTTCTACCTTATTTTTGCACATTATTTCATAAATGAAACTATTTTCTGAAAAAATTTTGAAAATAAAATGTGTGTATTGATTTTCTAGGCAACTGTTTCTGAAATATTTCTCATTCAAGGAAGAATTCAGAGCGATATTACGATAAATATATATAGGTCGCTGTGTAAAGTACCAGTAATTCTTGTCAGATATTAAATTTTCTCAACAGATTTTCGAAAACCCCTAAAATATCAAATTTCCTAAAAATCCGCCCAGTTGTTCCATGCGGACAGACAGAAGGACGGAAAAATATGAAAAGTCAATAATTGCTTTTCGTAACTTTGCGAACGCGTCTATAAACTAAACAAAATTGGTGTTAAATTGGAGGCATACCAAGAAATCGTTCATTCGACCTACACAGCAAAAGTGCGTCTGCAACACCAGTACCAATTCAAAAATAGCCGTTTCCTTTACCCTATTTCCCTTTAAGTCAATTGTAGTGCACAAACTCTGTGAAACTGATCGAGAAGCAGGAATTAATTTTGTAATGGGTACCTTCGTGCTGTATATAATAGAGAGAGAGTCACCACAGACATTATGTTTACCGACGAAGCTTTGTTTCATCTCAGTGAATATTTGGACCGTCAATATAACAAATACTGGTTAGTATAATATATAATGTTCATCCACGACGTGACTTTACACAGCGTTAGGTTGGATTGGGTCCGAATTTTTCTAAGATCATAAATAAGCACCGGTATGTTACACAAATGGACACAGTTTTTGAAAACCTCTCCTATTTCGACAGAACCTATGCCTTTTTGCAGCAAGGCAGCGCACTGGCTTGCTCGGCAAATAATTTTGTGCGTAATTCAGAGCGTGGTTTTCGTGACACAGTAATAAACATGGGATTGTACTTCGTCGTTTACCAGATATGAAACCGAGCAAATTTTACTTGTCGGGCATGTTAGGGTACACAGTGTGTATTAAAAATCCTGGCACCAAAGATTGTCTGAAAAGAGACATTCAGACTGTAATTTCTTCAGTGTCACCATCAGGGCTTCGACGACCACTGAACGACGTGGCGAGAGCTTGCGAGCCGAAGAAACCCTTTTCAGCATCTTCATTAAATACGATAATTAAGCCCTATTATTAGCTGCCGTACATTCAACAATAATTTTCCCATAATCAGAGTTAAATGTATTAAGCCTAAAGACAACTATTTATTTATCACACAAAATCAGGTACAGGTTTCGGCTAATATGTAGCCATCATCAAGCTGTCCACAAAGCAGCTACACTGGTTTTAAATCTCGAACTTTATAGGTATATTGTTATTTTAAAATATACAACGCAGATATGCAGCCTAATGAACAAAATGGAAGAAATTTACAAAATTATGTTCGTGTAAAGTTTTAAAAACAACAAAGCAAATATAATAATAACAATAATAATAATAATAATAATAATAAGAGTTTAAAATATCAAAATATTTGTGACACAGACAGGTCACGAACATGCCGAGACGTTAGTATGAAATGTTGCTTGAATGAGCGGTTTCAAATAACGCAGCATGGCGAAGCTTTGAGGTATCATCCGACAAACAGGGGGTTCTTATTTCATCTGGCAAGTAACATTTTCGCTAGGTGGTCAGTTATGCGACAGGACATAGCAAAAGATATGTGCCACATAAAATCGTAGCCTAATACAAGTTTTTTAAATTATAGCCCGTGAAGGTATTTATTTGTAAATGCCAGCCTGCCAAAACTAGTTCAGCGCAAGGAAGTCTGTTGCGCTGCCTTCCGATTAGTCGCACACGATGGCACGATCCTTTGTTTTTCACTCCAAGTGGACTGGCGTTGAGATGAGTGTGTTTTGGGAGGGCTACCGAGAAAAGTCTGCGCATAACAGAATGATATACTATAAATTTATCACACGGCAAATGACGTTGTAAATTTAATCGAAAATTCCCTAGTAGTGATGTACCTACAAAGACGATGATACATGAATAAAAAAAGAAAACTCTCATAAGTAACGGATCAGTGCTCGACATACACGAGAGTAGAAGGCGGAGTGTATCGACAAAAGAGAAATCAGATGAAAGTTAGTTCTTCTCAGAAAAATCAAAAGAAATCATGGCCAAGTTTTGCTTCCGCACTTCACACGGCAACGAGACTCCTGAAACTGTGACGACATAAAGTAATGTGTGGGAACACAAAGAGGCAAGCAAACGATGACACGAAACTTTTCAAGTTTATTTAATGACAGGCTGATTAACGATGATGTATAGGATATAAGCGAATTTCTTTTCAAGGCTCGACAGCCCTGGTGGGTCTAGACCTCATCATCATTGCGGCTTCGATATCACTCTCAGACACATTGCACTCGGTAGCACTCCTCTGGTCGAGTGATCGGCCCGTCCCAAAGGCCTCTATCTGACAACACACAACACATAAGAGAAGCATTATCGAGAATAGGAGAGCCAGATTAGACCTAGGCATGGTCGCATAAGGTAACGAGATAGGAAATGTACGTACAATGAAACATGTTCGGATCCTTGCGTCCTAGACTCATCTCAGATGATCATGCCATTTAGTCTACTGTGAGGTGGGAGTCACATTCTTTATGATCACATTTGCAGACGTACCTTACAAGGTGATTACTATTGCTACTGTTTTTTTTTATTTTGAATGTTCACACTGAAAAAATTTAACAAATGTAAAGCTACATTAATCCCTTATAAAGTCTACACCTATTTTATTTACAATGTTACTGCACATCCACACTAACGACCACTAACATCCACCTTCCGTCGGGCGCCATTAGTAGTAGCGGTGGATGATGAGACCGTGGACTAACAGTTAATTGTAGAGATAACCTCTACCCAGGGAATATCTGCGTACTCGATACTAATCAACGCACGTAAACAGGCGCTTCGAACTTTTGAGTGTTAAGTCTCATTGGTGCAGTTGCACACCGAAAGCCTGCTGTATCTAAATCAAAACTGGCAGCCAATACAGCGTAAAGCTGAGCTCCGTTACATGGAAAAGAACTGACTTTGGGTCTTGAACGTTACCCCTTCTTTTAAATTGTCATTCTCTGTAGAAAGCTGCGGGACCCTCGCACCAGAAAGCTTATGGGCGCTAATTGTTAGTTCGTGACTTTCTGGGGGAAAGAACACTTAGGTCCAAATAACATATTTATACAATACCAAATGAAAATCCTCAGTTTTTTTTAACTGGTCGGCATGGAGACTTCAAATCCTAAGAAGCTGCCCATAACCTCTTCCTTACTACAAAATAATTATCACACTGAATGCAACAAATTATTCATCTCACCTGGGAATGACAGTCCTTGGATTCGAACTCAGGCTGCCCTGCTACGACAAATTTTCCTACAAACATACATGGGTACGTTTATTGTCATTGCACAACTGATGAATACTGAAACTGTAAAACAAGATGAAATAACGCACCACCGCGACAAAGAAACAATTACTTTCATAGCTCATTTATGCAGGTACAAAAACTGCATCACATTCATAACTGAGGTTACGGGAACAATATAAAAATCACACTGTAACAAAAAGGGTAATATATATATATTCTTAAATTTCATAAGGAAAGCAAAGTGGAAAACACACATATACTTCCACCAAAAAAAAAAAAAAGTACGTATTTTTGTCACTGACAACTTTCGTTTAGTACAAAATGTCTGTCTGCTGAACGCCTTCCTTCTTCAGGCGGAATTTCACATATTTGGTCTACAAAACTGGTACATCGGTGGACCAACCAAATTTAGGAAAAGCAAAGCAGCAACATTTGGACTGTTTAAGGAATATCTTTTGCTGTCAAAATATTAGTCACTTCAATAAACTTTCATACACTCTCACTGGTATCCACAGAAGTACAATGGTGACGATACGTCGACTTACTTAATCACGAAGCAAAAATCAGTAAATTCATAAGAACGCGACTTAAAAATGCCAAATAGTCCTTTTTATTATTACATTACATCACAATGACTCCAAACTATGCAGCAACATATTATGTAATTTTAGTAAAGTAGAACGAAATCAATAATTATTATTACGATTGTATGTTTGTATTCCTTCCTTAAATCCCAAAACACGTCAATCGCATCTACGTGGCGCCACATTATAGTTAGTTCATCAAATGTTTCCCTCACCTGTCTAACTCTGCTGTATTTCTTGTACTGATCTCGCAAAGGGCGAGATGTTATTACCGATGTAAGAATATATGTATATAGATTTGCATGTAAGCTGTCTGCTTCTTTTTTCAGACTTAACCGTTCCTGAATTCGTCGGCATATTTTAGTTTAAACCTCCCAATATAAAATTTACGACAAGCCATCCAGTGGGAGTCGAATTGCCCCATAAGGATAGACAAGACAACGTTTACAGTCGAATTTCACCACTGATTTTCAAAGTGCCTAAAAAAAGAGAAGAATATCACGATCAACTGTTACACAGAAAAATTACTAAGAAAAAATCACAGATTAGGTCAAGTAGGCGAGGCAGTGCCTCAACATAAGACTTCTTATTCACTCTTACCATTCTCCCACAGGGACTGTTATTCCTGCGTCACCCTAGCTATTTCTGCTACATTACGCAATATTTTCTGAGTGCAAATTTCAGCCATTAAGCATGCTTCTACACATCAGTCATATTAGATGGTACTGGGCCTAGTAAAACCTGTCTCATTAGGTCAATAAGCGCTTGACACGGTGTTACTAAAAGGCACGACCGTCTTTCTCAATTAAGAGTCTGTAAGCATAATTTCATTCAATGATGTATAACCGTGAGGTAAAGAAACCGAAGAGATATCTTTTCAACATCATGTAGTACGTAAATCATTCAATATTTTTTGCTGAAGAAAATAGCAGATATTCAAGACAACATTCTACTTTACACTCAGTTATAAACACAGTTCGTAGGAGCATACAAGTCTCAGCACAAAAAAAAATATGTGAACATGTCACTTTTCTCTAAAATAAAAATGGTGCCTTGATATGAGATAGTAGGTATTTCTTGATGTAACCTACAATTTTACACTTTTTCTGCACGTGAGGCACACAAATTAGTCTTCCTCAACCCCTCAGTCTCCACGCGCCCAACGATAGCACCTCACACACTGATCTCATTTTTCGCCACGCTTGTCATGAGAGAAAAGCCCTGTGCAGTATAAGCACTCTGGATCTCCGTCGCTTATGTCATTACCAGAATTATCACTTTCAAATTCAATTTCCATATCTGATTCATTAGATGACTCTCGTATGCCTACTTTACCCTTCTTTGAAGACCTTTTACTCTTTGTTCCAAATAGCCTTTTTAATGCTGGTTTCTTTGACAGCGAAAAGGCCTTCTTCTCGTGACACTCTCGCAACTACTTCCTGTAAGCAGAAGCTGTTAATAGCTCTGGATTGTTTTGCTTCATCTATGCGAGCAGAACATTTTGCTACTAGATGAGGAATGGGTCGGACGTCTGTTGGTCTTATAAATTTCCCACCAGTGGCGTTGTGGAAAGAAATGTTTGATGCTCCCGGTCTTGAAATTTCATTGCCAGCTCCATCAGTACATTTACCTGGAGATTCGTCCATTCCATGGCATGCAAATTCATGATCTTGGAATATGTGTCTGTTACAGGGAAAGAGTCCATTTTTATAAATGAGTTTCGTGAAGCTTCCATGGTTGCTGCTCTTCTATTAGCAGGCCCGAACAACTTGCACACTACGAGGCGTAACAACACGACCAGGATTGTTGCCTAGCCACGTTTCAATTACTTGTACATAACATTTTTTAGTGCCTTCATGATACCAACATCAAGTGGCTGCATTTTGTGCGGAGAAAGGAGGGAGAGGCTGACAAGGGCAACACTGTGTTCCCTGACTTTATCCATCACATCTGAATTTTTGGTGTGTGAAAAATAACCATTAGAAAGACATTTTCAACTGCCGAAGGCTTTCGAAGTGAAAAAAAAAGATTGAACCATTTAGTAAATATATCCGTGTGAATCCAACCACTTGGATGGCAAGCCAAAATTTAGTCCGCCTCTGCTCCATCCATAAGCTTCTCTTTCATATTTTTTTCTCGGGAACACGTTTAATAGTGCAACGTATATTCCAGAGGAACTCATACAGGTGACAATGATTAGATTTCCCCTTTCTGACGATGTTAGAGACTCCAGTTCTTTCTTGTCCCTCATGCTGACAACTTTACTGCTCCTGTGCTGCACTGTTGTAATTCGTGTTTCATCAACACTGAATACCCTGTGGTCTGGGTGATTAGCCTTTCTTAGTTCAGATTTAGAGATGTCAAAAAAACCTTGCTACGTTTTCTGATGTAAAGCCTTTCACCCGAGTTGCAGAAATGACTTCAGGAGTTCCCACAGATAACACTGGATGCCTTTTAAAAAAAGGGTTGACGCCTTTTCTCCCCAGGTGCTGATTTTTCTTGGTTAAATGGATGTTTCAAACCATTTCTAATTGTTAACTGTAAAGCCATGCGTTTTGTGTCCTGACGTCTCAGTCCATGCATAGTATCTTTGGTCGATGGTTATGCAGTACTCCAAAAGTTCATTCTTAAGTTCACTATGTAGAACAGTTCTTCTTCCTACATGCACATTTACTAGCTCCTCTGGAGAAAGGGATGTATCCTTCACTTAACTCTCCTGATTTCCTCTCCGCACAGAAAAGTATTTTGAAGCTCTCAAACAACCCATTTCTCCAATTCTTATAACTCTTACAGCACGACACATTGCCTCCTTACCCCAATTATTTCGCTGTGTGCTAGGCGACATCTAAACCAAATATAGAAGAACGTTTTTAAAAAGAAGTCATTGTTGAGGGTAAAACTGTTTGAAGCAAAACAATTCAAAACGTTGCATGACAGCGGTCTCCTAATATGAGATACTGGTAACCAAATATGAGATATTGTCTTATACACGTATTGGGTGCCAGACACTGTCTCATATTAGGGATTCGCCATCTTGAGATGTAAATAATTATTCAGTGTTAGGAACACCTTTTTACAAGACAAATAACTAGCTTATACTGTAGTTAACTATATGAAAGTAAAAGTGTGCAAATAAATTGAAGCTCTGTTTCTACCTTCAGGTAGAACACTGATGCACATGGAGCCCCGTAGAAAACTCTAAAACTGAAAAATATGATACGCTCTTCTGTGAACTCTTTCCTGCAACACACAGCTCCATGTTGCTCACAGATAACTTTTAATGTCTGAATGGAGCAGGTCACGTGGTTACCACGAGATTTCAGCACTTACTTTGACCCCAGCTGGGGTGTCTCATACTAGGAAACTATCACATAATCGGTTCCTTTACCCTACTATTCCAGAAATTCGGTCAATAAACCAGGAACATAGAATGGATATAGTTGTATTGTGTGAAGGAAACCGTAACTACAGGAACATTCCAGACTTCTTTAACACAACATTGTTGCACAACACCATCATATATACTAATACAGTAACGCCTTTTTGCGACATCATGATCTACTATCATGAACTACCGAAAGAATCTTTTCAACAAAAGATATTTTTAGAAAGCTTATGATTCGACACTGATGGCAATTTCCTTGTTTTATTAATTCCTTGTAAAAAGGTGATTTTTTTTAAATTTGTGGCTAAAACTCGACATTGCTGTCACACGAGAAGCCCAAGGGAACCTAACACATTTCATGTACCTCCATTTGCCTCCGCCTAAGGCAAGACGTTTCTTTACACGCGTTAGAAAGCTTTAGTTTCTTATATACATGTCGCTTATTAAAAAAAAAAAGTTCGACGAATAATTATTTTATTCGCATGCATAGAAAAATATTATAATAAACAGTAACATAAATAAACAAGTGCAAAATGAAAGATAAATAGAATGCAAATAAAATCATTTATGTGTGCTCAATTAATTTTATCCGGGACTTATTACAAAAGAAACACAATTAAGGACTTACTAGGTAAGATTAGATTAAAATTTTGAACATTAATTCCAAATAAGTTGCACCGTCCCGGTGGTGACATTACTGAAGACAGGATGTCATCATTATTGACATCCGTAAGTAAAAAATATAATTATTATTTATAATGTGGCCCGCAAGCATTCTGCATCTTCATTTGGTCATCGTGTCCAAAAGGTTTCTCGCCACAGGCCTGGATTATTTAAATGTATGTGTATTACATGAATTTGTGCATTTGATAATGTTTGTCTTTAATATCAATTTTATTTGAATTTGATTTTATTAGTACCAGATATCAAGGTCAATAGGCCGCTTGACATGGTGCTACTAAGAAGCAGTTTATTATTATTATTATATTATTGCCGGTTTCAAATTTCAGCACAGACACCGAATATCAATGTTTGTCGTGGCTTTCCTCAGCCCCCCAAACAAATGCCGGAATAGTACGCCTACCTGAAATATTAATATGATAGCTTCCTTCCTCGCTGTTTCCACTCGCTATTTACTGATCATCTTATCATTCGACGACATAATCTGAGGCACAGCAATCTTACGTACACAAATCAGGTATATTTAAAAATATTATACGAATATTTTTGCGTATTTTAATTCTGTGACATCTGGTAGGTTGGTTGTAACGTAAAAGTCGCAGTGGCCAGTCCGACACTTGCTGCACGGACTCAATGAAACCGCGAAAATAATAAATCTGCAGAACTAGCCTCCGCGAAAATAATAAGTCTGCAGAACTAGCCTCCGCGAAAATAATAAGTCTGCAGAACTAGCCTCCGCGAAAAGAATCGAAAACGAAAACTGTAAATCAAAGAGTACAGGCCGAGTCAGCAGGAAGACTGACAAATATTCGAGAGGTGAATACTCCAGTTCACGGTCGAGCGGGCAAAGAGTTTGAATGTTGTTACATGTGCGTAAGTATTCCAGGAGCGTACCTCCTTCCAAATCGTTATATTCTAAGTTTTCGCATTTGCGACAATTTTCGCATCTTACTGAATCTGCAAAGAAATGTAACTTAAAATTCGAGTATTTTCCTTTGAACAATTTTTCAGATTCATCCAATTTCGATTCTTCAGCCCAATGGGTAACGCGTACCTTTACACGCAAACGTCCCCAGAATTCAAAACCCCCAATGTCTTGCAGCGTCTAGCAGGCCTACATCTGTCTACTCAATATGGTTGCCTACTTTGGAATACCATGTTTTCTCCTTATACTCTTCATTTAGTTTACTGACGAAGCACATTTTGGGTATGCTGTCCACGTGAATAATGAGCATTAAATTCAAGCTGAGTCACAGAATAATTCCATAGGGTTTTAGTAGAATTTGTATCCTCTGTGAGATATGAAGTTTTCACAGTGGCGATTACGAATATTGTGTTCTGGGTTGTGATGCCATCTATACTGGTAAAACTTTACCGACTTTTCGGAGGAAGATACCGCTTAATTCTTCACAGAATTATATTCCGAACTACAATATACGCCGCTTCTTGGGAATAGAAACATTTCGTGTAACTTAAAATAATTCAGGACACGACAATAAAACGCACGTAAGATAAATTTCGTCCCGTTAGATGCTAATATTTTACAAGGAACACTGTTCCTCTACTCAGCTTTAATATAAAAATCATTTTTATTCTGTGTTGTCCAGCTGTGAAATACAGAGAAAGTTTTTCATCGCCGGACTGCTCGCAGTAGACCAAACCACGTAATTGCTTCATAGCGAAGAATTGTGCCACGCGGTCTGCACTGCCCATTCCGGCAATAAACAAAGTTAACTGTACTGTTCTTCCACTTATGGGCAGAACTTGATTAATACAACAATAATCGGTAATATTTCAGAAATCGACGGAATATTTTTAAGGTTTACTCCGCCACCGACTAACATTTCACCGGATTTCACAAGTTGTGGAAAACACTACACATCTCAGAGAATAAGATAATACGTTGCAATACACTAAAGTGGTTAGTAGGGTAAAGTCGCCTAATATGGGATAGTGTTTGTTTTTGGTCACACCGGTAATACGGTTTTAATAAGCTGGCAATATTTAACGTATTCTGAAGCCCAACAATCCTTCATTCAGCACGATGGTTATTTGTTCATGAAAATTTATTACAGAGATAATACCAATTTTACGAAGCAACATAATACGGGGTGGCTCCTATAATAGCGTACTATGGATTTCTCAGATTTAGAGCAAGAAAACAATGTAGGGAGGCCAGAAACAGGAAGTTTCATTTATTAATATTACAAAACGAAGTTTTTCATAACATTTAGCGGCCACAATAAAACAATGTCTGTTATTTCTGACAACTGGCACACACAACAGGCCCTTTTCCAATAGTCCGCACAGTGTGTGCCCACTTTAGACATTTTTGGCATCCAACCCAACCTTCACCGTTGTGGTCTGCAGTGAACAAACTCGCACAGTATAGACATTCAGCATCAGCTTCATCCTCACTTCCTTTCCTCCATCCATCTTCTTCTTCCGACCCTGAAGAAACATTTAATTTGCTTGACGGC
>Ga0123355_10018011_pt1 | contig 11185 bp, 8 predicted proteins | sample TergutEmb28metaG_3_FD_89872 | JGI IMG/M metagenome (GOLD analysis project Ga0123355, IMG submission 89872) | Embiratermes neotenicus P1 segment gut microbial communities from Petit-Saut dam, French Guiana - Emb289 P1 | ecosystem: Host-associated > Arthropoda: Insects > Digestive system > Gut ...
ACTTTTAAACAATAGACCAAGAAAGTGCTTGGGTTGGAACACGCCTTATGAGAGGTTTTATAGACTTTAGAGGATGCTTTGGTGTTTTGTTGCGGTTGGGTTGACAAGTTAGCCCCTACAGGGTCAATTGAAATAATGAAATTATGGTTTTAGGAGTTGATGATATGAACAATCCAATCAAATATGACGTTATTGTTGTTGGTGCTGGCCACGGGGGGTGTGAGGCGGCTTTGGCTGCTGCTCGCATGGGTTGCTCTGTTTTGGTGTTTGCTATTAACCTTGACTCCATAGCCATGATGCCCTGCAACCCCAATATAGGCGGCACGTCTAAAGGCCATCTAGTGCGAGAGGTTGACGCCCTTGGGGGTGAGATGGGCAAAAATATTGATAAAACTTTTATACAGTCGAAGATGCTTAATTTAGGCAAGGGGCCTGCTGTCCATTCTTTAAGGGCTCAGGCGGATAAATTCAAATACTCTCAAGAGATGAAAAAAACTTTGGAAAACACCCCAAACATCCACCTTATGCAATCTGAAGTGGTGGAGGTGCTTTTTAATGATAATAATGCTATAGCAGGCGTGGTTAGCGTCTCTAGTGCTATATACCATGCCAAAACTGTGGTTATGGCAACGGGAACATACCTTAACAGCCGCTGCATCTGGGGGGATGTAAGCGTAGATAGCGGTCCAGCTGGCTTAGCATCTAGCATCAAGCTTGCTGATAACCTAAAGGCTAGGGGGATAGAGATGTATCGCTTTAAAACAGGCACCCCAGCCCGTGTGCATGCCGCCAGTGTGGATTTTAGCAAAATGGTGGAGCAAAAGGGAGATGAGCATATTGTGCCTTTTTCTTTTGAAAGCGACGCTGAAAGCATCACCCGCCCTCAAATATCGTGCTATCTAACCCACACCAACGAAGCTACGCATGATATTATACGTGCTAACATCCATCGCTCCCCCATGTATTCTGGGGAGATTGAAGGCACAGGCACTAGATATTGCCCATCTATTGAAGATAAAGTGGTGCGTTTTGCCGAGAAGACAAGCCACCAGGTGTTTGTAGAGCCTGAGGGGGAAGATAGCCAAGAGCTATATATATCAGGCATGTCTACCTCGCTGCCTGAGGATGTACAGCTGGCAATGTATCGCACCGTTGCTGGCCTTGAAAACTGCCACATTATGCGTTTTGGCTATGCTATAGAGTATGACTGTATCAACACCACCCAACTTCACCCTACGCTAGAGTTCAAGCGGTTTAGCGGGTTTTTCTCCGCAGGGCAGTTTAACGGCACAAGCGGCTATGAAGAGGCCGCCGCCCAAGGGCTTATAGCAGGCATAAACGCCGCCGCAAAGGCGCTTGGCAAAGAGCCGCTAACTATCGACCGCAGCGAAGGCTATATCGGTGTTTTGATTGATGATTTGGTTACAAAAGGCACAAAAGAACCCTACCGCATGATGACGTCTCGTGCCGAGTATCGCTTGCTTTTGCGGCAAGACAATGCAGACCTAAGGCTAACGCCGAAAAGCTACGGCTATTTAATAGACCAAGCTCGATATGATAAGTTTTTAGAGAAAAAGGCTGCTATTGATGCCGAGGTAAAGCGTATTGAAAAGCTGGTGGTTGCCCCTAGCAAAGAGGTTAACGCCCTTTTGGCTGAGCATAGCTCTACCCTAATCACCAACGGGTTTAAGATGGCGGAGCTGGTGAAGAGACCCGAGCTTAGCTATGAGGTGTTGGAAAGCATTGACACAAACCGCCCAAACTTGCCTAAAGATGTGATAGAGCAAGTAAATATCGCTATAAAATATGAGGGCTATATAAAAAAACAGGTGCTCCACGTGGAGCAATTTAAAAAGCTGGAGAAACGCCCTCTTCCAGATGATATAAATTATGATGAGGTAGGCAACCTGCGTATAGAGGCGGTGCAAAAGCTTACGCAAATAAAGCCCCAAAGCATAGGGCAAGCCAGCCGCATAACGGGCATCAGCCCTGCGGATATTTCAAGTCTATTGATATACCTTGAGAAGTCAAAATATAAGGGGGAGTAGACGTGAATTTAAAGCAAAAGTTAAAAGAAAGTGCTTTAGAGCTGGGCATAGAGCTAACACAAAAAAATCTCGACCAGCTTTGGGTTTTTAAAGATTTTCTTAAGGAATATAACGAAAAGGTTAACCTAACGGCCATTAAAGAAGATGAAGATATCGTCATCAAGCACTTTTTGGATTCTTTAACCGTGCTGCCTTATGTAGATGGCAAGGTGATTGATATAGGCACTGGGCCTGGCTTTCCTGGTATTGTGTTGAAAATTGTTAAGCCCTGTTTAGATATAACCTTGCTAGATGCCCGTGGCAAAAAGGTAAAGTTTTTAGAGGAGGCGGCTGAGCTTTTAAACCTCGAAAACATCACCTGCATACACGGCAGGGCTGAAGAGATAAGCTCTCAAAAAGGCTTTTCTCAAGCTTTTGATTGTGCCGTTTCAAGGGCTGTTGGCTCTTTTGAAAACCTAGCAAAATGGTGCTTACCCTTTGTAAAAGAAGACGGTCAATTTATAGCTATGAAAGGCCCAAATTATGAAGAAGAGCTTGAAGAGGGTAAAAGAGCATTGAGAAGACACGGTGGGGCAGAGATAAGTGTGCAAAGCCTCACCCTGCCTCAAACAAACCTTGCCCGCAATTTGATAATCATCAAAAAATCACGTGTGTTGTGATTGAATATTCATCTTACCCCCTACCGTCATCCTGAGCCCTTGGTCTTCCTGCTGCCGCAGGCAGAAGGGTAAGACTTGACTCAGGATCTACTCGGAGTAGGGCAGGCTTAGTTGGGTATGCACTATCATACATAGATCCCGTGTCAAGCACGGGATGACGCTAGGTGTGCAATCATCCACTCCTCAAAGTGGTAAAGACTTGACAAAATAAGCATCATGCTGTATCATTATTCTACTATTATCTCGAGGTGATGACATTGTCTAACAAATTAAAACTCCACGGCTTTAACAACCTTACAAAATCCCTAAGCTTTAACATTTACGACATCTGCTATGCAGGCACAGAGCGTGAAAAAGAAGAATATATCGCATATATTGATGAGGAGTACAACTCTGAACGCCTTACAAAAATCTTGCTAAAAGTAACCGAGATGATAGGCGCCCACGTGTTATCTATCTCCAAGCAGGATTATGAGCCGAGGGGTGCTTCTGTAACCATTTTGATAGCCGAAGAAGAGATTAGAGGCGTAACCCAAAAGCCAGACGCCATCGTGGCTCATTTAGACAAAAGCCACATCACGGTGCATACCTACCCAGAGTTTCACCCAGACAATAACATCTCCACCTTTAGGGTGGATATTGATGTGTCTACCTGCGGCACCATCACCCCCCTATCTACGCTGGATTACCTTATCGCCAGCTTTGATAGCGACATTATCACTATGGACTACCGCATACGTGGCTTTACAAGAGACCTTGAAGGCAACAAAATATTTATAGATGAAAAGCTAGACAGCATACAAAACTACATCAACCCCAAAACTTTAGAGATTTATGACGCCATAGACATGAATGTGTATGGCCACAACCTCTTCCACACCAAAATGATGCTTAAAGAGGTGGATTTGCAAGAATATCTCTTTAACGCTGATGTTTATGAGTTGCCACCAAAAAAACGCCTAGCTATTATTGATAACATACGTAAAGAAATGATAGAGATTTTCAGCGGGCATAATGTGTTTTCGCAGTAAGCTACTTGCATCGTCATTGCGGGCTTGACCCGCAATCCCCTTCCTAGTCGGAATAATTCAGGAAGGAAGGGGATCCTGAATCAAGTTCAGGATGACAAGAAGATAAGGATACAGGTTTAAGTGGGCATAATGTGTTTTCGCAATAGCCATCCTTTTCGCCATCACAAGCACCCGCTATTCGTCATACCCCCTACCGTCATCCCGTGCTTGACACGGGATCTAATTGGAGAAGGTGAGGCTTAGTTGGGTGTCCACTACCCCACATAGATCCTGTGTCAAGCACGGGATGACGTTTCCAAGAATTTGTCTTTAACTTAAAACGCGACACTCCGTGGGTCGCGTTTTTATATTATTTTTCCTCTAAAGCATTACTTATAATCTTATTTTTTGCTGCCTCGAATGCTTTTGAACGTCTTGGTTCATGATAGAATTTATTCCCGTATATATCCTCATACTCTACTCCTATCTCCAAGTATCCTATATCTTCAATCAGTTCTCTACGAGCCACTTTAAAAGCATCCTTACATCCTTCATCTCTTCTTTTTAAAGTTATTAAATTTATAGATTCTCCCACTTCAATAGCTCTATTTTCAAACACTCCTGTCCAAGTAAGTGATGATATCGAACCTCCAGCCGTGCCTGACATGGAGAATCTTATGAGGTTGCGTATATTTTCCTCTTTTCTCTTGTTTTCATCGACGATTTCCAACCTCTTCACTATCATCGGGCCAATCCCTACGTTTTCTATTCGTATAGATATTTCACTCAAAAAAGAAACCTCTTTAATATTGAGTAATGGTTTTACGCTTTTCATGTTGTGATCTTCTTGCTGTGCTAAGATTTTTTCATTATATTCCTGCTGCTGCTTAGAAGATCGTTTTGTAAAAACTATTGAGACAGCAGCTATGGTTACACCAGCAATGCTCGTTATTATTGGTATTACATCCGATACAAATTCCACACAAATTCCTCCTTAGTATTGTCGTTTTTTGTATTATTAACACTCATAGTTATTATAATTTAATTAACTAATTTAGTCAAGATTAAAATTTGTATGTCTCTAATTTAGAACACTCTATCTTCGTCATTGCGGACTTGATCCGCAATCTCTAGGTTTGTAATTGTTGCTTTTTAGTAATTAGTATAGTGAGATTGCGGATCAAGTCCGCAATGACGAAGGATGGTTATGTTGAAGATGTCAAATTGCCTCGCACAAAACCAATCCAACACCGTCATCCCCAACTTGATTGGGGATCTCCCTATGCCGATTACTTACTAGGTTGTACGTTATGCTAGTGAGATCCCGCATCGAGTGCGGGATGACGGCGTGGGGTGGTTTTGTGCAAGGCTGATGATGACTTGGGTATTTGGTTGCCCACTCCTTCAAGCTAGGCATATTGACAAAACAGCCCCTCTGATGTATTATTATTGTTAGGCTTAAAGCGGTTTAGGGCCAATATATAGATTAGGAAGATGCATAGTTGAAAAAATTAAACCAAAACAACACCCCCATTGCAGATGCTTTGAGGGATTTAAATAGAAAACGTGTGGTGCCTTTTGACGTTCCAGGGCATAAAAAGGGCAAAGGAAACCCCGATTTGGTGGACTTTTTAGGGCAAAAGACATTGTCGGTTGATGTAAACTCTATGAAGCCTTTAGACTTTTTGGGCAACCCCATATCCGTTATAAAAGATGCGGAGGAGCTGGCGGCGGAGGCTTTTGGTGCAAGCCATGCCTTTTTTATGGTGGGCGGCACTACCTCTTCGGTGCAGGCTATGATTTTATCGTCTTGTAAAAAGGGCGACAAGATACTTTTGCCTCGCAATGTGCATAAAAGTGTTATAACCGCCCTTATCCTCTGTGGCGGCATACCTTGCTATATAGACCCTCAAGTGCATGGCGACCTTGGCATATCCCTCGGCATGAAGATGGAGGATATAAAAGCAGCCATAGAGGCTAACCCTGATGCGGTTGCGATCCTCCTAAACAACCCAACATACTATGGCATATGCTCTAACCTTAAAGCCGTTATAGACCTTGCTCACCAACATGGCATGCTTGTGTTGGTGGATGAGGCACATGGCACACATTTTTATTTTGGGGATGATTTGCCAATGTCTGCTATGGCAGCGGGGGCTGATATGGCTTCGGTTAGCATGCATAAATCTGGCGGGTCTTTAACCCAAAGCTCTATATTGCTTGTGGGCAAAAGGGTTGACCCAGCATACATCCGCCAAATAATCAACCTTACCCAAACCACCTCTGCGTCATATTTGTTGCTATCAAGCCTTGATATATCTCGCCGCCATTTAGCCTTAAACGGTAAAGATGTGTTTAAGCGGGTTATAGACCTTGCAAGCTACGCTAGAGAAGAGGTAAACAGCACCATAGATGGCCTTTATGCCTTTGGCAAAGAGCTTATAAACGGAGACTCTATTTTTGATTTTGACACCACAAAGCTGTCTATCAACACCCTGCCCGCTGGCCTTGCAGGTATAGAGGTGTATGATATTTTAAGGGATGAATATGACATTCAAATAGAGTTTGGAGACATTGGCAACATTTTGGCTTATGTGTCCGTTGGGGATAATATAAAAGATATTGAGCGTTTATGTGCAGCCCTTGCAGACGCACTCCGCCGCAATCGCAAAAGCCCTACAGGCATGCTTAGTTATGAATACATCCACCCCACCGTGGCTGTTAGCCCTCAAGAGGCTTTTTGGGGGGATAAGGTGCTTGTGGATATAAAAGATAGCGAAGGCAAGGTGGCTGGCGAGTCCGTCATGTGCTACCCCCCTGGTGTGCCTGTGCTGGCCCCCGGGGAGCTTATAACAAAAGAGGCCCTCAACTATATCTTTTATGCCAAAGAAAGAGGCTGCAACCTAAGCGGCACCCAAGACCCTGATGTGGAAAAGATTATGGTTTTAAAGGAGCCTGCCAAATGAAGCTAACATGGAACGAAATACAACAAAAAGCCACATTATTCTCAAAAAAATGGCAAAGCATAAAAGGCAGAGAACGCCAACAAGCCCAACAATTTATTAGAGAGTTTTTGGCTGTGTTTGGAATTGAAGACCCCCTGCAAAGCGGTGAGGGGGAGTTTGAGTATGTTATAAAAGGCAACTATATCGACTATCTTTGGAAAAAGAGAATAGCCATAGAGATGAAAGGCCAAGATAAAGACAAAGGCCTTAAAAAAGCTTTTTCTCAAACTCGTGAAAAATATATGCCCCATCTAACTGATGAAGAATTTCCAGACCTTTGGATGCTTTGTGATTTTGAAAACATACACATCACCAATTTTGCCACGGGGCAAAAATTCAATTTTAAAACATCGAGATTGAGAGACCATATCAAGCGTTTTGCTGACATAGCTGGATATAAAACCGAGCATATACGAGATGCCCAAGTAGAGCTTAGTGGAGAGGCAGCGAAAAAAATGGCGAAGCTACACAATGCCCTTAAAGATTTTGGCTATGAGGGGCATGACATGGAGGTATACCTAACCCGCCTTTTGTTTTGTATGTTTGCAGACGATACAAGTATTTTTGTAAAAGATAGCTTTTACAATTACATAGAAGAATCTAAAGAAGATGGCAGCGACCTTTGTGCACGCATTTTCACCCTCTTTGATATTTTAAACACCCCAAATGATGCAAGGGCAAAACGCCCCCATCAGGCAGATTTACACGCCAAATTCAAATATATAAACGGTGCATTGTTTCAAGGCCACCTGCCACCCATCGCTTTTGATGCTAAAGTGCGCAAGGTGCTTTTAGAGTGTATTAATTTTGATTGGTCAAGCATCTCCCCCGCTATCTTTGGGGCTATGTTTCAAGGGGTGATGGATGAGAAGCAACGCCGAGAGATGGGGGCACACTACACCAGCGAAGAAAACATACTAAAGCTCATAAACCCTCTATTTTTAGATGACCTAAAAATAGAGTTTGAACGTGTAAAAACAAGCGAAAAACACCTAGACGCCTTCCACAACAAAATAGCCAGCCTAAAGTTTTTAGACCCCGCCTGCGGCTGCGGCAACTTCCTCATCATCACCTATAGAGAGTTGCGTTTGTTAGAGCTTGAGGCGCTTAAAATGAAAGTAGACGACAACCGCCAACGTAGGCTAGATATTTCAGAGCTATTGAAAGTGAATATAGAACAATTTTATGGCATTGAATACGAAAACTTCCCTTGCCAAATAGCCCAGGTGGGTATGTGGCTTGTAGATCACCAAATGAACCTCCTCTTTAGCGATACCTTTGGCGAATATCACGACCGTCTGCCTCTTACCCAATCTGCAACAATAGTTCATGCTAATGCCCTGCGGATAGATTGGGAAGATGTTATGGCTAAAGATGAGCTTGATTATATACTTGGCAACCCTCCCTTTGTTGGTGCTTCAATGATGACGAAAGAGCAAAAAGCAGATGCTGTTGAGATTTTTGGCAAGATTAAATTGTCCAATAGTGTTGATTATGTGGGAGCTTGGTTTCATAAGTCTGCAGCGTATATCCAAGATACAAGCATAAGGGTGGGGCTTGTATCTACTAGCTCTATAACACAAGGTGAGCAAGTTGCACCCCTTTGGGGTAAGATGTTTGGTGAATATGGCATAAGCATTGATTTTGCATATCGCACTTTTGAATGGGGCAATGATGCCGCAGGCAAAGCTAACGTATATTGTGTGATTATCGGCTTTAGCAAAGTAGAGCATGATAATAAGGTTATTTATGATGGTGAAGAAAAGATACAAGCTAAAAATATAAATGGATATTTAGTTGATGCTCCAAATGTATCTATAACTAGCAGAAGCAAGCCCCTTTGTGATGTGCCTGCAATGTCTCTAGGTAACAAGCCGACCGATGGAGGCAATTTAATATTAACACTAGATGAAAAGGTGGATCTGCTTGAAAAAGAGCCTATATCTGAAAATTTCGTAAAAATATATTTGGGTGCTGTAGAGTTTCTGAATGGGAAAGAAAGATTTTGTTTATGGTTGAAGGATGCTCAATTTTCTGACTTGAAAAAATCTCCAATGGTTTTAGAACGAATAGAAAGTGTTCGTCAATTTCGCCTTGCAAGTTCAGCTAAACCAACAAGAGGAAAAGCGGAAACTCCTCACTTATTTTTCTTTACTTCTCAACCAGAAAATGATTATTTAGCAATTCCCGAGGTTTCGTCGGGCAATAGAAAGTATTTACCTATTGGATGGCTTAGCAAAGACATTATTGCAAGCAACAAACTACTTGTTGTACCACAAGCCACTTTGTATCATTTTGGGATACTTACAAGCAATGTACATATGACTTGGATGAGGGCTGTAACTGGATATTTGGGGACTAGTTATCAATATTCGGGCGGGGTTGTGTACAATAATTTTCCATGGTCGGAAGCGGATGATAAGCAAAAAGCAGAAATTGAAAAACTAGCACAAAAGGTGCTTGATTCACGTGCAAAATATTCAGGCAGCACCTTGGCAGATATGTATAAAACCGAAAACCAAGGCTGGCATCAAGAGCTATGGAAAGCCCACCGCAACCTAGACGCCGCCATAATGGAGCTATATGGCTTCCCTGCCAACTACACCGAAGCACAAATCGTCGCATCCCTTATGGAGATGTATCAAAAACTAACACTAATTTAAAAAGGAGATAATTTTATGAAAGTTATAAAAGGATTACTAGGTGCAGCTGGATTTGCTACTGGTGCCGTCTTTCTCGGACTTTTTATTCACAAGATGCACAAGGCAGGGCATAAAGAAATTGCTAAGCTTCCATATAAGGTGATTGAAGAAGCATCAAAGATTGCATTTGATAAATCAAAGATGATAGAAGCAGACAAAGAGGTGTCAAAAGCGGTTGTTTCTATAGTTTCGGAGGCATCACAGATTGCTACAGATTTAATTTATGAGCATGAGGCGAAACGAGCACAAGATGAGCAAGGCTTTGTTATGGACTATATCGAAGCACACAAATCGTAGTATATTTAATGGAAATGTATCAAACTTTAACGAGGTGATAAAATGGAGTTATGGTTTTCTGAAGTGCATACGCCAGATGTAAAGCTAGACATTAAAGTGTCAAAACAGCTATACAGCGGCAAAAGCGAATATCAGCAAATTGATGTTTTTGAGACTTGTGAATTTGGCAGGTTGCTAGCAATAGATGGCTTTACCATGATGACCGAGAAGGACGAGTTTGTCTATCACGGGATGTTGGTGCATGTGCCTTTTGCGGTTAACCCATTAATTGAGAATGTGCTTGTTATCGGCGCTGGGGATGGGGGCATAGTTCGTGAGCTTGTAAAATACTCAACCATCAAGCATATAGATATGGTTGAGATTGACAAGATGGTTGTGGATGTTTCAAGGGAGTTTTTGCCCTCTACAGCTTGTGCTTTAGGCGACCCTCGCTTGACTATCCATTATCAAGATGGTTTGCGTTTTGTACGCAAATTTAGCAACAAATATGACCTTGTGATAGTGGACTCTACCGACCCCTTTGGCCCAGGCGAAGGGCTTTTTACCAAGGAGTTTTATGGTAATGTGTCTAACGCCCTAACTGATAATGGCATTATGGTTAACCAGCTGGGCGGCTCTTTTTATCAAAACGATATATTGTCTATGCAGCGGGCTTTTAGCAAGATAAAATCTACCTTCCCTATAGCTCGTGCCTATCAGGCAGATATTCCAACCTACCCTGGGGGCAATTGGCTTTTAGGCTTTGGTGCTAAAAACAGCCACCCCGTTAGGGATTTAAAAGAAGATAAATGGAAGCAGTTTGATATTGACACTAAGTGTTATAACACCCGCCTGCACGTAGGGGCTTTTGCCTTGCCTAATCATGTGTTGAAGCTGCTTGAAGAGGCTTGATTGGGAAGATGAGTGTGTTTTTTGTCCTCTCACTCCCACCCTTAGTGTTATGCCATGAAATAGTGCAATGCCAACCCCACCCCGTGAGAGGACAAAAAACTTTGCTATTTAAGCTTGTAGGTTTGATTGGCAAACAAAGCGGGCAATTGCATCAACTTGCCATTATGCCTGTTGCAAGATCACGTCATTCTAATTTGGGATTTTACCACTGTAGGGAACCCTGAATCAAGTTCAGGGCAGGCTCCTTTATGCGTTCCACATCGCTTACTAAGATAAACTTTCTACTCTTTAGCAATTAGAATAGCGTGCTGCGAGCTTTATCCGCAATAGGCATATAGCGAAACCCTCTCCCTTCATGTCATCCCGTGCTTGACTCAGAATGACGTGAAGGGGTGAAGGGTATTTCGATACAGGTTTAATGGTAACCTTAAGTGATGGCGAATTTAGAATAGAGTGTTGTAAGATTAAAAACATATAGCACCATTCCTTGATTGAGCGTCAGAAGATAGGTCAAGAGTATGGGATTATAGCTAATACTCTTTTAAGTTTCTTGATTGATTAGCAAAGAGACGC
>Ga0123355_10018012_pt1 | contig 11185 bp, 10 predicted proteins | sample TergutEmb28metaG_3_FD_89872 | JGI IMG/M metagenome (GOLD analysis project Ga0123355, IMG submission 89872) | Embiratermes neotenicus P1 segment gut microbial communities from Petit-Saut dam, French Guiana - Emb289 P1 | ecosystem: Host-associated > Arthropoda: Insects > Digestive system > Gut ...
AGACTTCGCCTTCTGCAATTTTCAGGTTTACACCTTTAAGGGCAGCAGTTTTGCCAAACATTTTTGTTACATTGTTAACCTCTACGCTGTAATTCATTTTGTGGCCTCCTTTTGATTTAAATGGGGCTCTGCCCCAAACCCCGCCGCTCCGCCGGGCAAAGCCCTGCTACGCTTCCTCACTGCGTTGCGGGTGCGCGCTGCGCGCACAAATAGTTTTTTTGATTTAAATGGGGCTCTGCCCCAAACCCCGCCGCTCTGCCGGCAAAGTCCTGCAATGCGTCCTTACTGCGTTGCGGGTGCGCGCTGTGCGCACAAATAGTTTTATTTTATTTATAAAAACATTTGCGTATTGTGTTTAAAATTTCTTGAAACTCTTCTAAAAATTCATCGTATTTTTCTCTGGCAGTTGTGCCAATAGCGTTTCCTGGGGCAATGTTTGTTTTGGATTGCCCATACCCTTGCAATGTCCAAGATATAATCTCCATTGCGGTCTTAGGGTTTACATCGTCTCTAAAAAGAGATATATCTGCCTGAGCATACACTTTTGCCATGGTTTCTGCTTGTTTTGCGTTAAGCTTTGCTAAATTAGCGGCAGTGCTTTCGTTTTTTGCACTGTCATCTACAAAGGCGCTTACCATAAAGTCAAAAATGTCAGGGTACTGTATGGATAGGTCGCGTTTTAGCAAGGACAGCTGCCAAATACTTTCTAAAATGTCTGGCTGCAAATTATTTATTAAGCTAATAAATTCAGTCTGAATAATTTGTATGGAATAGTCTATTAGAAAATTATACAACCGCTCTTTTGTACCAAAGTAGTGAAAAAGCAACCCTTTGGAAATACCTGCTTCTTTTACGATATTGTCAGTAGATGCTTTTTTATATCCTGTTAAAAATTCTTTCATTGCTGCATTTATGATGCGTTCACGCTTTTCTTCTGGTAGGTTCAGAAATTTTTGAAAGTTTTCGCAATTTTCGCTTTTTTCCATAGAATCATCCTTTCATTGACTGATTGAGTCAATTCTATCATCATTGACTCAATCAGTCAATAGCAAATTTAAAATAAATAAAAAAAATGTTGGCACCAATGCTTTGGCAGCCAACAAATTTTTAAACAGCTTTAATTGTAATATCCTTTATTAATTTTCGCCGAGCACATCATTGCTTACTTCATCATCATTGTCTCGCAATGAGATAATCCCTTTTGCAGCATGTATAAGCGCCTTATATTCCTGCTCATTAAATGTGGAAATTATAGTAGACGTTTTCATTTGATATGAATTTTTTATATCTGATTTGCGGATGTTTTGAGGTGTAAAAAGGCTGTCGATAGAAATGTCACAGGCTTTTACCAATCTATCTAAAACGACAGGTGTTGCTCCGCGCTCGCCGCGCTCTATTAAACCAAGGTGTGAAACAGTTAAATCAATAACTCCTGCGAGTTCGTCTCTGGACATTGATCTTAGTTGGCGGATATTTTTAATGTTTTCGCCAATTACTCTGTCTAAGTGGGTTTTTTCTTCGCGTCTTCTTTTATGTTTCATGATAACATCTCCTTGTATGTTGATGATGGGGCTTTCATCCGGCCATCACCTTAGATTTTCTTGTTGCAAAGTACTAGTCTTTCATATTTAGATATTGCAGGTTGCTTAATGTGGTTATATCTATCACCCTTCCTTGTCTAAACCATACAGAGATAAAAATTTTATATATAAAAAAGGGAATCTATTCTGACAATAAAAAGTTATGCCAAAATGATTCCTCTTTTTCTAAACTTTTCTAAAAAATATAGATTCTCAAGGGTTGTTAGAGGAGCGATTATACAGCCCCTTAGCATAAGTTTACCTTCCTGCCGATTTGTTTATCGGCTTTACTTTTCTTATATTGCTGTACATAAAACACTCCTTGATTACACTAAATAAAATAAACATTAGTCCAGTCGTTAATCCATCGCCCATTGGTTATACTCCAAACACGAAATTGAAGTATGCCATTATAGGTTCGCCAATAGAATCGCGTCATTTCATTACGTGGTGCAATTCCTTCATAGTCTACCACGGCATTCACTGATTCTGGTTCTGTGATTGTGGCAGCCATTGCAGGAACCGCAAAAGACAATGCCATTACGCTAACAAGTAAACACACAAGAAGTTTCTTTTTCATATGCATCGCTCCTTTCTACTAAAATTTATATAAACTTTATACAACCGATAAGATTAATCGCCCTCTCTATTGTAAATAGGAAGAAGAGAAAAATATTCGGGTATAACGGTCATATCCCCTAAAAATATCCCCTCGATATAAAGTGAAAATGTACCATCGCCATTATCAACCAGGAAGTTTTCCTCTGCCCTAAAAATACCGCCATCTTCAAGATACTCTTGCATAAAGCAATCTGTAACATTTAAAACATCTGAACTTTCCCAAAAGGCTGGTTGAATAAGAAATATATACGAAGCAATAAACAAAGTGGCAATCACTGTGGAAGAAAGTACATTGGCAATGGTTCCTTTTGCACTTGCCTGGCTTCGCAATGCCAATATTTGCATTCTTTCGATATCTTCTAAATTGATACCTGCAAACCCATCCACATCTTCTTCCGGGTGCTTCATTTTTTCACGATATAAAAACAGTTGCCGCAGACTTTCTAAGTAATGGTTAAAATCTTTGTTATTTGACACGGCGTACATGTCATTTTTTAATTCGCCTGCAAATGAGAAATTCCTTTTGAATAAGTATACAAGGGGGTTCCACCAAAATATATAACAAATAATGTCAACAATATATCTTGTTAGAATATCTTTGTCCTTTATATGCCCCCATTCATGCAGTAAAATCACACGCAACTCGTCATCAGATAAATCAATTTTAGGTAAAATAATATATGGCTTAAAGGCTGTTGTAAAAGGCATGGCCACGGAACTTACTCTAAAGACATGTACATTTTTGTCTGCACCGATTATTTCTTTTAGTATTGATTCTGCGTATTTATCGCGAGGTAATTTACCTAGCCATTTAATGACAGGGCGGGCGCGGTTAAATCTAATCACGTGCCTTACAACTAAAGTAATGGTTATGATAATCCAAACACAAATGAACAAGTTGAACACATTAACCGACACACCAACTATTTGAAAGGATGTAAACTCGTGTCTTGCAAAATTAACCAGTGCCGGATAAATTGTATTTGACAAAATAATAATGGAATTTGGAAGCTCGATAACAATTAACATTCGCAAAATGCTTAATACAAGCAATAAGAATAACGGAACTACAGAAAGCTTAACGAGAAATTTTAACCTTCTTAACAGCAGTCCTAAAAGAATAAAAGTACTAAACCATAATATACCCATTAAAAATGAATGTGGTGATATTAAATGGTAAACAGTCGTTCCCATGGCTATTTCCTATCTTCCGTTTCCCCAAATTTTCCTCTAATGGCTTTAATAAGCGCATCAACATTAAGACGTAACTTAGGTTTTACGGCAACGCTGGCTATACTTCCTGCGATGAATTCTTCCGGTGACAGTGTGGGCTTATATGCTCTTGCCGGTTTGGTTACTGTGGGTTTATAAAGATAGTCTACTGCACCTTTTTTTTCCAATTTTGTCATCATGATAAAGATTGAGTTTATGCTCCAAGACCGATTTTCTGAAGCTTCTAGAATATCGGCAACCGTCATAGCCGTGCTACTTTCCCATAGCACACTCATTATTTCCAACTCTTTATCAGTTAGTTGCATTAAGCAATCACCGTCTTTCAAAAAGATGTTGCAAAACAACATTGCAGATAAAATACTATATGTTATTTGTATTTTATTCATTTCAACAGCATCTGTCAAGAAAAAATTTTTATTTATTTTTCGACACCACATACTGCGCCAAATTTACAAAAATTGCAAGGCCCTTTTGGCCCTTTAGTATATGGGGTAGCAGAAATATCGCCTTTTGTCATGCGATTGCCGAGTTCTTTTATTTTGCCAGTTATTTCCTGGCCCAACGTCTGAAAACTGTCTATGTCAAGGGATGTAGGCTGTATGGATTTTTTAAATCGGCCGTCTTTGTTTATGGCAATGGGAATTACGGCGGAACTTTGACCGGGTACTAATGATTTATCCATGGCGGTTAGGGGCGTTTCGTCGGATAGGGCGATGCCTGACATTTTGAACTGGGTAAGTAGTCCCTTTTCTCGAGTCTCCTTATCTAGCAGTATGTCTGTTTCCAAAATAGGATCGTTAATTGGAAAGTAGAACATGCCGCCGGGTTTTGCATTGCGCATGGATGTTATGGCATTCATATAAATCATAAGCTGTAGTTGTATACCGTGACGCGCTTCTTCTATATTGAATTTTGTGTTGCCGGATTTATAGTCGATTATTTTTATATATTCTTCACTTGATACTTTTAGGGTATCTACCCTATCGACATAACCTGTTAAAGTTAGGCTTTTTCCGTTTTCCAAGGGTATGGATGTGCGGATTTCGTGCTCGGTTAGGGTCGGGATAAAGTCACCCATTTTGATATGCTCGCACAGTGCCCAAATAGATGCAACAGATGTGCGGCGCACTTTATCCAGCATATGGCGATTGCGGGCGTTGTCGTGATATATGTTGGAATTTGCGGTTACTGTATTTACAATTTCGTCTACGTATTGTGTAATATCTGTGCGGGTTAGATTATTGTGTTTTTCGCTATTTTCCCATACGCGCTTGGAGAATTCTGCCATGACGCTATGAAATAAGGTGCCGAGATCTGTTGGTAATACCTGAAAGCGCTTTCGAGGCTGTGCTTTTAAGATGTAGGTCATATAATAAGCAAAGGGACAGCGGGCAAAGGATTCTAAACGAGATGCGGCAGTTATTATTGTGTTGCCGTATAGGCAGGTTGTGGATGCTTCCGATAGTGTTGCACTTGCAGGGGGCGCAAGGGGAAACATACCATATTCGGATAACTTTGGTGCACCTTGAATGGTTAAGTCGGGGAAAATTTCCCTAATTCGGTTAATTACTGGTGACGGCCGCAGCGCTTTGCCACCGGGTGTTGTGCTTGAATATATGAGTATAAGCTTATCACTTGGTTGGGACATTGCGGTGTACAGACTGTAGTAACTTTCTGTTAGGCGATGGATGTTTTCTGCAGCAAGTTCTACACCTGTGTTTTGCAGAGTTTGGCGTTCGTAATCTGTAAAGAGCCCTGTTTGGGATGGAGTTGGGGGCAGTATATCTTCGTTTGCACCGAGCACAATCATCATTTTAATTTCTGGATAGCGAGAACGGCCGATGTCGCCGAGTACAATTTGATCGGTGGTTGGCGGAACGCGGCCTAGACCTACCTGGGCAAAACCTGCGTCAAGGGTTGCGGCAAATGTTTTTATGTTTACTTTCTCTTCCCCTAGCATTTCTACAAGTTTGTCGAAGATTTCGCATATTTTGGGCCAGATTTGTTTGTGAATTCTTGCGGTGGCGTGATCGCCTGTGGCGGTGTATGTGTCTATCCAGCTTTGTAGGGTGGCTGGGATGTTTAATGTGTACAGCATATCAAAAATATGCTGGGCGTGTGCTTGCACCGTTGTGGTTTTTTTTGAGTTTGTGAATGTGGATAATATCGAAAGCAATGCTTGCCTTGTGTTATCTAAGTTGGGATTGTGAAAGGGATACCGCCAACGATATGAGGAAATGCCATGCTCCAGTACATAGTTTTCGAGTTGGTCAATTGTTTCCAGGGACAGACTGGTTAAGCGAGTTTTTAGGAAGCGGAAGACGCTTTCGTAGTTCCAGTTTTTTATGATTATCTCTAGGGCGGCGCGTATTAATTCTGTTAATGGATGGGATAGAATATCTATTTCTGTGTCTACAAATAGTGGAATATTTAGACGGTCGAAAGTTGTTTGTAAGATTTTCTCGTAATGTGTACGGTCGCCGCATAGTATGGCAATGTCGCGAAAGCGGATGCTTGGGTCGCGGTTTAGAATGTAGTTTGCGGCAGTGTTTACTGCCGCGTAACGATCGTGGGCAGATATTATTTCTATGTTGTTTGTGTTTTGTAAGTGATTGGGGGTGGCTTTGTTTGGCAGCATTGTAAAATTATTTACAAATGCGGCCAATCCCGGAGCATTTGCATGACGTAGATTTTTTTCTAGTCGGGTTTCCGGTTCAATTTTAATGGCGGCGCTGTTTGCGAGGTTTGTTAATTTTTCAATTGTTATTTTAGGGGGAGAGAGTCGTGGATCGGCTGCGAGGGTTAAGGTAACAGAGACGTTGTTTGCCCGCTTTAGTATGGATTTTAAAACTTGTCTTTCTTGGGGGGTGAAACCGGAAAAACCGTCTACCCAAAAATATGCGCCGTCTAAAAGTGGGATGGGGTGGTTTTCCAGGCTATCTAATTTTTGGCATAAAATTTCTAGCATATCATCTGTAAGTAGGTATTTCCCATCCACTAATTTGCGATAGGCTGTTGATATTGTTGCAATGTCTGTCAGTTTTGCGGCAAATGCAGGGGATGAATTGGCGGCGCGGTCAAGTAATTGGGGGGCGGTGATGCGGTAGTGATTCATTTCTGTTATGGTATCTGCCAGGGATTCTACAAAGCCGTGTTTATTGGCGGCAGATTTATAATATGTAAGGTTGTCGGTAACTTCGAAAAGCACTTTGCGAAGCAGCATTTGTTTGCCTAGGTCATCTGCGAACTTGCCAGGCATTCCACCAAAATTGGAAAAAAGCCTATAAGCTAGGCGGTTAAAACTTAGAACTTGCACTTGGGTGGCAGCGGCGCGGCGTGAAAGGAGCAATCTTTCGGATTGGAGAGAAAATTGTTCGGGAACGAGATAATACAAAGGTGCGTTGCCATCTAGTTTTTCGTAGATTTCTTCTAAACAGCGTGATGTTTTGCCGGTGCCGGGTTTGCCTAGTATGAAGTGTAAGCCCATTTTTATTGTGTTCCTTTCGGGAGGATTTTTGTATGTTTGCTATTTTTATTTAAATGTTCTTTCACCATAATCACACCAACTCCTCAAATCCATTTTGACGCAAAGCTTCGTACAACACAATGCCTACGGAAACAGACAAGTTTAGAGAACGCTCTTCCCCTATCATTGGAATTTTTACAATGCGGTTGCGATACTTGTCCATTATATTTTTGGGTATCCCTGTAGTTTCGCTGCCGAATATTACATAGTCCCCCGGTTTATACCTTACATCTGTGTAGAACTTTCCGTCACCGGATTCTGCTAGGTAAATATTGGCCGATGGGTTTTTCGTTAAAAAATCCTCAAAGTCCATGTATTCATGGACTTTGATTTTGTGCCAATAATCAAGACCGGAACGCTTTAGAGATTTTTGGTCAAGAAAAAAACCTAATGGGTGGATTAAGTGTAATTTTGCATTTGTCATCAGACAGGTACGTCCAATTGCGCCTGTATTGTGGGGGATTTCTGGCTGATGTAAAACTATGTTAAACATGCACTTAAAAACGCCGTAAATATCGGACTTGGGCGGGTTATACGAGATTTAAACTCTGGACGGAATTGTACGCCAACAAACCATGGGTGTACCTCTTTTGGTAATTCGATGGCTTCTACATTTTTTTCATCATGGGAGAGGGCGGCTTCTATCATGCCATGCTGGGTAAAGTCTGCACGGTATAAATTATTAAGTTTACACAAATGACGGAAACGCTCGTATATTTGGCTATCATTGTAAGCCGCTTCCAGTATAGATCCCTCTGTTATTTTGCAGTGGTGGGCACCCAGGCGCATTGCAGATTTTCCGCCGGTTACGTGGTCTTCTTGGCGGTCAATGTATTCAAAAATTGGGGTTGTCACATTTTCGTTTTCTTCGGCGGATTCTGCCTCCGTCAGTCCTATCACGTTGCGTGCAAATTCAATCATGGCACATTGCATGCCAAGGCCAATTCCGAAGAACGGAATTTTTTGTTCTCTGGCGTATCTGGCGGCGCAAATTAAACCGTCAACGCCGTCGTTACCATAACCGCCGGGCATTAAAATTCCCTTTACTTTAGAAAGGTGTTTGGCCACGTTACTTTCTTTTAGTTCTCGGGCATTGATCCATTTGATATTTATGTTTACATTTAAGACAATGCCTGCGTGTTTTAACGCCTCTATTACACTGAGATATGCATCGCGCAGTTCTGTATATTTGCCAACGAGGCCAATGGTTACATCCTTAGAAATTTGCTTTTCATGATTTACGATGTTTTCCCATTCTGTAAGGTCAGGGGGAGGGTTGTCCAGGGAAAGACGTTTGCACACGATGTCTGCAAAGTTCTGTTCTTCAAGGAGTAGTGGAATTTCATAAAGGGAACTTACGTCCATATTTTCTATTACACAAGTTGGGTCTACGTTGCAGAACATGGCAATTTTCTCCCGCATTCCCTCTGGCATTGGCCGTTCTGTGCGGCAAACAATGGCGTCGGGCTTAATGCCTAATGACATTAAGTCTTTTACGGATGTTTGGGAGGGCTTTGTCTTCATTTCGTCTGCAAAACTAAGGTACGGCACAAGGGTTACGTGGACATACATTACATTTTGATAGCCCTTATCTTGGGAAATTTGCCTAATTGCTTCCAAAAATGGCAGGCTTTCGATATCTCCAACTGTGCCGCCAATTTCTGAAATGATTATGTCAGACCTGGCGTCTCTGCTGGCGAGGCAAACCCGCTCCTTTATTGCATCGGTTATGTGGGGGATAATTTGAACCGTAGCGCCTTTGAATGCGCCTTTGCGCTCTTTATTTAATACTTCCCAGTAAATTTTTCCGGCGGAAATGCTGTTGTTTACGCCTAGGTTTTCATCTATAAAACGTTCATAGTGGCCTAGGTCTAGGTCTACTTCTGCGCCGTCTTCGGTTACGTATACTTCTCCGTGTTGGTATGGGCTTAAAAGGCCTGGGTTCATGTTTATATAAGGGTCAAATTTTTGAATAGTTACTTTGTAACCCCGGGCTTTTAAAAGCCGTCCTAAAGAAGCTGCTGTAATGCCCTTGCCTAGCCCTGAACATACGCCGCCTGTCATAAAAATATATTTTGTATCTTGCATGGCTACCTCATCTCCTTCTCAATGGGGCGCTGCCCCAAACCCCGCCGCTCCGCCAGGCATAGCCCGGCTACGCTTCCTCCGCGTTCGCTTCGGGTGTGCGCTGTGCGCACAAATAGTTTTTGTTATTTCATTTCTTCGTACATAGCAATCGTGCCGATGTCGTAGCATTCGCCGTTCATGGTATAGTTATATACGTCACGTTTTTTGTGCAACCACTGTGGAAACGAACCCGGTGGGTCTGGGTCATTGCCTTCTTCTAAGTATTTTTTAAATAGGGGTACCGTATCTTTACGGTAAAAATATGTTGCGTAAATTGCTATGTTAGATTCTGGGTTTTGTGGCTTTTCTACAAGGTCTAGCACTTTGCCATTTTCGTCTAATTTGGCTACGGCAAAGGCTTTTAGCTGTTCGATGTCATCTAGCTCTTTGCCGGCTATTGTATCACAGCCTGTTTTACGGAAAACATCGTACTGTTCCTTTAAATCGTAAGTAAAATAATTATCGCCGGCTACAACAAAGATTTCGTCGTTGATATTTTTTTCGGTTATTGTAAAGTAAATGTCGCCAACTGCCCCACGGCGATTAGCATTGGTAGTGGTGCCATCGTCTAAAACTTCTACAGGAATGGTGGTTGGTGCGGTTTTTGCCCACGCTGAAAAGTGTGGGAAAAACTTGCTGTTTGATACGATGTAAATTGCATCCACGTCTGGAAGTTTGTTGATTTGCTCAACAATGTAGTCGATTACAGCTTTGCCTTTAAGTGGCAGTAGTGCCTTTGGCTGGTTTTCTGTAAGAGGATACATGCGTGTTGCATAACCCGCTACTAGAATGATTGCTTTCATAATAATGTCTCCCTTTCGATTTGATATTTATAATATCGTTTCTTTATGGACTGTTAGCCGTACATATTTTTCATCTGAATTGTTCTTATATTTTTCAACAATTTGATGGCTGGATTCCTCGCCTAGCTTTGCTAACTCTTTTTCTAATTTTTCTGGGGAAGTGCCTTGAAGTAGCATATCTATAAGCCATAATCGGTATAAATTAGCTTTTGGGCTTGGACAAATTTGAATTAACATGATGAGGGTTTTAAAATCTACGACCTCTGTGTAGTAGTGTTTATTATCTGAGGATCCAAATTTCAGTTGGTTACTCTCCGCACCCAACTGAAATTGATTAAGTTTACTTCGAAATTTTTTCCAATAATTTCTTGCCACTTTATGGGTGCTATCAGTTAGTATTGCACATAAGTCTATAACGGAAAACCAGTATCCGCCGGTGGTAGGATCATATATAGATCGTAACGGCCTTTTACTCCATAAACCCATAATTCCCTCACCCTATTACACGTCCCCTACCCCCACAATGTGGGCAGTTTGACTCTAGTATTTTGCTCAGTGACAAACGCCTTTTTGGGCGGGCGATTTGCACAATACCCAGCTTCGAAAGTTCCAATATTTCCGGGTTTGTACGATCCCGCTTTGCTTCATTTATAAGCGCAGCCATTAAAGCTGCGTTGTCGGCCTTTTTTTCCATGTCTATGAAATCTATTATAATAATTCCTGACAGATTTCGCAAAATTATTTGATCAAATATTACTTTGGTGGCATTTAGATTTGTTGCAAGCACCGTTTCTCCATAGCTTTGGGCGCTTACATTGTTTCCTGTGTTTATATCAATTGCGACGCAGGCTTCAGTTTCTTCTATTACAATAAACCCACCGCATGGCAGTGGTACGGCTTTTTCCAAGGCGGCGCGTATTTGCTTTTTTATGCCCATGGATTCAAATAACTTATCATCGTGATGAAAAATTCGCCCGGTTAAGCCCGGAACTTTATTGCAAATGTAGTCTTGTAGGGCAGTAAACTCTGTACCGCTTATGTGTATCTCGCTCAAGTCCTCTGATAGGATGTCGTTCAAAATTCTTTCGTGGGATACCTTTGGGTACAGCTTAGCAGGAGGAAGGGCGTAGTTTGCGCGGTCAAGTATTTCTTCGTAAATTTTATGAAGTTCGGTTATTTCCTGCAAAATAGTATCCTTGTCGCATCCTTTGGCATTTGTACGCACGATGGCGCCATAACCCGGTGGCAAAATCGATTTAACCATTTTTTTTAGGCGGCGGCTTTCTTTTTCATCA
>Ga0123355_10018013_pt1 | contig 11185 bp, 10 predicted proteins | sample TergutEmb28metaG_3_FD_89872 | JGI IMG/M metagenome (GOLD analysis project Ga0123355, IMG submission 89872) | Embiratermes neotenicus P1 segment gut microbial communities from Petit-Saut dam, French Guiana - Emb289 P1 | ecosystem: Host-associated > Arthropoda: Insects > Digestive system > Gut ...
ATTTCATGTTTTATCAAATAATCATGCTGTTCCTTGATTAATTTTTTAATTTCCGGAATGTCATCCGATGTTATGTTTGGTATTTTAATTGCATATGCGCCGCAGCTTGTTTTGGTTTCGCCGCCGGGATATGTGTGCGTGTAGACATGTGTATGGGCTTCGCCTTGGCAATAATTGCATTCTGCTGTTAAACACCGCGCTAGGCGATATTGGTTACTAGCGGTAACTTTGGTGATTGCGGCACTAACAATATCTGCGATTCTTTGGGAATATCCGCGGCAGGCAGAAAATCTTAATGAGAAGAAATGTGTTTTTGCTCTGCCGATTTTAGCTATTTGCTTGTTGTGCAGGTCATGCTTAAAAGAAATACTTGATTTTTGTTTTACCGGGTTGTAACCCAATTCGGATAGGTAGCGGATTATGTCGCTGTATAGTGGGTTGGTTTCGGAGTCGAGTTCGTTTAGGTAATTGTTTACCAGTTCTTCTTGCTTTTTTGTTTTCATGTAGGGGCGTCCTTTCAGATATACAACTACATAACTTGGGGCGAACACGCCCCAGCCTTGTCATTGCGGGCTTGACCCGCAATCTGCAGGCTATAGCCTGCAAGCCAAGCTTATCACAATAATCATAGTCAAGCCTCATTTGTCCTAATAGTGATAGACATGGTTTAGAAATTATTATCATGAAGATTGCGGGTCAAGCCCGCAATGACGGGGCTGAAGCGTATGGTCGTTCGTAGGGGACGCCGCCCTCGGGCGTCCCGAACCTTGCACAATATGAAATCTGCGGGACGCAGAGGGCGGCGTCCCCTACGAATGCAGTTCGCAATACATATTGTGTGTCAAGTCGAGTTCCATTAGTGAACATTGGGTTTATATGGGTTATCGCGACTGCCTATTGCCGTAGTAGAATATTGAATTTAGCCAGTAATTACAGGGCTTGCGCTGGTTTTACTCAAACTGCACGGATATGAATTCACAATGAAATTTTCATTTTCAGTCGGTCGGTTTTCCCTACCAACTGAATTTTTTCTGGATTGCTTCGCATTAGGCGCAATGAGCGTAGCGAATGGTTCCCGCGCCGCTACGCTCGCAAAGACGGAAATGCGTACACGACCTCCCCGCCAACTATCGTATGCGTAACACGCCCGGTCACCTCGCGGCCATGAAACGGCGTGTTTTTTGACATAGAGCAAAACGCATTTTTGTCGATACAATACATTGCGGTCGGGTCAATTATCGTAATATCTGCGTCTGCGCCGGGTTGCAAATGGCCTTTGTTTTCCAGCCCTAAAATTTTTGCGGGGTTAGTGCTAAGTATTGCTACAATTTGCATTGGCGTAAGGGTGTTCGCAAGTTCGCTTATGCACAGCGCGACAGCCGTTTCCAGCCCAACAATTCCGTTAAGCGCGTCTTCGAACTCGCAATTTTTCTCGTCCTCGTGATGTGGGGCATGGTCGGTTGCAATTACGCCAATTGTGCCATCTGCAAGGCCTTGCTTTAGCGCGTCACGGTCGCGGCGGCTGCGCAGTGGCGGGCTCATTTTAAAATTGGCATCATAGTCGGTAATATCCTCGTCCACCAATGTGAAATGATGCGGGCAAACCTCGGCCGTCACAGGCAACCCGGCATTTTGCGCCTGCCTAATGAGCTCGACGCCTTCTGCCGTACTAACATGGCAAATATGCAGCCGCGCCCCGGTAACGCGCGCCAAAACAATGTCGCGGGCAATTACAATTTCCTCCGCTTCCGGCGCAATACCGCGAAAGCCCATAACTTGCGCGTGTGCGCCGGCGTTTATTTGCCCTCTGCCCACAAGGCGCAGGTCCTCGCAATGGGAAAGAATTGGCAGGTCAAACATTTTTGCGTAATTCATGGCGGTTTTCATAAGTGACGGGTCGTCTACGGTTTTGCCGTCGTCGCTTATTGCGCAAATTCCCGCCTCTTTCATTTCGCCAATGGCAGAAAGTTCCTCGCCCTTTAGCCCTTTTGTTATGCTGCCGATAGGTAGCACGTTTACAACACCTTCTTTTGTGACTTTGGACGTGACGTATTCCACCACAACTTCGCTGTCGATAACAGGCGATGTGTTGGGCATACAGCAAATTGTGGTGAAACCACCGGCGGCGGCGGCGCGTGTTCCTGTTGTAATAGTTTCCTTGTGGCGTTGGCCCGGGTCACGTAGGTGAACGTGCATGTCAATTAGCCCCGGCGTTACCCATTTGCCAGTTGCGTCGATTGTTTCCACACCCTGCGGTGGCGAGATGGACTGCGCGATTTGGGCAATTTTGCCGTCTTGTATAAGCACATCCATTTGCGTGTCCATGTTTGTCTGTGGGTCTAGTACCCGCCCGTTTTTGATTAGTAAATTCATAATCGCTCCCTCTATAACTATCTGTCTCGTAGGGGACGCCGCCCTCGGCGTCCCCTACGTCAACAACGTCTCCAATATCCCCATTCGCATGGCCACGCCGTTCGCAGCCTGTTCAAAAATAACCGACGCGGCACTATCCACCACTTGGCTTGCAATTTCAACACCACGATTCATTGGCGCAGGGTGCATGATAATTGCGTCTTGCTTCGCATATTTCAACAGCTCTGGCGTAATGCCAAAAAACCGCGTGTACTCATGCAACGACGGGAACTGGCACGCCTTGTGCCGCTCCAATTGCACTCGCAGTGCCATAATTACGTCCGCGTTTTTTATGGCGTCCTTTACATCTGTACTCACATCTGCCCCCAAAGCCCGCATATGCCCGCTAACCAACGTCGCGGGGCCGGCCACAGTAACATTCGCGCCAAGTTTTTTTAGCGCAAAAATATTGCTGCGTGCCACGCGGCTATTTGCAATATCCCCAACGATTGTGACATTTAGCCCCGCAAATTCCTGCTTGTGTTCCCACATAGTGAACAAGTCCAGCAACGCTTGGGTAGGGTGTTCGTTGCTGCCGTCGCCGCCATTGATGACAGAACAGCCCACATTCCGCGCCAAAAGATGCGCCGCGCCAGCCATGCTGTGCCTAAGCACAATAACATTTGTGCCAAATGCATCCAGCATTAGCCCCGTGTCTACCAGTGTTTCGTCCTTCATTACACTGCTTGTGGCAATGTTCAAGTCGTCTGTACATGCCCCAAGATACTCTGCCGCCAGCAGAAATGACATTTTTGTGCGGGTGCTATTCTCATAAAACAAGGTTGTAACGCTTGCCCCCGCAAGGGAATTATCCCGCAAATGGCGGTTTGTTACTTTTTCCTTATGCTTTTTTGCGGCATGTAGAAAGTGAAAAATCTCTTCCCGCGACAGTTCGCGAATGCCCAGCAAGTGTTTTGGCATGATGCCCTCCTATGTGCTTCAAGGTATAAAAAAAGTGCAAACAATTGTTTGCACATTATCAACAGAAATATTTAACCGCGCCACCAGAAACTAAAACAAGGCAGCGGCTTTCTTCATTATCATTCACCAAAAAGTTTAGCATCAGAACTGCTCCTTAGACTTCATATTCTTAGCAGAGTGGCGCAACCGTGATGATAACATTTAATTTGCAGAACGGTCAACATATTTTTTGACATATTCAAAAAAAATGTCACACCAAGTATTGACAGCCATGTAATACACTCGTATAATGACTGTCGCGGAGTATCCCCCCATACTCCGTTTAGGAGCATAGTTCAGCTGGTAGAGCGTCGGTCTCCAAAACCGAATGTCGAGGGTTCAAATCCTTCTGCTCCTGTAGAATTTACACTAAGGAAGGAGTACATCACATGCCAATTCCTAAGTGGCTAGAAAATATGGTACGACGCAAGTCACTAAAAGCACTTGCATCCGTTGAAAAGACCTTGGAACTTCTTGGTGAAAACGAGAAAGAAGCAAGGGAGTTGTTGCTGGAGGCTAAGCGGGAACTCACTGAGTTAGAACAAGACATCCCCAAATAAGATTTATTATTTTATCGGAGTATATCAATCCTTGGAGGTAAATAAAATGGCAAAATGCGAAGTATGCGATAAAAGCATCCAAACCGGGCATAAGATTAGCATTACACGTAGCCAAGTATCACGCCGCGCCAACAAAATGTGGCGGTCAAACGTGAAAAAAGTGCAAATTGTTGAGAAAAACGGCACCGTTCGCAGGGCAAAAGTGTGTACTCGTTGCCTGCGCAGTGAAAAAGTAACCAGAGCAGTTTAATTTAAAAGTTCAAAGGCCATGTACGTGAAATAGTTCACTGTGCATGGCCTTTTCTTGAAATTACGCAATCATTGAGGAATTTGCCAAAACCAAAGCCCTGTGGGAACCCCCGCAGGGCTTTTTACATAGAATAAAACACATAATTCTTCTTGGAGGCAGCCATGCAAGAAATTCGAAACATGATATATGGATTAGACGTTCCCGTCAAAGGGCACCATCCGGCGATAAACTTAGATAACGCCGCCACTACTCCGCCATTTAAGGGCGTTATAGCGGAAATATATGAAAAACTGCAAATGTATGGTTCAATTGGGCGCGGTACGGGGCATAAGTCCGTATACACAAGCGAAGTTTATGAAAAAGGGCGGGAAAGCGTAAAGGAGTTTTTTGGGATTAGTCCCGACGACGACGCGTACACGGTCATATACACAAACAGCACAACAGACGGAATAAACAAACTCGCGTCTGCGCTCATTGAGGATTGCAGGCAAGATATTTCAGTCATTTGTACCCGCATGGAGCATCATGCAAACGACTTGCCATGGCGTATTCGCCTTGGTGTAGACAATATTTTTTATGCCGAAGTAGATGAACTTGGGCGGTTGGATATAAATGGCCTCGAACGGCTTTTGCAAGAAAACAAAAATGTCAAATATGTTTGCGTCACAGCCGCATCCAATGTCACTGGGTATGTAAACGACGTGCATTTTATTGCAAAAATGGTGCATCGCTACGGTGCAAAAATTATTGTGGACGGTGCGCAAATAGTCGCGCATCGCGCGTTTAATATGCTTGGGGATACGCCGGAAGAAAATATTGACTTCTTCGTATTCTCGGCACACAAAATGTATTCGCCTTTTGGCGGCGGGGCGATTATAGGGCTGACAGACATCTTAGAAAAGCATAAACCGCGATTTTTTGGCGGCGGTATGGTTAGTGCCGTTTACGATTACAATGTCGATTATGCCCCTTTGCCGGATTTGTATGAAGCAGGTTCGCCCAATTATCCCGGTGTAGTGGGAATGCTAAAGGCTATGGAAATATTAAAGGCCGTCGGCTTCGACTATATACAAAATCACGAGTTGCAGTTGATGGATAAAACGATTAGCGGCCTAAAAAATATCCACGGCGGCTACGAGTTGCATCTTTATGGCGACAATGTGTATTATGACGACAGGGTAGGGATAGTCGTATTCAATGTCGGAAGTTTGCCGGCCAATTATGTTTCGCAACTTCTTGCGGGGCAAAGTGCCATCGCTGTGCGCCATGGAAAGTTTTGCTCGCACCCTTACGTGAACCGCCTAATGAGTGGCGCTGGCGTTGGCTGTACGCAAAACGGCATGGTACGTGTAAGTTTTGGCATATATACATCTTTGGAAGAAATTGATGTTTTACTTGATACGGTGGAAAGAATCGCCCATGGCGAGGCAGATATAACCCCTGTTATGGCAGACGGCAACGGCCTGTTTACAAGACGGGGGATACGTCTTCCTAATGACCGTGGATAGGCGAATGTAGGGGCGGCCATTGGCCGTCCTTTTTTTATGCGAAAAAACCATTGACATCAACTGTACTAACTCATATAATACACGCAAATGAAATCACAAAAACGAAAAACCAAATTCAACTGGTACGAAAATCGTACCAGTTGAATTGCAAATTTTCACATTAAGGGGGAGGTATCCTATGCACATGCTAAAAAACGCAACCGCAAATATATACCGCTACCGTACAAGGTACATTCTATTTGGTGTTCTGTACTTCATTTTGGTATTGGTCGCATCTGTAAGCATGGTTGTCTTTGTCCGAATAAACCAAGTTACAGGTAACTTTTTTAGGGAATATGCCAGCGTTGTGCGGGTTAGTCTAACTGAACGCACAGGCCCAAACACTTTTGAACGGCGTGGTCTTACTTTGGACGAGTATCTTGCGCTCACGCAATATGATTTTTTTTCCGATGTAAGCGTTGCAGGGTTTAATTTTGATGTCGCCGCGTCATATAACTATGCTCAAATGAGTGTGCAGCTGTCAACCGAAGTCGGACAATACACAATACAGGAGCAGTATAGATTTTGCCCTGTTTTTGCAAGGTATCGCTACATTACTCCTCGCGTTTTTGTGCGTGGCGTAAATCCCCACTTCATTCACCTTACCAATCACAATTTCGATTTTGAGGATGGCAGAATGTTTGCAAATGATTTTGAAGCTGTGATACGCAGACACGCACCAGACTACAGAGATTATAACGGATGGGATTCCCTTGGTGTAGGGGATACGATTCTTATACAAAGTGACTGCGACTTTCAAATTTACAAGGAATTTACCATTGTCGGCATCTTGGTATCAGACTACAACGACGATAGGTACATAAACAGAAAAGTTGTGTACACTACGATGGATACCGCTTTGGCGTTTTACCCGGCTCTATACATGACAGAACTGTTTCGATTAACTATAGATAGTAATTTTAATCGATTTGATGCTCATAGCGGCTTTATGTCGGGATACGATGTTTTTGTTCATCTAAGTTCGCCAGAGGACTTTCAGCGGCTACGGAATGAGATGTTCCGCACCAGCGGCGATATAAGCCATCTTCATATTGAGCCGTTGGTGCAAAATGTGAATCAAATGATAAGTCTTGTATCAACCACCATACACACTACAGAGACGTTTATGGTGATATTCGGCTTTCTAATTATATGCATCGCAATAATATCTACCCTGCTTCAACTAAGCGGTCGCAAATATGATATTGCGGTGTTACGCTCTATGGGTGAAACAAAATTGCGAATAATCGTAAGCTACGCGTTAGAATCTTTGATATTTGTGTGGAGCATTTGCCTACTTGCAGTAATTCCTGCATATTTTATTGCCAGCCCGCTTGCAAACCACACAATAGAAGATATGAGACAGTTTATGTCGGCAGAAAATTTCGCGGCAATAACACAGGAATCAAACGTGCTTACAAGCAGTATTGGCTATGTACTAATCGGCTCTTTAATTGTGGTAACGATATCGTCAGTTATAGCATGTATAAATACAGTCAGATTCGAGCCGTTAAAGATTTTCAATAAGCGTTATTAGGGGGGATAGAATGCTGCGTTTGCAAAACTTATCTTACAAATACAACAGCAACTCGCCGCTGGTGCTGGATGATTTCTCTTGCGAATTTGAAAGCGGCAGGCTTTATGCCATAATGGGTGGCTCCGGCTCCGGAAAAACTACACTTATTTCAATTATTGCACGGCTGGATAAACCCACTTCTGGTACAATTTTTTACAATGGCAAAGATGTTGCAAAAATAAACCCGGACAAATACCGGTCAAAAATGGTTAGCGTGATATTTCAAAGTTACAATTTGCTGTACAACCACACAGCACAGGACAATATAGCCGCAATACTAAACATATGCGGCTATAAGGGCGACTACAAAAAACGTGCAACCGAACTGCTGGATGACGTAGCACTGCCAAAAGAAAAGCACAGCAGTTTAACCCAAAACTTGTCCGGCGGCGAGCAGCAGCGCGTGGCAATTGCTAGGGCGTTGGCGTCCGACGCAGGTGTGGTTTTGGCAGACGAACCAACAGGCAATCTGGACAAAACCAACGAACATAACGTACTGAGTATTTTTAGGAAACTGGCTGATAAATATAACAAATGCGTGATAATTGTCACCCATTCCGACTCGGTAGCAGAGTTCGCGGACAGTGTGATAAAAATATGAGCATCACATAACCAATAGGAGGTGAGTTTTTGTTCCAAATTGACCTAAAAAGCCGAAAAGCAATCTACGAGCAAGTCGTAGACAATTTCAAACGTTTGATAGTAACTGGCGTTTTGCAAAAGGACGAAAAAGTCCCATCCGTCCGAGACATGTCTAAAAGCCTAACAGTTAACCCCAACACGGTGCAAAAGGCATACCGTGAACTGGAAAACCAAGGCTATATCTACACAGTACTGGGGCAGGGGAGTTTTATTGCAGAACCCCCGGCAGAGGGCGACTCAAAGGAAATTGCCGCAATTTACAGTCGAATCAAAAGCGATGTGCAGGAATTACTTTTCCGCAAAGAGCCGATGGAGCGCATTTTGGCGGAAATTAAGAAATGGAGTGATATTAACAATGGTTCAAATTGAAAACCTAACAAAAACCTTCGACGGCTTCACCGCGCTGGATAGGCTAAACCTCAACATAAAAAAAGGGTCTATCTACGGGCTGGTGGGCATCAATGGGTCTGGTAAGACGACGGCAATCAAGCATTTGGCGGGCATATATCGGCAGGACGTTGGCAGTGTAAGCATAGACGGCGTGCCTGTTTACGATAACGCCGCGCTCAAGGCAAAAGTGGGCTTCATACCCGACGATTTGTACTTCTTCCCCCACTACAACATAAAGGCACTGCGTCGGTTTTTCTCGGGGATGTACAGCACTTGGAACGACGCACGGTTCAAGAAACTTCTGGAAATGTTCAAGCTTGACCCCAAGCGCAAGGTAAGTAAATTTTCCAAAGGGATGCAAAAGCAGGCGGCGTTTATTTTCGCAATGAGTATAATGCCCGAATTTCTGTTGCTGGACGAACCAATTGACGGGCTTGACCCAATTGTGCGGCGGCTAATTTTGCAAGAAATCATAGACGACGTTGCCGAGCGCGAAATGACGGTGCTTGTTTCCTCCCACAACCTAAAGGAAATGGACGGAATTTGCGACGCAATTGGCATTATCAAAAGCGGGCGAATGGTAATAGAACGCGACTTAGACGACCTAAAAAGCGATGTACACAAAGTGCAGTTAGCGTTCGCGGGTGGGGAATTTGACTGCGGGCTGCTTGGGCTTGACATACTGCACGAAGAAAGCCGCGGCAGTATTACAATGCTGGTTATCCGCGGGAAAGAGGACGAGGTTACAAAACGGATAAACAGCTTTAACCCGCTGATATTCGACCGCCTTCCCCTTACTTTGGAAGAAATTTTTGTATATGAAACGGAGGGCGCGCCAGATGAAATCCCATATTAATAAATTTGTATGTACCCCGCTTTTGAAAGAGCAGCTACGGCGTTTTGGCCTAATTGGTGCTGCCGGTGTGCTTGTGTACGCTTTGGGCGTGCTGTTGCCACTGTTAAACGCGGCATCCCGCGGGGGGCAGAATGCAGAGCGCATGATTGTGCAAATTCTAAGCATGGGCCAGCCTATAATTTTGATTTGGATGGTGCTTGCGCCGTTCTGTGTAGTGATGGCGTTGTATTCGTATAATTTCAGCGGGCGGGCTACCACGGCGTATTATACGTTTCCTATTACGAAGCGGCAGTTGTTTTGGACCAACTTTGCCGTTGGATCTGTTTTAATGATTTTACCGCTACTTATTATGTGTCTGTTTTTGCTGTTCCCGATTTTCCATACGCAATTTCCGGGTTATCATACAGACTCATTCGGCTCAATGACACAAGTCTGGCACACTAATGTGCGGTTTCCACCTGCCCTTTTCCCAAATGGGATGGAACATGGGCAAGTAATAAACACTGCATGGCGTGTGGCGACCTTTTTTGGGCGCAATGTGGTTGGGCTAATGTTCTTCTTTGCGGTGTTTGTGCTGGCAGTGTCCATTGCCGGCAGCAGAATGGTTTCCGTTTTGTTGTGCGCGGCGTTGCCATTTGTACCGCTTGGCGTGCATGGGTTGATTTATGGCATGTCTGTTTTGTATCTATATGGTATTCACTGGGAGGTCCTTGCGGACGGCATTGGACGAACAGCAGAGTACACCCTTCCTGTTGCATCTTGGCATTTTATGATAGAAGGACGCGGCACACATACATCCGGCATATGGCTGTATTCGGTTGTATATATCGCAATTGCGGCTGTAGTGTTTGCGCTGGCATATATGTGCAGCCGTATGCGCAGGCACGAGCGCACGGGCGATTCCGTTGTATTTAGCAAGTTTAAAAATGCGATGGTTTTTGCGCTATCTATGTGTGGCATGGTGGTAATGGGCGCGTTTTTGGTCGCGCTGTTTAACGGGCGCATTTGGTGGTACATTGGTTTTGCGCTGGGCTTTGCGCTAATGTTTGTTGTTGGGCAAATGATTGCAGAAAAAGCCTTTGACATAAGGCATAAACTCAAATTGCTTATCCCCTTTGGCGGGATAATGCTTGGCGCGTATGTACTGGTATTTTTGATAATGACGACTGGGATGCTTCCTGGTGTGAACAGGGTGCCGGATAGTGCGCGGGTAGATGCCGTGGCACTTAGGGACAACCGCATGTGGGATCGGTCATTTATAAGTGACCCTGAAATTATAGAACGCACAATAGAAATCCACCGCGAAATCATAAACAACCGTGGGTATTTGCGCCGGGCGCAAAACAACGACAGGTTTGTCAGTTTTGGAATGGCGCATGGTTCGCCATTCCCAATAATTTACCGTATGAATGACGGGTCGTATATACGCCGTAATTATTTTTTGACAAATGCATTTGCCGACCGTGTTGGTATGACGGAGCTGATTGCCAGCCCTGTATTTGTTGTTGCATCGCACCCGGGGCTGCAACGCCCAGAGGATATACGCCAGCTTAGGGTAGAGTTTTGGGACAGCGAGCGTAGGGTTGCGTTTGTTCATGGGGAGTATAATCAAGACGTACTGCTGCCACTGATAGATATTATTTCGGCAGAATACTATGCGTACCTAAGCGGTTTGCAATGGCTGGCGGGCGAATTGGTTTCTGTTAATGTGACCATTGAAATGGAGTGGGATACGGCGGGGCGCAATGTGGCGTGGTCAGACTGGATTAATTTTAGGACGAGTATGGATGGAGAATTGATGCAGTTGCTCGATGAGTTTGGGCTTGTTGTGAGGTAATAATGGTGGTGCTTTAGCCAGCTGTAGGGGCGGCCATTGGCCGTCCGAAATCTGCACACTGAACGGCACATGCGAACAATGTGTGCAATTTTCGGACGCGCACTGCGCGCCCCTACATGTTACTGGGCGAACATCCCCCGCACAGCCCCGGCGTA